>ULYL01041913.1_pt1 | contig 19634 bp, 19 predicted proteins | sample 1962211 | NCBI WGS metagenome assembly ULYL01 (sample SAMEA4835864, study PRJEB28245) | human gut metagenome | biome: gut microbiome; material: fecal sample | place: Denmark | collected 2008
CCTTGAGGAACCAGAAAAAGACTGGGCAAAAATGGTTCAGGTGATTAGAGAGGGGCTTACTTTTTATAAAACAAGCCCAGAGTCCCATTTCTGGACTTCGGGCGGGGAATTTGTGCTCTTTAGAGTTTTAGCGGACAGCAATGAAATGGAAAAGGCGGCTTGTTTCGGATGGTTGCGATTTACTGAAGTTGCATAGTGACAACAGCTCCTATAGGTGCTTTGCCATTGCTTCAATGCTATGCAAAAAAGAGAACCATCATTGTGATAGTTCTCTCTTTCTTTTGGAAGGCAAAAATTGTTTATACCATTCCTGTTATTTCTTTGTAATGTCATTGAGCAGAAGGTCACCGCATTTCTGATAAACCTCATCAAAGATTTCCCTGCAACGCTTCTCGCCCATTTTAATCTTTGTGCCAACGGCTATGAAGTCCTGAAGAGTAGGGTAGCCGGTAGAGTTGACAGATGTAGCGTGCTGACCATTGTAGCCTTCTGTGCATAGGGTAAGGTCGTATGCAGGAGCAAGATGCCAGATGAACTTGCCATTTGAATCCTTACGAACCTGGTAACTGAAGTTCTTGCAGTGGTCATCCTTGTTGTCGGTAAGGTAGTTGAATACCATGCGACGGTATATTTCCTCCACATACTTTGGATTCTGTGTGATGTAGCCAGTCAAAGCAAGCAAGTTGCTGTAGTCAAGCACAGGCTCAGACAGTGAAAGGCATAGCAAACCACCTGCAGTAGCTGTATGGATGCGCTCGCCATCGTCGGTAAGGTCAAATCGCTTAGTTGTAAAGTACTTGCCATTGGTAAGCTTGAAGTCTGGAACATCGATGCCACACTTGCGTGCTATCTCATTGTAATGGTATTCCTGCAGTCCCATGTCTTTAGGATCGTATGTGTGACGGAATTTTACAAGCCAATGTCCTTCTGCGTCTGAGAACACTGCCTTTGGACGGCAACCACCACTGTTACCGCTGTTGTAGAGCAGAAGTCCAGCGTCTGTGTCCTGCTGTTCTTTGAGAACTTCCAGAGCCTTCTCTTGGAGTAAGTCGAAGTCGGTAATCTCTTCTCCTGTTGATATGATGGCCTCAGGCTCGTATGTCAAAGCTCCCATGCCGCTATTGCCTACGATGCTCAGTCGCTCAATGGCAGTCAGTTTCCTGTCATCAATGCCTTCACGCATCAAAGCCTTGTGAAGGAGATAGCGACCGTAGCCATCGGGAAGACTGTCCTCAAAGATGCCGAAGTCACCATACAGAGTTGTTGGCTTTGCAAGAAACAATCCAGTCTTCAGCGGAAGTTCCAATGGCGAAATGCTGAATCCCTCAGCAAGCCAGCGAGGATCATACTCAAAAGCCAGACGCTTGTCGCCAGGGGTCAGCGAGATTACTCCTACAATCTCACCGTGGTATTTTACAGTTAGTCTATCTATATTGTTCATTGCTTATGTGCTCTCGTTTTACCAGTGTTCTTGCGTATCTGAGTCAGTTCCTCCATTGTTGAGTACTTTGGCTCAGAAAATATATTCTTTACCTCAGACGTGTATTCCATAGCCATAGCAATGCCAATGAGGTTCTTCAGCGAAATGAGTCCTTTCTGCTCGAATCTCACGATGTTTGCTACAGCAACGCCCGACTTCTCAGCAACTTGCTCACGAGTAAGATTCTTCTCTATGCGGCGTTTACGGAAATCATCAGCCAATGACTTGGCGATGTCATCAGCATTATCAAGCGTGAAATTATCTAAAAGTGATAATATATTATTCATTGTATTCTGTATTGGTTATTTATAGATAAAATGTTATCAGTTGTAAAGATACTGCTTTTATTTCAAATAACTGTCACAATCAACAATAATTTGATGATTTTTATGAATATAATGACGAAAGGGTAGTGCAAAAGGTGGAATTTATTTCTTTTGAACGGCAAAAAGTACGATTCAAACATTTCTTCCATCAGAAGTACATGCTCATCCCAGCGCATAGACCTGAAGCCTATGCCCAGACGAAGTAATATGCGAGGGTGGAAACGGCCTTGCTCCAAACATTTGTAGTACATCACATCTCCTCCACGTTCCCAATGGAGCAACTTCATTGTCGTGCGAGACTTGCCCACAAATATATACACGTCACCATTAGCCGGTTCCAGACCCACTTTACGGACCTGTCCACACATACCATTCACGCCCATGCGCATATCTGTCGGATGCTGCGCCATAACAATACGGTTGTCCTCATTCAAATTGAACATAGCTTTTTTTGAGGACAAAGGTAATCTGTCTCGACGAAATGGAAAAGGCGGCTTGTTTCGGATGGTTACACCGAACCTATCATAGCAATACTGTAAGTGTTGCGCTTAGCCGTAGGCGTTACTCATAGCAGGAATAGCGCGCTATTGCGAATTAAACCCCAATTGGTCATTAGACCGATTGGGGTTAATATGCAAGTCAACGTCTTTGCCAAGCCGCAAAAGGCAGAGCCGCCCAGGTTGGTACGTCTGCATCGCTAAAGGGATGCCGATAATGGTCAAGGCAAAGTCCGCAAGCATTTTCATAACCTATACCTTTTCTAATATAAGATATTATTCTTCACAGAAGAAGATTGGGGCAGCTCTTCTTGCCTTGTTCATGAGCCGCCAACCAGTCTCTTCTGAAAGGTGGTTATCGCTTTCTCTAACCCATAGTCTTATACGAGGATGGAACCCATCTTCTGGCATACTCTCTTGCTGACTTCCAACATCAACGAGTTGCCATGAAATCACAAGACTCGTATTTAGGTCTAATTGTCGATAGAGATACTACTCACCGATATCCGTTGGTCACGTCTATTTCTTCCCTGATGTTGAAGTTGCTGGGAGTGCGGGCCTGGTCGAGGTAGTCATTGTCCTTGCTGCCAGACAGGTCGCCATTGGTGCCATCGTCGCTGAGCGAGCCTGTCAACAGGGCATTGTGGCTGATGGATATTCTCTCGGCAACGGGCGCCGTGTATCTGAGTCTGTTCATCTTCATACGTATCATGAGGTTATTACTTGGTTATTATCACTTTCCTGCCATGACGGATATAGATGCCGGGCTGCAGACCATCAAGGCTGGTACCCACGCACTGGCCATTGAGATTGTACACGCGGCCGCCGGCCTTGTCACCATCGACGTTCAGCTCGCCGATGGCGGTGGTAGTGCCATCGATTACTGCCTTTACAGCTGCGACCGAAGTAGTCTCAGGGACTATGAAGAAGGCGCGAAAAGCCTTCATAGGCTTACCTGACAAGGCTCGGAAAAACTTGTTGCCAGCACCGAGGAAAGCCACATACTTATGGGAATCGGCCCAACCGGTGACGTCGACGGGAGAGTAAATGCCCGTGAAAGATATAACCCCACCCACAGCATCCTTCGCCCTGGAGCCTGCCGTGACGACCGTTGTCTGCACGCCGGAGAAGGTATAGGTATTGTCTTCTGCCACGCGCGACGGTCTGATGAGACAGGGAACGCCGGCCGTGAGACCCGTGACCGCCTTGAAGATGAGGGATGTGCCCTCAACCTTCTCGAGTTCGCGCAGCTCCACCCCGTCGCCAAAAGCCAGCTTCGCCTGCGCCTCGGAGAGAGAGAATGGCAGACAGAGCGTGTTCCACCCATCGTCATAGAGCGTGCGACGGAGGGTCACATTGGCCTTGCCTTCTGTCTCTATGGCATTGTCCTTCTCTTCATCGAGGGCGATTGTGCGGGCTGCGCTCTCTGTGACAGTCACCTCGTCGAGGAAGAAGCGGTTGTTTTTTTGGTTGTTATTATTGGCGAAGGTCAGCGTGAACTCTCCCGTGCCTGTTATCACCATCTCATAGTCAGTCCATTTCGCCTTGACGGGAGTTACTGACACCTTCTTTGCTGGCGCATTGTCACCATAGGTCAGCGAGCCGTCAGAGATGGTGACCACGACGCCGGGATTCTCATTCACGGTCTCCCACATGGCAGCCTTGAATGTTAGCACGGCGCTGCCATCGACCCTGATGACAGGCGTGGTCACGCTGCCATGGGCTGGACCTATCCTGATACAGCCGCTGCCCAGATAGACAGTGCCTGCATGCTTCCACACATTATCCATCTTACTGGTGTCCCACTTGCCGTAGGCGACAGAGCCGGACCATCCCTCCTTGCCGTCACACTGATCAAACGACTCGTGGAAGGCATAGGTGCCGACGCGCTTGATGGTATAACCGATTTCGTCGGAATCTCCATAGCCATCTCTACCCTTAAACTGTGCCGTGATGCAGGTCTTGCCGTATTCCCGTCCGAGAGTCACAGCGCCAGCGTCATCCACCGTAGCCACGCCGGGATTGCTGCTTTTGTAGACGATTACGCCTTGGGCATCCGCCGGCGTACATGTCGCCGCATAGCCTGCAAAGGTCTCGCCGTCTCTCACTTCATAGGTCGTCCCAGCCACGCCGTCGGCAAAGGCTATCGTGGTAGCTATGCGACTGCCTTCCTTATTGGTGATGGCATATTGGGCGGTCGAGCTGGCATATTTTTCCTTATCATCGGGCTGGAATGTTGCCGTGATTGTCATCGTTCCGTACACGTTGGCATGCACCACGACGGCGCCCGTAGAGGCATCGACCTCAGCCACTCTGTCACCGCTTGTTTCATAGCTCACCTTGCCAGGCACGCTGTTTTTCTCCACAGCCTGATAGCCAGTAAAAGCTTCGCCGCTCGACGTTTTTCCATCCGTCAGCGTGATGCCTTCGCCCATCAGTCCGTCGAAGGAGAGCGAGGTCGAGGTCTTGGCTGAGCCTGCTTTACTATATATCTTTATCTGTTTGATCCTTGAGACAGCGCCTGCATTATAGATTCGATAAATGGTGCCAGCACTCTGATTACTTCCAGGGATGGCTAAGTCACACGTAGCCGCGCCTGCAGCAGCGGCGACCACAACCTTGTTACCGACATACACGCTGTTCTTCAATGCATTGGCTGGAGTATATATCTCCAGAACTATTCTTGATACGGCGAAATTGAATTTGGGCAATGTTACATATGTCCCATCCTTACACTGCAGGAAGTAAGTGCTTTCAGATTTATTCAGATAGTGTGAACCTTCGATTTCAATGGTATATCCGTCGTAGGTATATGCCTTCTTATTCATCTCATAGCTACCCTCTTTCAGTTGCCAAGGGTTGGATGCCAAAGTGAAATCCAACGTCACTTCAGGTTCATTGCTCTGCGCATATCCTAAGTTGCAGACCGTAGCAAACAGGACAGCCACAAGCCATCGTAGATAATTGTTCATCTCATTAATAGTTTTTAGATTCAGTATTATGGTAGAATATCATTTCCTGCACCACAGCTTGAGCCGCCCGCCTATAGTCCCGAATCCCGAAGAGCGAGTCAGGCGCCGCCAGCAACGCTGTTTTGCCTTACAAAGCTACATCAAATCTACGACTATCGGGCAGAAAGCACAGAGAAAGAATGCAGTACTCATGTTAAATAATGCTAAACACCACAAATAGCCACTACTACAGGTCACATTTCACCACAGACACGCATCAGCGCAGCACTCAAGACTACCTCAACTACCCTACTGACACCCGGCGACAGCATCCACTACCGCCAGCCCATCAACATGGCGCTCATAGTCACAAAAGACAAAAGCAAGGAGTCCACCAACATTCTGAAGCCAAAGCATAAATTACAGAATTCAAGGTTTGAAACAATGGAAGCAAACCATGAAACAGCCATTTCAAACCACGAAATAATGATAAACCTAAACTGCCTAATGACCGTTTTGGGTTATTGCAGGCAAAAGTCCTAAGTTACCACCAGCTCCGCCATGGGTTCTGGCTGAAAACAGTTAGCCCCCATGCGATTAGCTCGTCGCATGGGGGCTGGTTTGGTCATTATCTGTGGGCTGGGGCTTATATATCCCTCGTGCCCTTGGCTATGGATTATTTATATCCGTTGGTCTCGTCGATGTCTTCCCACACGTCGAAACGCATTGAGCGGGCTGCGTCCTGGCCACCTTCGACTATAGTGGCATTATTGATATTTGTGGAGTTGCCGTTGAAAGTATTCGATCCTGCGAGGATGGCATTTGCTTTTACTTCGATCAACTCTGCTTTGGGCATGATATATTTTTGCTTCATGATCATATATATATTTAGATGTTTATTACTTTACGACTATCTTCTTGCCGCTCTGGATATAGATGCCTGACTGCAGGCCGTTGAGGCTGTTGCCTACATACTGTCCGTTGAGGTTGTACACACGACCGTTGGCCTTGACACCATCTATTACCAGGTCTTCGATGCCTGTGGCATTGCCGTCGATAACAGCTTTGACAGCAGAAGCTGGTGTATTCTCAGGAATCACGAAGAATGCACGGAATGCCTTCATCTTGGTGCCTGCTTTAGCCTTAAAGAACGTATTGTTAGCGCCGAGATATGCTACATAATCTTTGCCTTCAGTAGCCCATTCTGTAACGTCTTTAGATGAATAAATACCGATAAAGCTGATAGCAGCATTGACTTTATCAGACCCAAAGTCGTCAACCTTAGCTGCTACAGTATTGACGCCAGTGAAAGTGTATGTATCTTTAGCGTATGCTTCTGACAACTTGATGAGACAGGGAACATCAGCTGTCACACTATTGACTTTCTTGAATGTAAGCGTATTGCCCGCTACGCTCTCAAGCTCGCGCAACTCTACGTCGGCACCGAAAGCAGCCTTGGTCTGAGCCTCGGTAAGAGTGAAAGGTACACACAGTGTGTTCCAGTCACCATCACCATACAGCGTACGCTTCAAGGTAACATTGACATTCTCAGCCGCCTCTACAGTATTGTCGCGATCCTCATAGAGGGTGATTTCTTTGACTGTCTGATGCTCTGTCATATCGCTATTCTTCCATACCTGGAATTGCTTAGTGCCATTAAAGATAGAGGGGTAACCAATCATGTCGAGGACGGCATCTTTATTCATTGTTACGCTTTTTACTCCGCCACGAACTGCCATAACAGTGCCATTTTGGGAAATTTCTCCATCTTGGTCTTTCATGCTTGCGGTAACGGTAACTCCCACCACCTTACAACGTACACTTTCATATTTACTATAGTTGTCACCTGTGAGTTCTGCAAGAGTTACTACTACTGGCTCTGGTACCTCAGATCGAGTAGGTTCTACTGTAGACGCCCAATTCGTAATCTGGGCAAGGCCGTTGAAAAGCTTTGCCTTGACATTGACTATACCTGTAAAAGTATTTTCTGCTTTTAGACCGTGGCCATTCATATAAACCTGAATGCCAGCAGATTCATCCTGAATAAAAGCATTGTTTATGTTGACATAAGTAACTATGGCATTGGTCAGTTTAAGCTCAAAAGACTGTTCGTCAGCTGTAACAACTTTCTTGAGGTCTGCTATTGATGTGTATTGTAGACTAGTATTGGTTACAGTATAAGAAGCGGTAGACTCAGCGTATTTTTCTATTTCGGTAGGGGTGAATGTAGCGGTAATGGTAGCTTTACCATAATCTTTGATAGTCAGTTGGCCGTTTGCGTCAACTGTTGCTACTGCTTTATTGTCGCTTTTGTAGGCGGTGGTTCCAGCTACATCTGCAGGAGTATGAGTTGCGGTAGGAGCCTCCCATCCCTCAAGTACACCGTCAACGAAAGTGAAGGTCTTGCCATCATATTTGGTGCCAAAGGTAGTGGTTGTGGGAGTTTTACTTGTAGCTGATTTCGCATAATAAGCTATAGAGCTAATTTTGATAATGCCGTTTTTGCCTTTTTTCCCACCAGTTTCTTTCAAGTCATAAACCAACTTAAAGTATCTTTCTTCTTTAGGATTAGTTATCGTAAAGGTACTTGGCGTAGTGGCTGAAAACGACTTGTCACCGTCTATAGTTTCAACTACATTATTGAAATCTTTATCGGAAGCTACAATTAATTTGAAAGTATTCAAGTATTCAAGTTTCTCCGCAGTTTTATAGTATACAACAACCTTAGTTATAGCAGCACCAAGGTCTGTTTCCGTTGCAATCGAGGCAATTGTAGTTTTAGTCTTCCAACCCATTGCAATGTAATCCCAGTTTTTCCAATTATTGTTATTACAGTTCTCAATGCTCCATGTGTCATTCCCTATTTTGGCTACCCATGTTTTATCATAACCGCCGACATGATTATTCGCATGGTCTTCATCTGGGAAAGAGAGCGTTTTGTACACAGTTTCACTCTGCGAATACCCCCCCCATGCAAATCATTGCGAGTAGGGATAGCATGATTAATCGTAAATGTTTTGTCATAATGTTTATAGTTTTTAATTGTTAATGAATATCAGTAGTTGAATGGGTTATATATATAAATAGGTGTAAACAGGAATGGCACTCAGCACCGCCAAACGGACACGCAACGCACCACTCGCAGCAGCAAGCGGGGCAATGGATGGGTCGTGGATGGAGCGCAAAGTAACCATTACAGCGTTAATTTTCTGCAAAAATACGGCATATTTATGATAAAAGGTCAACAAAGGTGTTAAAAAGCAAGGCCGTGTGGGTTAAATTATATTAAAACGCGACAATATACACAATAATCGCAGTAATCAGTGCAGAAAAGGCGCATAAGTCGCTCACCAAGCCCACAAGAGAAGCCTTATCCAGAAGCCCCATCCCAGCCATCCCAAAGGGATAGTAGACTCTCTCCCTGTGGATCGGGTTGTTAGGAGCGTAAAGCGTGGCCCATACCAGATACAACAAAAGAGCCCCCGCGACGTGCCTCTCCATGCGTCCCCCATAGAGTTCAATAGTTCAATCCAGTCTAACCAAAGGAAAGAGAAGTTTCTTCTTGCTGTGGATATGGTTGTAACAAAATCCCATAAACGCAAAAAGCGTGCAGCCCAATGAGCTGCACGCTTTTGCTTATAGTGTATTATGTGTTTACCTTTCGGCATTACTTCATCCTCCTCGAAAACGACTTTAACTGACTATCAATGCGTTAGCACCGGATGTTGTACACATGTCGCAAAAACGGAAATAACCATTGATAATCAACATGTTACAAAATCACTGCAAAGGTACAGATCTCTCCCCAAATAACCAAAAGAAAACACAGAAAAAACAATAAACTTGTATTTTTTTTATTTGGATTGACTATACATATGATGTTAGACGGCATAATCTCAACTATTTCATGGAGGATATTATGGAACTATAATGTCTTGGCCTCATGATGATTCTAAACGGCACAATGTCATTCCTTCGTTCACGTAAATTATGTTTAAATAAAAAATGCCCCGTTGAGTTTCATCAACGAGGCACATTCTTAAATCACTTTTCTTTTCTAACGCCTTTGAATGGTGTTCCATCCTGTTTGCCATCCATAAACTGTCCATTAGGGCCACGTTTTGTCCAAATGCCAGTCTTTGGGTTCAGAACTTGACTTCTCTGGCGCACCATTCCGTTTCTGTGGCCATCGCCACTTGGGGGATTTGTTGCCATATCCAATCTTTACCCGTCCTTTTCGGGGATTAAAGTGGCTGCATGTTTCAGGCAGCCGTAATAATATTCTCTATTCATTTATTAACTCTGTAATTTCTTCTGCAATTTCTTCAACCGTATATGAAGCTGTATTACGGGCTACTTTGTCGGCGAGTGATGGCGAGTAGTCTAATACCTCTTGCTTGGTAATGCCATGCCAGATAGGCAGGAGTACCTGCTCTCCTGTGTTGGCTTTAGAAATAATACCATCTAGTTCATAGTTAGTCCAGCCTTTTTTTATGAAAGACTGAGACAGTACTACGATACCAAATTTGCTCTTAGCTAAGCCTCTGTCTATCTTTCTTCGAAGACTGTCGCCAATCTTTAGCTCAAACTCGTCATACCAAACCTTCAGCCCTTTGGTCACTAGTGCTTGCGCTAATGGGCGCACCACACTATCTTTGTCCTCAGAAGCATGTGAGATAAAGACATCATATTCCATACAACTGTCTTCAGAGTCACCAATAGTAATAGGCTCTTTATGCAACAATGAGGGAACTGAAGATAAAGGAGGCTCTCTGTATTCAGGTAGAGGGCTGGGCAGTTTACGTACAGAAGATCTTACAGAACCTCTTAAACCTCCAAGGTCAATGGTCACATACCAATGACCTGAACGAGGAATCGTTAGTACAGATGGCGAACGTCTCATGAGCCCGCCATAATAGCTATGGCGGCGCCCATGTTTGTAGTTGTTATAGTTGGAACTGTCCATTAGTCTCACGTTGGCAGCATTGCCACTGAGTGTTACTTGGACTTGTTCTCCTTTACCACACTGATGTAGGTCATAAACTTGATACTGCATGGTTTCTACTCTTTAGTGGTGTTAGTAATTCCATAGCAGTACACATACACACTGTCATCAGTGCCTCCACCAGTGTCACCTTCCATGCCCTTAGCCAGATAGTACTCCTCCACCTTTTGGGCGGTAGCCTTATCTGTAGCAGTACGGTATATCCACCAGGCATTTTCCTTACTTACATTGTGCTCAGTAAATAACCTGCGCTCAATGTCATTAGTTATTCCAACATAGAAGTTAGAATAATACTGTTTGGAGCTCTTCTGAAGATGAGCATCGAAATCTGCAATAATTTCTTTTGCGGTCAATCTCATAATGCAATCTTTTAAAATTGTTATTACTTCAAAAATACACCGCAAAAGTAGGCCCTAACATTGCAGCCTTACTTCATTGTTTCAGAAATCACTCTACAATTTGCAATTTTTAACAATTTCTTTAGCCCTTTTCTCTATTTTGTTCCGCAAAATCTTTGGCTCCACTATCTGGCAGTTGTTCATAAACCCCAGCAGTGCAGTCTCAAACTCATAATTAAAAATTAGGCTCATCTCTATCAGAACATAGTTATCATTCTGCTCAATTATCTTTTGGCTGCTATGCAGCGGTTTAGAATTCATGTACTCAGCATCAGGATATCCCACCTTTAATACAACTTTTTCCTTTTTCGCTTTGATATTGACAGACACACCTACCACTTGACTAAAGTACTCGTCTAAGTTCATACCTTGATAAGTTTGGTATACCACATCTTTTGCTATCTCAAACTTATCTATACGGTCAAGAGGTAAGTTCACTAATGGCAGTTTATCTGCCATGTCTGGTTCCATTCCTACCAAAAACCATCTGTTGTTAAATTGTCTTAATTGGTAGGGATGTATTTCCCTTTTCTTGGTGACCTTTCTATATTTATAGTAATATACGTATAGTACCTTTTGATTCACAATAGCATCCATCAGTGGCTCAAAGTGCTTCAGGCCTCTTAAACAAGAATTGTGGTCGAAAGCAACAATGCCATCAGGCCTTTCGCCTAGATGGAACGCATCTTCCAATCTAGTCAACGTTTCTTCTATCCAAAGGTAGTTGGGTAAACCTTTTAGCCTGCCAAGCATCCTTATCATTTCCTCCAGCCTCCCCATATCCTCTTGGGTTAAGGGCATATTCATAATAGAAAAGTCTGGGTCAGTATAGTAATAATAGGCCTTATGCCCCACCATGCCTTTCTTGATGGGGGCAGAATAGCCCTCACTATCCATCATATAGCTGATGTCTTTCCTGATAGTTCTATTTGAGACTTCAGTCCCATAATAATAGTAGGTATCCTTATTGACAATCTCTATCAGATCATCCATAAAATACCTCTTGCTTCGGTCTCTGAAGCATCTGTCTAACACCTTATGCCTCTCAAAAGCATTCTTTATTGCTGGCATACGCTATCCCTCTTCTGCATTAACATAACTCTCACCTTCTTTTGTTGTTGGTCGCATCATCATTTCGTAGTGCTCCAGCTGATTCATCTTCTCAAATATCTTTTTGAACACAGCCTTATGACGTTCAAGTTGCCCTTCAGACAATTCAACGAAGATGTCATCAGGAAAAGAATGAGAACCATCATTAACCCAACTTAGCAATGATCTGCATATTTTTCTTTCTTCTGGAACATCAAATTTCTCAAGGATATATTCAGGACAAAATCCACCTAATATCTGGAAGTAGTTCTCAATAATCCTACGCATGATATTCTGTATTACCACATGCGACTTAACATCATTAGAGTTTTTGTATTCATGCCATAGCAAGTCATATGAACTCTTGATAGGGTTATCCTTCATAAAGGGCTGTATTGAAGAGATATTGTCATTCTTTCTCAGTATCCAGAAATAAACATCATCCCTCCATTTGCAATATCTATCAAGAAAAGAAACTTCTTTGTGGAAGTAAACATTGTGGGTAAGCAGTATAACCTGTTTAATATTGGTATTTCCCTCATGAATAGTTATGAATATCTCCCTAATCAACGTGCTTACAACAAAAAGAACACTGCTATCCAAACTTGAAACAGGGTCATCTATAACCAGCACTCTGCTACTGGTAATACCACTATTGCTAAAACTACCTTTCACTAACTGCATATAATACAAAAAGGTCAGGAAAGAGATTTCACCCTCACTAAGTGTTTTATACGCCAATTCTCCATTTTCTCTTACAACGTGGTATTGATTATGGCCTTCAACAGTTTCTTCAATGTGAAAACCAGTGAAGCCAAATCCAGACAGCATTTTATTCATTTCTACGACTGTAGGCTTTATGCTAGTCATATTTGTTTCAAGTGTTCTGATTTCATCCCTTAATTCCAAATACCTCTTTCTTACATCTTTAATCTTCACGTCTAAAGCAGATACGCCCTTAACAGTGTCCTTACACAATTTATCGTAGGCTTCCAATTTTGCATATTCAGATTTCACGAAAAACCGCCATATACTCTTTATCAGATTATCCCTCTCGCTATTAAAGTTATTCAAAAGATTATTATGCTTTACAATTTCATCATTTGCACTTTTGATAAGATCATTTATTTCCTCAATTATATCTTTGGTAGAAGGTAATACAATCTGCCTGCTTGGCTCCTTTGCCTTCTGGGTCATAATCCCAGATATTTCTGAAATCGTCGCATTAAAAGTTTTTATCAAAGATTCTATCTGAATTATATCAAGAAAGCTCTTAGGCATACCTTTTTGCCTCTCCACCATAACTTTTAGCCTATAAACAATATCGTCGCTAGATGCTTTATAGTTGGCTTGCATGTTGTTTATTTCAGCAACATCCTTCTTATATCCCTCATCAAAGAAATCATTCAGTTTATTCCTGAAATCTCCATTAATAGTATGGTGCTGGCAGAAAGGACAGACATCACTTCCATCTTCCACGAACTGCAGTCCTTGGCTAACCCAATCAGACATCCCCAATTTCTTAATCAGAGCAGCAATATCTACATCTTGTTTACCCACTACTACCTTTCTCCACAATTCTGATTCCTCAATACCGAATAAGACGGAAGCGTCTACAGTTTCAATATGAGTTTGTGAGATTGGAGATTCACCAAAAAGCTGCTTTGCCTTTCCCCGTAGGACTTCAATATCATGCACATTATCTTCAAATAAATCAAAGCATTCTACCAGCCTATCTTTAAATGTTTTTTTGGACTTAAATCCTTTACAAGCATCAGAAAACTCTGGATATTTCTTATAAACATTATCCCATAGGTACAATATTAAATCATTTTCTTCTACGTTTTTCTTTTCATTCAGCTTATCGATATTCTTCTGATAATTTTTCCCTTCTTCCTCTATTTGGTTGAGTTGCTCATTTTTTTCCTTTATAATTTTCTCTTCTTCTATAGTTGCTTCACCTAGAGTAAAGATTCCAGGCATATTTTCAACAAAGTTCCGATCCCGGAAATCCTTGTCGTATGCCAAAACATCAAGCGGAGTATCATCAGCCCAATCGATAAAACACTCAGGATATTTACCCTCCGTATCACTCAGCACTTTGCTAATAGTACTTTTTCCAGTACCATTAGCACCATAGATAATGTTCACCTTTTGCAGGTTCTCAATCATAACCTCTTCTTTAAACGAGGCTTCATTCAAGATTTTTATAGACTTAATCATATTACAACACTCCTTTTACTTCCTACCTCTTTCAACATCTCAATCAACTTGTAAATACCTGTGGATGGATTTTGGAACTTATGTAACTTCTTAGCTCTTTCAACAGCAACATCCGTGTTGTCGTTCAAGAACGCCTTTTGAGTATCAGTAAAGGCTGACTTGGAATAATTCTTCCACACTGGAGCACTTTTCTTCAACTCTTTGATGAGTGTATCCGTTTCGATGGCTGCCTTTTGGTCTTTGGCATGAAGCAGCAGCCATATTTCAAAACAAGGATTACTCAATAGCATTTCCGCCTTACATTTACGTAGTTTCTCATTGATGGCTTGTACATCCATGTCGTACATGAGGAATGTGTGCACCTTATCCCATTGAGAGATCTTGAGTTCCTTTGTACGTTTTTCAACCAGCGATGGTGTGATCTTTGTGCCTTCTATGTGTGAAATGATTCTGATGGGTGACTTATACCACGATTTCAGAAGATTGATATAGCAGACCTCTATTTCACCCTCGCAAATGACAAGAGCGATCTTTCTCATCCGCAAAGATGGTGACGGTTCTCTTTTGCTTGCCATAATCAACCTTCTAATAATTGTTTGATACTTGATACCGATGAATCAACATAAGGCACAGCATCAAAGCGTCCTTGTATATATCCCTTTTCGGCATCCATATTCTCACGGAAATCCTTGAAGTCGTATAATGAATACACTTCCGTTGCGCCTTGCTCCGACTTGTTGACAAAAACAATCTGATCACGCCTCAGTCGTTTGACATCGATAAGGTTCGTGTTGTGAGATGTGAACAATAACTGACTGTTCTCAGAAGCATGAATCAAGTCGAGAATGAAATCTGCAAGACGAGTGTGCAATCCCATGTCAAACTCGTCCATCATGATGCTCTTCTTATTCTTTACCACATCTAATAGACGTATCAGAATCTGGAACAATTTTCTTGTACCGTTAGATTCTTCCATGTCCATGTCGAACATGATATTCTTTTGGTTGTGATGGAATGTCTTGAAGCGAAGCACATCCACCAGTTTGTATGATAGCTCCGTTTGTCCAGGTACAACCACAGGAGCAGGCACTTGTTCTTTCCTTGCCTCGATGTCAGTAATATCTGTATCGCATATTTCAAGTGCTTTGAGTATCACCTTCTTGCAAGCATTGAAACTATCCAACACCATCATGTCATTCACATTCACAAGTCCAAGCAAGAATTGATTCATGAAATAACGATAAAGCTTTTGGGCAATTTCCCTGTTCATCGAGCTGGCACGACTTAGGAAAAGGTTCTTCTCACTGGTGTTTGTAACCACATCCGAAGGCTTAGCCATAACGCCAGTGCCAAAACTGTACTTTCCGTCAGCATCGCGAACAAATATTTTTGCACGTCTGCCAACTGGATAATGATATAGACTTTCGCTGATAATACGTTCACGAGTTAATTCAAAAGCGTATTCGTATTCCACGTTATTGCACACAAAATCAATCAAGAACTTACTTGATTTATCTTGCCAACCATCAAATTTGAAAGGCTCGAAATTGAATGTTGCACCTTCATTGTAGAGGTGTGACTCCAAAATCATTCTACAGCAAAAAGTAATGGCTTTCAGAATATTTGATTTACCAGAAGCGTTGGGACCAAAGAGTCCAATGGCTTTAAGTACTGGCACACCGTTCCACTCCATCACATTATGGCTTAACTCCCGTGCAAGAGCTGTATTGATGTTTCCTGCTCTGAAGTCGATTCTTATTCTATCTCTAATAGAAAAGAAATTCTCAAATTCGATTTTTAGTATCATTACGCACTTGGTTTTGTAGAATCGCTGCAAAATTAACGATTAAAGTTGAATCAACAATGGCTTTGAGGCGATCATTCGCTTTATTACCTTCATTATTTAACATTTATCAACCGAAATATATAGTTTGATGTGGTAAAAATTGCAAGAACCATACACTTGCTTCAGCAAACCTTTATGATGCTTAGAGAAAGCGAGTGCGTATTTCGCCTTGTTAATGGTCAAGCATTTGACTAAATAGTCAAATATTGACGATTTTATAAAAATATTTGAGCAAGCAAGTTAATATTTCACCTAGTTTTGGTAACTTTGCAGCCAAAGACTACGAGCCCACAACAATCATATACTGTTGATAGCTCTCAGCGCTTGATCGCGAAAATGAAAATAAGACATTCAACGATTATTTGACAACAACTTCAAATGGCGAAACTTAATAGGATTAGAGTCGTTCTTGCAAACGCGATTTGAACAATAAATGGTTGGCTAATAAATTGGGCAAAGACCAGGCGACAGTATCAAAATGGATCACCAATACCACCCAACCAAACCTTGAAACGATGATGCAAATTGCAAAAGTCCTCGAAACACAGGTAGATGATTTGTTGCGATTTGATGAGTTGCCAGAGATTGATACAAAAGTAGAGTAACAATTGATTTTTTTAGCATTCAAATGACTTCAAAAGAAATATGAAGCTAAACAATAATACCGAGATACAGAGTATGAAGGATATAGATTCTCTGTCCACTCTCGACAACGAGCAGATGTTTGCTGAGGTTGCGGGGATGATTCGGCAGACACGGCAGAATGTCATCCGCATTGCCTATACTGCTATCATTGAACCCTACTTGAAGGTCGGTGAATATCTTTCACGAAAAATAGCTGATGCAGAATGGAGGGTGTCCGTCAACTTCACCGACAAATAGATGCTCCTCCAACAGAAGAGGAGGGAAATAGAAGATGAAATAGATCAGTTGGATAGTAACACCTAATTGACATATCTAGAAATAAAGACCGCAAACAATAATGAACAAATTCACCATACAGCAACTCCAGCAGATGCGCGAATCAGAAGACCGCGTTGAGTTCAAGGCGGGAGAAGGTGGCAATGTTTCCTACGATGGTCGAGGCAAGACCAATCCGAAGGATCGTCGCCGCTGCATCCTTGGCTATGTCATCGCCCTTTGCAACGAAGGTGGCGGTCGCCTCGTAATAGGTATGCACGACAACTATCCGCATCGTGTCACAGGCACTCGCCAGTCGCAAGATGCCATCGGACAGTTGGAGTCTGACATTTATCGCGACACAACGATTCGTCCAGAGATTTACGAACTCTATGACGAAGAGAAGCATCGTGTCTTGGTGATTGAGGTTCCTTCACGTCCTATCGGCAAAGTCTTCAAGTTCGAGGACGTACCATTGATGCGTGTTGGCGAAGAACTCAAGCCAATGTCCGATGCCATGTATCTCAAGATATTGCAGGAGTCAGAGCCTGACTTCTCTGAGAAGATCTGCGAAGGACTCTCGCTTGAAGACCTTGACGAAGAAGCTATCCGTGTGATGAAGCAAGGCTATGCCCAGCGCTGGAACAAGCCTGAATTTGTAAGTACACCAACATTGCAGGTACTCCATGATTTCGCTCTCATGAATAAGGGTGGTCAACTGACCAATGCTGCCCTTATCCTTCTTGGTAAGTCAGAAGCCATTCGCAAGCATCTCTATTGCGATCGAGTGACCGTTGAGTATCGCCTCTACCACTCTATGATTGAATACACTGCACGTCAGGAGTTCCAAGAGCCACTTGTACTGATGGTAGATTCTGTCTGGAACTACATCAACCAGCCTGCCAGCAATCCATTACAACACTATAATGACGGATTCCGCATTGGCGACATTCCCACATTCAACCGTGATGTAGTCCGAGAAGCAATCCTCAATGCGTGTTGCCATCGTGTGATGTACATCCAGAGCGATGTGGTAATCAAGCAATATCCTGACCAACTCATCATCACCAATGCTGGAGGTTTTCCTGTCGGTGTGGATGTGGACAATATCCTTACGGTCAACAGTATGCCACGTTGCAAACTCATCACCGAAGTTTTGCAGAAGGCAGGTTTCATCGAGAAGAGCGGACAAGGCGTTGACAAGATGTTCTACCATTGTCTGATGGATGGCAAATGTTTACCTGATTATTCTCTGACAGACGAATGGCAGGTATGCTTACGACTCCCTGGCGAAATCAAGTACCCTGCCTTCATGCTCTATGCTCGTGAGTTGCAGAATGCCCGGCCAGCGAACAACAAACTCAATGTTTTCGACCTCCTTGCCCTCTTCAGTGCTTCACAAGGCGATAGCCAACGCCATACTGACGAAGTGACACTACGCAAACTTATTGACGAAGGATTGCTCATCTCAGCACAAGATGGTTATAAGTTGTCTGATAGGTATTATGAAATCGTCAAGAATGTTGGAACTATCGAAAACACCAAGAAGAATGATACGGTAAATGTCCAGATAAATGATACAGTAAAATTATCGCAACTTACTGAAAGACAGAAAAGGATTTATCATATCATAAAAGATGGCACGATAAATGATACTGCAAATGATATTGTAATTGAAACTGTAACCGCCAAAACATTATCAGAATCATTAGGCACCAGTATTATAACCATAAAACGTGATCTTGCTACCATGCAGTCAATGGGTGTCATAAAACGTGTCGGAAGTGATAAGACTGGACATTGGGAAGTAAAAGACTAACATAGATTCATATATATATGAAAGATTATTTACAACTCGGAATAGATAAGGGACTTATCTCCTTCAATGAAGATAGATCTCGTATAAGATATAATTGGCAGAAGAAGGAACGCAATTATAACAACCCAGAAGAAAAGGTACAATTATTAGCATTCCTTCAGTTGATTCTTGACTACAATTATCCAGAGAGCAGGATTCGTCAGTTTGAACCTGTGACAATGGGCAGTGAGATCAAGGAGGCTGATATTGTCGTTTTTGATGATGAACTGTGTGTAAAGCCTTTAATACTGGTTGAATGCAAGAAGCAAGAAGTTAGTGAGGCTGAATTTCAGCAAGCAATAAACCAAGCATATAGCTATGCATTTGCATTGCCTGGTGAAGTGAAATATGTTTGGGTAACTTCTGGCATCAAAAATGATTATTTAGAGGTCGATAAAAGTCAGAACACACGTAACCAACTACCAGACATTCCGCAGTACGGTGTTCAAGAAATAGCAAGCTATAAATATGTTTATGGTGCAGAACACCTACCCAAAGAAGATGGCAAACAACGTTTCTTTGATTTGTCAATAATAGATCAATCAGACCTTACTCGTCGTTTCAAACAAGCTCATGAAGCACTATGGGCAGGAGGACAGTTAAATCCTTCTGAGGCTTTTGACGAATTGGATAAACTCATTTTCTGTAAGATTTGGGATGAGCGTAAGCCAAGAAAAGTTGGTGAGCCATACGATTTTCAAATAATCACCGTTTCGAAGAAAGAAGAAAAGGATGAAAGAAAACGTCGTCTTATAGAGAATGATAATCTGTACAACAGAGTAAAAGCATTGTATGAAGAAGGTAGAAAGCGTGACGCAGAAGTATTCCGCGATAACATCCGTTTGACTCCCGAGAAGATTAGAACAGTTGTCAGCTACCTTGAAAGTGTGAATCTTGGCGAAACAGATCTTGATAGTAAGGGCCGTGCGTTTGAAACTTTTATGGGGTCATTCTTCCGCGGAAATTTCGGGCAATACTTTACACCTCGTGAAATCGTTAAATTTATTGTTGACGTGCTTCCTATTAACCTGAGTTCGGGATAAGAAAGTCTTTGTAAAAGT
>ULYL01051604.1_pt1 | contig 19516 bp, 17 predicted proteins | sample 1962211 | NCBI WGS metagenome assembly ULYL01 (sample SAMEA4835864, study PRJEB28245) | human gut metagenome | biome: gut microbiome; material: fecal sample | place: Denmark | collected 2008
TCAGGGCCGCCAGCAGGGTGGTTATCAGGGCCGCCAGCAGGGTGGTTACGGTCAGCAGCGCGGTGGCTACCGTCAGCGTACAGCCGACTACGACCCACATGCAAAGTATAGCATGAAGAAGCGCATCGAGTACAAGGAAGACCACATTGACCCCAATGAGCCCCTGCGCCTCAACAAGTTCCTCGCCAATGCCGGCGTATGCTCACGCCGCGAGGCCGACGAGTTTATCCAGGCAGGCGTGGTCACCGTCAACGGCCAGGTAGTGACCGAGCTGGGTACCAAGGTGCTGCGCACCGACGAGGTGAAGTTCCACGACCAGCCCGTGACCATCGAGAAGAAGGTGTACGTGCTGCTCAACAAGCCCAAGGACTATGTCACCACAGTGGATGACCCCCAGCAGCGCAAGACCGTGATGGACCTCGTCAAGGACGCTTGCCCCGAGCGCATCTACCCCGTGGGTCGTCTTGACCGCAACACTATGGGTGTGCTCCTGCTCACCAACGACGGCGAGCTGGCTTGCAAGCTGACCCATCCCAAATTCCTCAAGAAGAAGGTATATCACGTATATCTCGACAAGAACCTCACCGCTCACGACATGCAGCAGATAGCCGACGGCATCACCCTCGAAGATGGTGAAGTGCACGCCGACGCCATCGAGTATGCCGATGACAACGACAAGAGCCAGGTGGGCATCGAGATTCACAGCGGCAAGAACCGCATCGTGCGCCGTATCTTCGAGAGCCTGGGCTATCATGTCACCAAGCTCGACCGTGTGATGTTTGCCGGTCTTACCAAGAAGAACCTGCGTCGCGGCGACTGGCGCTATCTCACCGAGAAAGAGGTAGACATGCTGCGCATGGGTGCTTTCGAATAATCAGAAACTAAACGACTATAGATAAAGATGAAAAGAACTAAAGTAGTCGATGCCCTCAAGAGCACCGATTTCGGAAAAGAGATAAATGTAAAGGGATGGGTGCGTACCCACCGCAGCAGCAAGGCTGTCGATTTTATTGCGCTCAACGACGGTTCTACCATCAAGAACATCCAGGTGGTAGTCGCCCCTGCCAAGTTTGACGCCCAGATGCTCAAGAACATTACCACCGGAGCCTGCATCAGCGCCGTGGGTACACTGGTAGAGAGCCAGGGTGCCGGCCAGACTGTAGAAATCCAGTGCGAGCAGCTCGAGGTCTACGGCCTCTGCGGCAGCGACTATCCCATGCAGAAGAAGGGCCAGACCTTTGAGTATATGCGCCAGTACGGCCATCTGCGCCTGCGCACCAATACCTTCGGAGCCGTGATGCGCATCCGCCACAACATGGCTATGGCCATCCACACCTACTTCCACGAGCACGGGTTCTTCTACTTCCACACTCCGCTCATCACCGCGAGCGACTGCGAGGGTGCCGGCCAGATGTTCCAGGTCACCACGATGAACCTCTACGACCTCAAGAAGGACGAGGATGGCAAAATCAACTATGACAACGACTTCTTCGGCAAGCAGACATCACTCACCGTGAGCGGACAGCTCGAGGGTGAGCTCGGTGCCACTGCCCTGGGTTCCATCTACACTTTCGGCCCCACCTTCCGTGCCGAAAACTCCAACACTCCACGCCACCTGGCTGAGTTCTGGATGGTAGAGCCCGAGGTGGCGTTCATCGACCTCGCCGACCTGATGGACCTCGAGGAAGACTTCATCAAGTACTGCGTCAACTGGGCGCTCGAGCACTGCAAGGACGACCTCGAGTTCCTCAACAAGATGATAGACAAGACTCTCCTGGAGCGTCTCCATTCGGTTGTGGCCGAAGAGTTTGTGCGTCTGCCTTACACCGAGGGTATCAAGATACTCGAAGAGGCTGTCGCCAACGGTCACAAGTTTGAGTTCCCCGTAAGCTGGGGTATGGACCTCGCCAGCGAGCACGAGCGCTTCCTCGTCGAGGAGCACTTCAAGAAGCCCGTCATCATGACCGACTATCCCAAGGAGATCAAGGCCTTCTATATGAAGATTAATGACGACGACCGCACCGTGCAGGGTACCGACGTGCTCTTCCCGCAGATTGGCGAGATTATCGGCGGTAGCGTGCGCGAGGAGAACTATGACAAGCTCATCGGCGAAATCAACCGTCGCAACATCCCTATGAAGGATATGTGGTGGTATCTCGACACCCGCAAATATGGAAGCTGCCCCCACGGTGGTTTCGGCCTCGGCTTCGAGCGCCTTATCCTCTTCGTGACCGGTATGCAGAACATCCGCGACGTGATACCTTTCCCACGTACTCCCAAGACAGCCGAATTCTAAGAGCGCACCCACGCCTCTCGGACTATAGATACAAAGAGCCGGTAGAGAACTATTCTCCACCGGCTCTTTGGCGTCTTGGGCGGGCGTAGGGATGTACTATGTCGCCGTGTGCATGCCCGCTATTTGAATATCTCTGGAAAATTCCAGTACGGGAACATCATATTGTCGTTGCCGAACCTTATCATCCATGCCTTTCCTGCCTTGTCAGACACATAGACTTTGGCAATGGGAAGTTCTCCCCAGTCAGCCCCCTTCTTGCAGTATAGTTTGACCACATATTGTTGCGTTCCCAAGTATTCCTTGCGTTCTTTGTCTTCTCCTTCTCCCTTGATGTTATAGGTAGAGATCTCCGACCTGCCGCAGTATCCATACTTGGAGTAGTATTTGCTGAACTTAGGGTTCTTGTAGATGGTCAGGGCTATCTTGGTGAGCTCTGTTTGGCGCTGCGTTTCGTCCATAGACGAGAAGGTCTGGCCCAGCACGCTTTGGCTACCGGCTATGAGTAGCAGCGATGCAATGATGGTTCGGATGAAGTTGGTCATAATTGTAACGTTTTAATTGTTATTGTATTATAGGTTATGAGTTATTGTCGCTATGTCATTTGCAAATATAGCGTTTTTGCATGAATTGGTGTCCGAATTGATGCAAAAAGTTTGCAAAGAGCCGTGGTTTTAATATAATTTGTCTTTGCAGGTGCCTGGCTTTACCTTCTCGCGCGCGTGTACGCGTATAATATAATAAGGTGAAACCCCACAAGACTTGCCACGCGCCCGCGCAACCGACCGGCGACAGTCCCAGCGCAGCGCAGCAGACACAGCGTGCTGGACGATGTCGCGACGGTATCTGCATGGGCATCCATGCTGCTCGCAGCCGAGGTGATGGGGCGGGATGCGATGGGGCTCAGAGCGATAACGAAGGTCGAAAGGGTAGTGGGGTTGCGCAAAAAAGTTGTGCAAAAATGCGTGTCGTTAACAATAATTAACGGGGGGGGGTGAATACAACGAATAGGAAATAACCTTAAATTTGCAGCGTACGATAGATACAAATCGACAATCCAATGCCATGCGTGTCAATTGTCTACAACTTTTATCCAAGGATTTGAACCGATAACTCTAACCGATATGAAACGACTGACTTACATCATCACGCTCATGCTAATTGCCTGGATGCCCGTCACAGAGTCCAGGTCGCAGAGTCATGTGGTCAACACCCATTTCAGCGTCTTCTTTCCCGTGGGCAAAACGGTGCTCGATACTGCCTATGCCAGTAACGGCTGTAGTCTGTCGGCTATGCTCGACTATCTGTCAGCGGTGCGCCGCGACAGCAGTCTTTCGCTTTTGAATGTCCAGATTACGGGTATGGCGTCGCCCGAAGGCAGTTATCAGACCAATTGCCGTCTCGCCAACCGTCGTGCCCAGGCTCTGGCCTCATGGCTTCGTGCTCATACCGACACAGAGTTGCCCCTCGTGTTGGCAGACAATATGGGTGTGGGCTGGTCGTTGCTCGATACCCTCACCCTCGATAGCCCCAGGCTGTCGCCCTACACTGCGTCGATGGCGCATATCCTGTCGCTCGACTCTACCCAGGTCTCCTATCACCGCGGGTTGACGATAGACCGCCGCGTGCTGCTCCTGCGCCGCGCCCAGGGTGGCCGACTCTGGCCCATACTCATGCGCGATGTCTATCCCCAGATGCGTATGGCACGTGCCGAGGTCGACGTGGCACGCGTCGAGACGCCTCCCACCATCGTATGTCCGGCTCCAGAACCCATGCCCGAGCCTGCGCCAGCCGCTCCCACGGTAGTACCATCCACGGCAGACACTGTGGCGACGACGGCAGAGACTCCCTGTCAGCGCCATATCATCCTCAAGACCAATGCCGTGGCTTGGGCGTTTCTCATCTCCAATATCGCCATTGAGATGGATGTCGCCCCTCATTGGTCGGTGGCTCTGCCCGTGAACTTCTCGGCATGGAACTATTTCAGCAACAGCCGCAAATACCGCATCTTCTCGCTCTATCCCGAGTGTCGCTATTGGCCCTCAGCCTGCAATACCGGCTTCTTTGTGGGAGCCCATCTCGGCATGGCTTACTACAATGTGGCTTTTGGTGGACGCTATCGCACCCAGGACCGTGGCGGTCATCGTCCGGCGCTCGGTGGTGGCGTGTCGGCAGGACTGCGACTCCCCGTCAGCCGCAACCGTCGTTGGCAGATGGAGTTCTCTGCCGGTGTTGGCGTCTATTCGCTCAACCACGACAAGTTCTACAACCAGCCCAACGGCCTCAAGGCATATACCGAGAACAAGACCTACACGGGTATAGACCAGGCTTCGCTGTCGCTCTGTTATGTGTTTGACTTCAAACGAGGGAGGAAATGATGATGCCCAACCAGTCCACTATACTCCGTCGCCTCTGCTGCCTGCATGCAAGGATGCTGCTGGTTGTGCTGCCGCTGCTCCTTGTGGGATGTGGAGTGCATGAGTTTCCCGACGTACCCGACACGGCGAAGGTCAGTCTGCATCTGCGGTTTGATACCGATATGCCCCAGGTCTACTACACCCTCTCGCGCACTGGCGCCCCCGTCCAGGTTACCTCTGTCCGCACCCGTGGCACGATGAGATACATCATCCGTCTCTATCCTCAAGCCTCTGCTGCCCAGGCAATTCCCGTCCGCGAATACATCGTGCGGCGCGACGTCAGCCAGGGCTATGATGCCGATATAGACCTCGACGCCCCTGCCGGCAGTTATCGCGTCATGGTGTGGGCCGACCTCTCTGAAGATGATGCCGGCGTGGGTGGCTTCTACGATGCTTCCGATTTTTCCAGCATCAGAGCCCTCACGCCCTATCAGGGCAGCACCGACTACCGCGATGCGTTCAGAGGTGAGGCCGAGGCTGTCGTCGCCACCAGCACCAGTGAGCAGGCGCCCGTCGGAGTCACCGTGCAGATGACCCGCCCGCTCGCCAAGTTTGAGTTTGTGGCCAATGATGTGCGCCTCTTTATCGAGCAGCAGTCGGCAGCCATAGCCGGCCATACGCCCGTCGACCCTTCTACGGGAGCCGCGACGCCTGCCGTAGACCTGGATATGTTCACCGTGCGCATCATCTACAACGGCTACGCGCCCAACACCTATAATATATTTACCGACAAGCCCACCGACGCCATTATGGGAGTGGCCTGCGACGGCCGCATGGAGCGCCTGTCTGCCGATGAAGCCTCGTTGGGGTTTGACTATGTGCTCGTCAACGGCCACGCCTCCGAGGTCACCGTGCAGTTGGGCATCTACGACCGCCAGGGCCGTCAGGTTTCGCTCTCCCGCGCCGTCAACGTGCCGCTCCAGCGCAGCCGTCATACCATCGTCAGAGGCGAGTTCCTCACCCAGACTGCCACGGGTGGCGTAAGCGTCAACCCCGGTTACGACGGCGAGTTCAATGTCTTCTACTGACATTCCCCTTACCATAGAACAACTAATTCACATTGTTTTATATATCAATTATCTTAATCATCTAAATTATTTACAAAATGAAAAAAGTAACTATCTTTGGAATGTTTGCCGCTCTGATGCTGGCAAACTCGTGTTCGGACGACAACAATGTCCCGCAGGCAGACAGCAGTCTTGCCCAGGTAACGTTCAAGGTAAGCGCCGATGGTGCCCTTACCCGTGCTATCAGTGACGGCACCACCGTCAATGAGCTTGTCTATCGTGTGTTTGACAAGAATGGCAACCCCATTACCGCACAGCCCCTCGTAAAAGAGTCTGCAACCGACCTCCGCTCCGGCCATACGGTAGCGCTCACCTTGGCAAAGGGCCAGACCTACAAGGTAGCCTTCTGGGCCCAGAAAGCCGGAACCACTGCTTACACCGTGAATGACAACATGCAGGTTGCGGTCAACTACAGCGGCGCCAACAATGACGAGAGTCGCGACGCATTCTTCAATGCCGTTGAGATAACCGTCAATGGCGATGTCGCTCAGACCGTTGAACTCAAACGCCCCTTCGCCCAGCTCAATGTGGGTACTACTACAGCTGACTGGAATGCAGCTGTAGCTTCGGGCGCTACTTTCGACGAATCAAAGGTGACCGTGAAGCAGGCAGCCACTACGCTGAATGTGCTTGACGGCAAGGTATCTGGCGCCGCCGATGTCAACTTTACCTATGCTGCTAAGCCTGAAGAGTCCCTGAAGGTCGATGCCGATGGTGATGGCACCAAGGAGGATTACGAGTATCTCTCCATGAGCTACATTCTGCCCAACGACGCTACCGACGGTACCCAGAAGACCCTGGCTTCGGCTGAATTTACCTTCAAGACAGCATCCGGCACCGAAATCGTAGTCAAGAACGGTCTGCAGAACCTGCCCCTCCAGCGCAATTACCGCACCAATATCGTGGGCAACATCCTCTCTGGTACTACCACATTCACCGTAGTGGTCGACCCTGCTTTCTCCACTCCTGACCACAACACCACCTACCGCATGGTACGTGCTTCGACCCAAGCCGAGATGACTGCTGCTGCCTCTCAGCCCAACACCGTTGTGAAGTTGGCTGCCGGCAACTCCTATACTCTCTCTACTGCACCTGCCGACGGCGTGGTATTCTCCAGCGACGATGCCGCTACGACCACAATCAGTATTCCCGCCATTGTAACTGCCACGAATGTTGCGTTTGAGAATGTCACCGTAGCGTCGCCCAATGCCAACTACGTAGGTATCCAGCATGCTACCACGGTGAAGTACAAAGGCTGCGTGATTACCGGCCAGCCCTTCTCTTATGCAGCTGATGCTTCATATGAAGACTGTAAGTTTGTGCAGACCTCAAGCAGCAGTTACAACATCTGGACCTATGGTTCATCTAACATTACCTTTACCCGCTGCGCCTTCAGCTGCGCCGGCAAGAGTGTGCTCATCTACAACGAAGGTGCCATAACAGGCCAGACAGCCACATTCCAGGACTGCACCTTTAACGCTTCGGCTCCCGCTACAGGCAAGGCTGCCATAGAGATTGACAGCTCTCTCCCCGCAGGCGTAGGCACTCCCTTCAAGGTGGTTATCAACAACTGCACAGCTACCGGATTTGCCAACGGCTCTGTCAGCGGCAACTCGCTGTGGAACGAGAAGATGGGTACCAAGGCTACCGTCATCGTCGACGGTGTTACCGTGAAGCCCGCTTCATAGACTGATATAATCCCAAGACCTTAGGGTCTCCACTCTGCGACGGGCTGCCAACTGCGAGAGCGTGCTGGCAGCCCGTATTCTGTAGCAATTCATTCCTTGTAATACTCAGTACATTAGTAAATTATCATAAATTACCGCGAGTCATGTCAAAAAACTCAACAAGTATGTCTTTTTGTCCGATAGTTTCAGTAACTTTGCATCCGAATTTAAGGTAACATTTGATGCAAGACATTAGGAATATTGCAGTGATTGCACACGTCGACCACGGAAAAACTACGCTGGTCGACAAGATGATGCTCGCCGGAAAACTCTTCCGTGAGGGCCAGGATAATAGTGGTGAGGTGTTGGATGCTAACGATTTGGAACGTGAGCGCGGTATCACCATCCTCTCCAAAAACGTTTCTATCAACTGGAAAGGTGTTAAGATAAATATCCTCGACACGCCGGGTCACTCCGACTTCGGTGGCGAGGTAGAGCGTGTGCTCAATATGGCCGACGGCTGTCTGCTGCTCGTCGACGCCTTTGAGGGCCCTATGCCCCAGACCCGATTTGTGCTGCAGAAGGCGCTGCAGTTGGGCTTGAAGCCCATCGTGGTGGTCAACAAGGTAGACAAACCCAACTGCCGTCCCGAGCAGGTCTATGAGATGGTGTTCGACCTTATGTGCGACCTCAACGCCACCGAAGACCAGCTCGATTTCCCTGTCGTTTATGGCTCTGCCAAGAACGGTTGGATGTCGGCAGATTGGACCAAGCCCACAGACAATATCGAATATCTGCTCGACGAGATACTCGAGAAGATTCCTGCTCCACGCCAGTTGGACGGAACGCCCCAGATGCTTATCACTTCGCTCGACTATAGCAGCTACACGGGTCGTATCGCCGTGGGCCGCGTGCATCGTGGCGTGCTGCGCGATGGTATGAACATCACCATCTGTCACCGCGACGGCAGCAAGGAGAAAACTAAGATTAAGGAGTTGCATACCTTTGAGGGTATGGGTCACAAGAAGACCGACGAGGTATGCTCTGGCGACATTTGTGCCGTTATCGGTCTCGAGCGTTTCGAGATTGGCGATACCATCGCCGACTTCGAGAACCCCGAGCCTCTGCCACCCATCGCCATCGACGAGCCTACGATGAGTATGCTCTTCACCATCAACGATAGTCCTTTCTTCGGCCGTGAGGGCAAGTTCTGTACCTCGCGCCACATCAACGACCGACTGCAGAAGGAGCTGGAGAAGAACCTCGCGCTCCGCGTCGTTCCTGTCGAGGGCTGTACCGACCGTTGGATTGTCAGCGGCCGTGGTGTGCTCCACCTCTCTGTGCTCATCGAGACCATGCGCCGCGAGGGCTATGAGCTCCAGGTAGGTCAGCCACAGGTTATCTACAAGGAGATAGACGGCCAGAAGTGCGAGCCCATTGAGGAACTCACCATCAATGTGCCCCAGGACTTCTCCAGCAAGATGATTGACATGGTTACTCGTCGCAAGGGCGAGCTCGTGGGTATGGATACCGAGGGCGATCGCGTCAATATACAGTTTGAAATACCCTCCCGCGGTATCATTGGTCTGCGTACCAATGTGCTCACCGCCTCTCAAGGCGAGGCCATCATGGCCCACCGTTATAAGGAGTATCAGCCGTTCAAGGGCGAGATTATTCGTCGTACCAATGGTTCGATGATAGCCCTCGAGACGGGCACCGCCTACGCCTATTCGATTGACAAGCTGCAGGACCGTGGCAAGTTCTTCATCGACCCGGGCGAGGAGGTATATGCCGGCGAGGTTGTGGGCGAGCACGTTCATGACAATGACCTGGTCATCAATGTCACCAAGGCCAAGCAGCTCACCAACGTCCGCGCCAGCGGTAGCGACGAGAAGGCGCGTGTCATCCCCAAGGTGGTGATGAGCCTCGAGGAGTGTCTGGAGTATATCAAGGGCGACGAGTATGTTGAGGTGACACCCAAGAGCATGCGTATGCGCAAGGTGCTGCTCGACCATCTCGAGCGTAAGCGTGCTAACAAGGAGTAACAGTCTCACCATAGGCATCCTATAGACTGCGTCTGTCGCGGCTCTTGCCCGTCAGACTGCCGGCGGCGAGGCCATCCCGCCGGCTGCAATCCCAAGCTGTGTCAAGCTATCCTATCGATAGCTTGGCACAGTTTCTTTTTGTGCCAGACAGAGGTACAACAAAAAAGGATGCCCATCCTTGCGGACGGGCATCCTTGTATGGGTCTTTCGACCAACCGTTGCGTTGCGATTACTTACGCAGACCGAGAGCCTTGATGATGGCGCGGTAGCGGTTGATGTCGATGCGATAGAGATAGTCGAGCAGCGCACGACGCTTACCTACGAGCTGAGTCAGTGAGCGGGTGGTAACGAAGTCCTTGCGGTTCTGCTTTACGTGCTCAGTGAGGTGAGCGATACGATAGGTGAACAGAGCAATCTGGCTCTCGGCAGAACCAGTGTTCTTGGCGTCATTACCATACTGTGCGAAGATCTCTTCTTTCTTAGCTTTGTCTAAATACATGATTTTAAGTTGATTAATTGTTGTGCTATTACATCCATCGGGCGCCTGCTGGCCTTAATCACAACCGGCCACGCCTTCGAATGCATCGGATTTTCCGAAATTGCGGTGCAAAGGTACTGCTTTTTGCGCTAACTGCCAAGCATTTTGCCGATTATTTTGTTTACAGCTGCCACAATCTCAGTCTTTTTGCGCTACGAGTCTTATGCCTCCGTCCTCCATGACGATGAGCCTGCGTCGGTAGAGGTCACCGATGGCCTTCTTATAGACCTTCTTGCTCACCTCGAAGCGCGCCTTGCCTTTCTATCTGTTATTCCTGTTGCTCGTTGGCGTTGTGCCCGTACTTTATAGACGCTATCTCTTGCCTTCTCAGTTGCCCAAGACGGCTTGCGATTCATTTTTTGCTTATAGACAATATCTACTCGATGGCCGTTTCTCTTGATGCCTGTTATATAGTCGGGGCTGAGAAGTGGTTCGTATAACGTCCCGATGGGAAGAGACTGGTAGTAAACGGTGTCATTCTTATGTATAGTGATACCTTTACGCCTTATAAAGTCCTTCCATGCCATTGCTTTTACATCGGCAGGAAGTTTGAAAAGTATCATTGTCTTTACTCCCATTCTCTTGTATTTCTCTTCTACTTTCAGCCAGCCCATATAGGTTATCTCTGAAGAATGAAATAACGCATCACTTGTTAGGTATCTCTTGCCGTCATGTGTCTCGATAGTGAAAAGGACAGAGTTGCTAACCCTCTGTTTCTCTCTGAAATCCCTTTGGGCATAGATATAACAGGTGAAGGTAGATAAAAGGATAAAGGACAATAGCTTTCTCATAATTGTATGTTTTAATATTTTCCTATTATTATATAATTGTCGAAGTCAGAGCATGGGCGTGTGTCATAAGTGCCATTTGTCGAATCGAAAAAGCAGAAATTACCATTTGCATCATAACCATAAAGAGTGACAGCATGCGATGTGGATTGCCCAACGGAGTCTACTACATTCGATTCGAAAGTAGCAAATACGGGATTTTGTTTTTCTATTGTTTCTTTTGCTTCAATTTCGTTTGACAGATGATAGTAATCAAAATGGTTTTCGGAAGTTAGGAACTTTAGAATATCCAATATTTGTCCCATTTTTAGTCCACAGTCAGAATTTATCTTATCCATAAAATCTTTTAGTGTAATGCTCCTATTACCGCAGTAGTCCATTAGAATTTGTCCAGCGCTAATAATCCTTACGTTAGCAAAAAAATTTATAATGTTGGTAATAACCTGTAAGGCGCAAGTATTGCGTTCTTCGTATTCAGCGTGTTTATCTTCGGCGGTAGGCAGAAAACCTTTTACGATAGTCCAACTTCCCGTTGCAAGACAATAGTCACTAAGATTGTTATCATCTAAATTGTAATAGCATTGAGGGCAGTACATGCTATAATAATCTATATTATATATAAGTGTCTGCTTACAAAATTGGCAATAACCATTGTAAAAATGGTCTTCTTTTATATCAACGCCATTAATAATTACCTCTGGAAGTTCGAATATGGAATCAGTGATAGATCTTGTTTGTGCGACAATTCCTTTATCTAATGACAATTGAGCAGAAAAGACATTTGAAAAATTATAAATGTTCTTTGTTCCTGAAAAATCTTGATAACGAATATGCATGCGATTCTTTTCGTAATATTCATGAATTGGGCTTTCATTCACAAGGTAAATATGTTTTATTTCGCCTTTTAGAGAGATCGTAATATAGAGGAAATCCCGATTTTGTTTGGTTATGTTGTGTAAAACTCTAGGAGTTGTAAGGTCGCCTTTTATTATGGGAAATTGCAAACCAATATCTATGCCATCATCCCAACACAGGGCTAACCCGTATTTAATATCTTTATGATTGTAGTTTCTCTCTGCAAGTACAGGAATGTCCTTGCAATGAGCCTTAAAATACTCGGCAGCATGAGTTACTGCGTTAATGTATTTTTGTTTGTTTGGTTTTACGGTGTTCTTAACCAACTCAGGGGTGGTTATAATAGTATTATCAGAGCATGCAGTAAGCAAAACAAAAGCTAATAGAGTGTATGATAATAGTTTCTGCATTTTTCCTCATAATTTGTTTTCATACTTTGTCTATCAGGCGTATGCCTCCGTCCTCCATGACGATGAGTCTGCGTCGGTAGAGATCGCCGATGGCCTTCTTATAGACCTTCTTGCTCACCTCGAAGCGCGCCTTTATCTCCTCGGCATCGCTCTTGTCGCCCAGTTCGCAGTATCCGTCGTGCTGTTGCAGCCAGTTGAGCAGCGTCTCCGAGAAGTCGAGTGTCTGCTGGCGGCCTGTGGGCTGCAGCGTGAGGTCTATCTTGCCGTCGGGGCGCACGCAGGCGATGTAAGCCTTCATGCAGTCGCCCGTCTGCACGTGCTTGAATATTTGGTCGCGGTAGATGAGGCCGGCATACTGGTTGTCGATGATGACCTTGAAGCCCAGGTCGGTCTTCTGCCATATCATGATGTCTACCTCGTCGCTGGCGTTGTATGTGGGCTTTTCCTTGTTGAGGTATTTCTCCACCTTCGCCGTAGCCATGATGCGGTAGCTCTCTTCGTCGATGGTCACATAGACGATGTACGACGAACCTATCTCCATGCGGCGTTTCTGTTCGCGGAAGGGGCAGAAGAGGTCTTTCATCAGGCCCCAGTTGAGGAAGGCGCCGTATTCGTTTACCCACGAGCACTCGAGGTAGGCAAAGTCGCCCGGCTTGGCCAGCGGGTGCTCGGTGGTAGCCACGAGGCGTTCGTCCTGGTCGAGGTACAGAAACACGTCGAGTTCGTCACCTATCTTATAATCTTTGGGTACATAGCGTTTGGGCAGCAGTATCTCGCCCTCATCGCCTCCGTCGAGGTAGAGTCCGAAGTCTACCTCTTTCACTATTTTCAGCAGGTTATATGCTCCCAGTTGTATCTTCTCCATTGTCTTCTTGATTTGGTGTTTCGGTGTGGATGATCATGCCGTCCTTCAGGTGGATGGTGCGGTCGGTGATGGCAGCCAGCTGTTCGTCGTGGGTCACGATGACAAAGGTCTGCCCCATCTTCTCGCGCAGGTCGAAGAAGAGCTGGTGCAGCTCCTGCTTGTTCTTGCTGTCGAGCGAGCCGCTGGGTTCGTCGGCCAGTATCACGTCGGGGTCGTTGACGAGCGCTCTTGCCACGGCGATGCGCTGCTTTTCACCTCCTGAGAGTTGGGCGGGCTTGTGCTGCGCCCGCTCTTCGAGTCCCATAAACTGCAGCAGCTGCATGGCTTTCTCGCGAGCCTCGCTCTTGCCGGTTCCGGCGATGAGGGCGGGAATCATGATGTTTTCGATGGCGGTAAATTCGGGCAGAAGCTGATGGAACTGGAACACGAAACCGATATGACGGTTACGGAAATCGCTCAGCTTGTTCGACTTCAGCCGGCTTACCTCTACGCCGTCGATGCACACCTGTCCGCCATCGGGCTTGTCCAGTGTGCCTATTATCTGCAGCAGTGTGGTCTTGCCGGCACCGCTGGGGCCGACGATACTCAGTATCTCGCCCTTGTCGATGTGCAGGTCTATGCCCTTGAGCACCTGCAGCGAGCCGAAACTCTTGGTTATGCCTTTGATATCTATCATAGTGTCTGTCTTAGTTCTTGTGACGCCAGTGCTTGGCTATCCAGTTGTGTATCATGTCATAAGCGCTATCTTCCTCCGTGTGCTGTGGCTGGGCGAAGGTCATCTCGTCCATGGTGCCTCCATACTGGTCGGGGAAGATTATCATCAGGTTGGTGCCGTTGAAGTAGTGCTCTATCTCGTAGGGCAGCTTCTCCTGCGCCGACTTGTACGACACCGTGCCCTTGCGGGCTGTCACCACCACAAACAGGTGGTCGTCGGCAATCGTCGTAGCCAGATGCGGCAACTGGTTCCAGTGGTTCATGCTTATGTATTCGGCCCTGAGCGCGGGGTGCTGGTTGCGCACCCATTCGGTAATCAGTGCCATGGTGTCTTCGCGGGCGTGGTAGGTGATGCGACATTCCAGGTTCTCAGCCATACGGGCCAGTCGTTCCATCCATCGATAGAATCCAGGCTCATACTGGGCCCTCGACGGCACAGCCACCTGTATGCGGCGCAGCGTGGAGAGCGGCTGGTTGAGGCGCGCCATGATAATCTGGCAGTTGAGTCCGTTGAAGAGACTCTGGTGGAAGTTTCCCCAGAACTTGTTGGACTTGTCGGCGTGCATGTGCATGCCTATAAGTATCTCCGAAGCCTGAAATTCCTTGAAGGCATGCTTGATGCCGTTGGCTATGTTGGCGGCTATGCGCACCTGAGTCTCCATCTGCACGTCTGCCGATGCGGCATGGCGCACCAGATGTTCCAGCAGCTTCTGCCCCTCTTCCTGGTTCTGCATCAGGTCGGCGTCGTCGTAGACCACGTTGAGGCCCACGATGGGCGTCTTCAGCTTGGGGTTGCGCATCATGAAGGCCATTGACATCAGCTGGTCGGCATACTCGGGATATTTCACCGGCACCAGTATCTTCTCGTTGTCCTTGCTGGGGTTCTTGGGTGCATACTCCTTGTCGCGGAACACTATCTGCTGCGCCGCCCTGTCGGTGACGATGGTCGAGATGACGCAGGTGAAGAGTATCATCAGCACCACGCCGTTGAGCAGCGTGTCGTCTATCATCGATACGCCTCCGGGCGTGGTCAGCTTCATGCCTGTCAACAGTATGGCTATGGCTCCGGCGGCATGTGCCGAGGTGAGACCAAACATCATGTTGCCCGATGTCCACGGCAGCCGCAGTGCCACCGATGAGATGTAGGCTGCCAGCGCCTTGCCCAGCGTGCCGAAGATGGTAATCACCGCTGCCACCCAGATGATTTGCCCTCCGGTGAAGAGCAGTCTCACGTTGATGAGCATGCCCACACCTATCAGGAAGTAGGGGATAAACAGGGCGTTGCCGATAAACTCGATGCGGTTCATCAGCGGCGACAGGCGGGGTATGTATCTGTTGAGTATCAGTCCGGCAAGGAATGCGCCGAGGATGCCTTCAAGCCCAGCCAACCCCGACAGCACGGCACTCATGAAGAGTATGGCGAGCACAAAGATAAACTGCATCACCGAGTCGCTGTACCGGCGCAGAAAGCAGCGCGTCAGCCTCGGTATCACCATGCTCATAAACAGACAGAGCGCCACGGTCTTGGCGGCAAACAGAGCCCAGAACCCTATGCCGCTGTCGCCCTGGTGTATGCCCACGATGGCTGCCAGCGCCATGAGCGCCATGAAGAGCGACAGCATCGACGACCCCACGCTCAGCGCCACACTCGGTTTGCGCTGCAGACCATAACGTCCCACGATGGGGTAGGCCACCAGCGTGTTTGAAGCCATCAGACAGCCCAGCAGCAGACAGGTCTGCACCGGATAATCCAGTATCCAGCGCGCAGCGCCACCCGTGAGCAGTGCCGGCAGGATAAAGGTGAGTATGCCGTAGATACCCATCTGACCCTTCGTACGCTTCACACCCTCCATATCCATCTCCAGGGCGGCGAGGAACATGATGTAGTACATGCCCACCTTGCCGAAGAGCTCGAAAGAGGCGTCGCGCGAGAGTATATTCAGACCGTAGCTGCCTATCGCCATACCCGCCAGCACCATGCCGATGATGTGGGGAATACGCAACTTGCCCATGATGATTGGCGCAAAGAGGATGATGAGCAGCACGACAAAGAATATGATTGTCGGGTCGGTTATGGGGAAATATTGGGATAAATCGGGCATAGCTCTCTGTGACGTATAAATCTACTGCAAAGGTCCGAAAAAAATGTCACATTTGATGATAAAATCCCTAAAAATTAACTGATAAGTGCCCCAAATGTTGTAATTTTGCACACGATAACAGATAATCAATAAGAAATAGACAAAATGAAAGTAGCAATTGTGGGCGCGAGTGGCGCCGTTGGACAAGAGTTTCTTCGTATTCTCGCAGAGAGAGAGTTTCCCATCGATGAGCTGGTACTGTTTGGTTCCAAGCGCAGCGCAGGTACCAAATATGCTTTCAAAGGTAAAGAGTACGAAGTCCAGCTGCTCCAGCACAACGACGACTTCCGCGATATAGATATAGCCTTCGTTTCTGCCGGTGGCGGCACTTCCAAGGAGTTTGCCGAGACCATCACCAAGCACGGCACGGTGATGATAGACAATTCCAGCGCCTTCCGCATGGACGAGGACGTGCCACTGGTAGTGCCCGAGGTCAATCCCGAGGACGCCCTCAACCGCCCCCGTGGCATCATCGCCAACCCCAACTGCACCACCATCATGATGGTCGTAGTGCTGCAGCCCATCGAGCAGCTCAGCCACATACGTCGTGTCCATGTCTCTTCTTACCAGAGCGCCAGCGGTGCTGGTGCCGCAGCCATGGCCGAACTTGAGCAGCAGTATCGTGAGGTTCTGACCGATGGACAGGTCAAGACAATCAGCAAGTTTCCCCATCAGTTGGCCTACAACGTCATTCCGCAGATTGACGTGATGACCGACAACGACTATACCAAGGAGGAGATGAAGATGTATCATGAGACCCGCAAGATTATGCACAGCGACGTGCGCACCAGCGCCACCTGTGTGCGCGTCTCTTCGCTCCGCTCCCACTCCGAGTCTGTGTGGATAGAGACCGAGCGTCCGCTCACTGTCGACGAGGTGCGCTCTGCCATCGCTGCAGCTCCCGGTTGCACCCTCGAGGACGACCCCCAGCACTATGTTTATCCCATGCCGCTCGAGAGTGCGGGCAAGGACGATGTCTTCGTAGGCCGCGTGCGCCGCGACCTGGCCGACGACCATGGCATCACCCTCTGGCTTACCGGCGACCAGATACGCAAGGGCGCCGCGCTCAATGCCGTGCAGATAGCCGAGTATCTCGTCAAGGTGGGCAATGTGAAGTAAAGCCCCACGCTGATATATCATCGGGCCACCGCCAGCCATCCTGTAGAGAGCAGTAGGGCAGGCGGTGGCTTTTTCTTTGCCTCAGCCCCGGGGGAGGTTAGGGCAGCGCCCCGTCAGAGAAAAAATATGGGTATGGGGTGTAATAATAGCGCCCCGCCGTCGTCTTGTAAGAAAAAGACAATGAAAACAGAGATGACCGACAGACAACTGGTGACGCTCGTGCTGGGTGGCAAGACCCAGGCTTACAGCGATATCGTGAGCCGACATTCGGCCCTGGTCTTTGCCAAGGCCATGGGCGTGGTGCGATGTCGTGACCTGGCTGCCGAGATAGCCCAGCTGACCTTTGTGCGCGCCTATACCCGGCTTGCCGACTGGCATGGCGACGACTCCATCGCGCCGTGGCTCGCCATGATAGCCGTGCGCCTGTCGCTGACCCATCTCGACACCGCCCGCCGCCGTCGTGCCGGTCAGTTGGACCACGATGTGCCCTACGAAGACTATTCCCCCGAGCACGAACGCCGCCTGCAGCGCATGGAGCAGGCTGTCTCGCAGTTGGGCGAGCCCGACAGGAGCATCGTGCAGCTGCATTACTACCGCCACCAGACCACCGCCGAGATAGCCGCCAGGCTCAGTCTCACCCAGGCCAATGTGCTGGTGCGGCTCAACCGTATACGTCAACGATTAAAGAAACAACTGGAACATGGAGAAGATGAATGAACAAGAGTTTGACCGCCTCATCAGCGAGGCGGTAGAGCGCCAGATGCTGCTCTCGGATATCAACACCAGGGTGATGACCGAGGTAAGACGCTCGGCACGCCGCACCCTGCTGCGCCGTTGGGCGCGCGTGGTGGCTTTTGCCTTTGGCATGCCGCTGCTGGTCTTTGTCGTCGGCGTCTTGTCAGACAGCGTGGCTTCGGCGTCCACTCCCGTCGTAGCCGTGTCTATGGCAGTGGCGGCAGTGACTACCCTCGTGGCTGTCGTCCGCGTCATCTGCGATTTTTCTGTCACCAGAGTGTAATAATTTGTCTGCATGCCGGTCTTTAGGTAAAGCAATGACAACAACAGTATTAACAACATTAACACATTAAGCATTATGGATTGCATTATTGATTTAAAACAAGTCGTCGGCATCATTATGGTGTTCTCCGTCCCCCTCTCGTTGATTATCGGTCTGGTCTACTACCTTGTAGACATGAAACGCAACGCTTTCAGACTGCGTAGCGAAATCATCAGCGGCGGTGTGGACTGCGACACGGCACGCTTACTGCTCGAGGAGACCGGGCGCCGTCACTCTCTCTCGTTCGCCACCCTGCGCCTGGGTCTGCTGCTGTTCTTTACAGGCATCGCAGCCGTGCTGGCCCGTGTGGCTGACTTCACCATACTCACCCTCTGGCTTACGGCAGCCATAGGCGGCGGCGTAGGCTTGCTCATCGCCTTCGTCATCGAGTGGAAGATGGTAGAGAAGAAGTAGGCGTCTCTCCGCGCCATAACGGTTACAAGCATCAGTCCCGGGCAGCAGGCAGTTGTCCGGGATTTTTCTATTTCCTCTGTCGCCGAGGTGATGTCCTCAGCTCCTGCGCTGGCGTCCTCAGCTTCTGCGCTGATGTCTTTTGCTCCCGCGCTGGCGTCGGTCTAAGTATATCTGCCGCCCATAGCAGCCAACTCTCTGGCGATGTCTTTATTTATCATTTCGTGGTTTGATACCACTATTTCGGGGCTTGCCGTAATCATTGCAAGTCCCGATTTCACTATTTCATGCCCCGCCTCCAGTTTATATGTGGCCTCCATCATCATCGATAGCCACGCCGCGCCCGCCGCCATAACGCCCGCCGTCGTGGACGGTCACATCGGCGGTTCGTGACGGATGATACGTGGTCACGTGCCTTATGATACGGGCTCACGTAACAAGCGGCACGTGAGCCCGTGACAACCGTTACGAGCCGCCAAGGACGATTAGGGTATGACGGAACACAATTCGCCGATGGCGCAGTTCCATCGGCAGTGATTCAAGTAGCCCATTGTGGATGGTACACACCCCTGGCAACTCTGTAGGAGTTGCGATTTCATAGCCCAGGGTTGAGGCGTGCAGCGCCTCTACCCTGGGTGCTGATACACAAAGGGATAGCAACTCTGTAGGAGTTGCGTTTAGCCGAAGGCGTTATTATCAGTTTGATGGTATTTCCCTACACATTTCAGCCCTTTGTCCTGCTGCGGGTAACGCCTGCGGCTAATCGCAACTCCTACAGAGTTGCCAGGTTAGTAGTGCAGCTACCCAGGGTAGCGGTCTTCGCCCGCAACCCTGGGCTGGGGAAACGCAACTCCTACAGAGTTGCTGCTGCTTGCGGGCTCTCTATTTGTATCATTCCCCACGTTGCTGCTGCTTGTGGGTTCCTCGTTTGTATCATTCCCCACATTGCTGCTGCTTGTGGGCTCCTTATTTGTATCATCCCCACTTAACTGCTGCTTGCGCACACCTCTTGTCAATACCTGGACAGGGTGGACTCTGCTGCCCCTGCTGGCGCCAACCGTGGGGCTGTGCTTTACTCCCTTTACACCTTATTATATTATAATGCGCGCGACTGTAATGGCGGGGGGCC
>ULYL01055266.1_pt1 | contig 19449 bp, 10 predicted proteins | sample 1962211 | NCBI WGS metagenome assembly ULYL01 (sample SAMEA4835864, study PRJEB28245) | human gut metagenome | biome: gut microbiome; material: fecal sample | place: Denmark | collected 2008
TTGCCCCATGTTTCGATGTAGCTGAAACCTGCGAACTTCTCTCCTTGGAGAGCGATGACGGCTTTAGCTTCGCGCATCTTGGTGGCAACATACTCAGGTGAACGCTTTGCGATACCCGAACCACGTTTCTTTGCCGCTTCTGCGATAGTAGTCAGAATGGTGTCGATGTACTTGATGTGACTTTCATCAGCCACCATGACTTTAACTTCTTCCATTTCTCTTTCTTTTATTATAATGTTCTTGTTATCTTATATGAAAAAGCATGCATAGATATGCATGAGATTCTATTTTGTTCTCGTATGACTTACTTCAGTTCTGGAATGGCATTTGCGAGTGATTTCAGGAGTGCTTCCTCAGAAGCATCTTCTTTCTTTACCAGGAAAATCGTGTCATCTCCAGCAATTGTACCCAAGATTTCAGGAATGTCATGATTGTCAATGTTATATGCAATACTGCTGGCATAACCCGGACGAGTCTTGATGACAATCATGTTTCCAGAAAAGTTGATGGATAGAAATCCAGGGGTCATCATCATTTCTTTGAGCGAACGAGGATTGGAAACTCGCTTGTACATGGTCTCATTAGGGAGTACATATACATATTTACCATTCATAGAGGCGGCTTTGGCAACTTTCAGTTGTTTCAAGTCGCGGCTTAAAGTGGCTTGCGTAAGCTTATAACCTTCTTTTGACAAGGCCTTCAAAACTTCTTCCTGTGAACTTAACTCTTGACTTGAGATAAGCATCTTCAGGGTTTCCATTCTACTATTCTTTACCTTCATATGATGTATTATTATTCGGATTTCGCTTGCAAAAATACAATAATATCACTAAACTACCAAATAAATTGCAATAAAATTGCACTAATATGTGATAAAATATCATATTACTGTTTTAAAAGCGCATAAATATGCATATAATCGTATTCTTTCTTGTAAAATGAAATAATATGCAGTAAATCTTGTAAGTATGCATCCGTTTATTCACTTCTGTATTCTTTTAGTAGTAATTTTCTGCTTTATAAGCTAATATTTCTAAATTTTAGGAGAATTGAATGCGAAAACCCGCTATTTATTGAAAGTTTTTGGTATCTTTGCCAAACATTAATTCTAATAATCAAATTTTTAACAAAAGGTGATGAAACAAAACAATGTAAAGCCAGCAGATGGCAAACTTGGTATTATGGTTGTAGGTTGTGGTGCTGTTGCCACTACTTTTATGACTGGTGTGTTGATGACTCGCAAAGGCTTGACAAAGCCTGTTGGTTCTATGACTCAGTATGATAAGATTCGTGTGGGGCGTGGTGCAGACAAGCAGTATTTGCATTATCAGGACATCGTGCCTCTCGCAAAATTGGATGATATCGTGTTTGGTACTTGGGATGTTTATCCACAGAATGCCTACCAAGCAGCGATGTATGCTGAGGTTTTGAAGGAAAAGGATATTAATCCGGTAAAAGATGAACTGGAGAAAATCGTTCCGATGAAGGCTGCGTTCGACAAGAATTATGCGAAGCGTCTGACTGGTGACAATGTGAAGGATTGCAAGACCCGTTGGGAGATGGTAGAAGCTCTCCGTCAAGATATCCGTGACTTCAAGGAGAAGAACGGTTGTGCCCGTATCGTTGTAATCTGGGCTGCTTCTACAGAAATCTATGTACCAGTAGATGAGAAGATTCATGGCACATTGGCTGCTTTGGAAGAGGCGATGAAGGCTGACGACCGTGAGCATATTGCTCCATCTATGTGCTATGCTTATGCAGCTTTGACCGAGGGCGCTCCTTTTATCATGGGTGCTCCTAATACAACTGTGGATATTCCTGCTATGTGGGAATTGGCAGAGAAAACCAAGATGCCTATTGCCGGTAAGGATTTCAAGACTGGTCAGACTTTGGTAAAGAGTGGATTTGCTCCTATGATCGGTGCTCGTTGCCTTGGTTTGAGCGGATGGTTCTCAACTAATATTCTTGGCAACCGTGATGGACTTGTACTGGATGAGCCTGCAAACTTCCACACCAAGGAGGTAAGTAAGCTTTCTACTCTCGAAACCATCTTGAAGCCAGACGTACAGCCTGATCTCTATGGTCATGGTAACGATGAAGATACTCAGTATTATCACAAGGTACGTATCAACTACTATCCACCACGCAATGACAACAAGGAAGGCTGGGATAATATCGATATCTTCGGTTGGATGGGCTATCCTATGCAGATCAAGATTAACTTCCTTTGCCGTGACTCAATTCTTGCAGCACCATTGTTGCTCGACCTTACCCTGTTGAATGACCTTGCTGCCCGTGCTGGCCGTTATGGTATCCAGCGTTTCTTGAGTTTCTTCCTCAAGGCTCCTATGCATGATTATACACAGGGTGAGGAGGCTGTCAACAATCTGTATCAGCAATATACCATGCTCAAGAATGCTATCCGCGAGATGGGTGGCTATGAAGCAGACGAAGAGATTGATTAAATTTTCTCTCTTATATATAATAAGGTGTACCAGGTGCTCAACGCTTAAAGAGTGTCTGGTACACTTTTTCTTATGCTCTATACTTGCTAAAGTGTTAAATTTTGAGGTCTTTTGATAAAATAATGTGCGAAAAATTTGCAACTTATTATTATTTTGTTTACATTTGCAACATAAATGAACCTAAATACAACATTCAACAAGACTAAACTTTCATGATAAAACGAATAACTTTATTTTGGATATTGCTGTTGGCAATGCCGTTTGTTGCTTTAGCCAAAGATTTTCTCGTAGTGGATTTTGGAGCTAAAGGCAATGGAGTGACAGATGATGCTTCTGCCATTCAGAAAACCATCGACGCTTGTTCGCAAGCAGGAGGAGGCAATGTCGTTTTCTCTGCTAATCATACATTCCTTTCTGGACCAGTCGAATTGAAGTCTAATGTCAATATAGTCCTGGAGACCCATTCCGTCTGGAAAGCGAATCCTGATGAAAGCATCTATCGGAAAAGTGCCTTTGGTAAGAATGAAGGTGAAGGTATGATGTGGATTTGGGCTAAGGATATAGAAAATCTGTCTTTCTCAGGACATGGTACGATTCATGGCAATGGTATTCAGTTTATGGGAGCAGAGTTGTTTGACAGTTATGAACTGAAACCTGTAACAACCTTCGATCCTCGTCCTCATGTCCTCACGCTGATAGGTGTGAAGAATCTGTCTATCCGTGATATTACGATTTGTGAAGGTGCCTATTGGACAGTTCATCTGATAGGCTGTGATGGTGCTTTGATAGATGGAATTAATCTTCTGAATAATCTGAAAATACGCAATGGTGATGGTATTGATATTGACCATAGCAAGAATGTACGTATTGCAAACTGCCATATTACGAGTGGTGATGATGCTATTTGTCTGAAAAACCGACGTGAGTTTGAGGAGTATGGTTCTTGTCATGACATCGTAGTGACCAATTGCGTGATGGAAAGTCGCAGTTGTACAGTCAAGATAGGCAGCGAGAATATGGATTCTATCTATCATGTGGTGATAGACAATTGTGTGATCAAGGGCAGTAACCGTGGTTTGGGTATCCAGAATCGTGATGAAGGTACTGTGACGGATGTGGTCTTCTCCAATATTATTTTAGATTGTCATCTTTGGAGTGATGTCTGGTGGGGAAAGGCGGAACCTATCTATGTGACTTCTTATCCTCGTGCCAATGGTAATCATAAGGATGCCAACTGGCGTTTCCCTAAAGGCCAGACCGTAGGTAAGTGTGGAGAAGTGAGCCGCATTTACTTCAATAATATTTATGCAACTTCTGAAAACGGGTGCTTTATCGGAGGGGATACTAAGGATAAAGTTCGCGATATTTATCTCAACAATGTTCATTTGAATCTGAAGAAAGTGACTTCTTACGATGGTGGCGTCTATGATAAGCGTCCATGTCGTGGTGAGGGCTTTATATATAATAAGGTATATGGAGTCTATGTGGAACAAGCCACCAATGTGGAGATAGATGACCTGAAAGTAATTGCAGATCCTAAGATCAACTATGGCGGAAAGACTTTCGGCATAGATGATTAATATTTCTATATGCGAAACGGTTTCTGTAGTTCTTTCATTCTAATGAAATCAGAACTTAACTCCGGTGTAATAAGGCATCATTACCTTTGCACCGTATAATTATAACTAAAATCTAATAGGTTATGCAAATAGTAAAAAAGACTATTGGAAGTAACATGAGACGTGTCTTGTTCTCTTCCGCCCTTTTATTGGTGAGTTCGCTCACGTTTGCACAGAGTAATGTCAGTGGTACCGTGAAGGATGCCAATGGCGAGCCTCTTATCGGCGTTTCCGTTTTGGAGGTGGGTACGCAGAATGGTGCAGTTACCGACATGTATGGTAACTACAAACTGAATGTGAAGCCTGGTGCAAAGTTGAAAATTTCGTATATCGGTTTCACTCCACAGACCGTTAAGGCCGGTTCCAACAGTCAGATTGTTTTGCAAGAAGACAATACTGCTCTGAATGAAGTGGTAGTGGTTGGTTATGGTACGATGCGTCGTAAAGATTTGACTTCTTCTGTTACTACCGTTAGTTCTAAAGACTTGAACCAGGGTGTGTTTACCGATCCTGGTCAGATGTTGCAAGGTAAGGTTGCTGGTCTGGTAGTTACTACTACAGGTGATCCAAGTGGTACGCCAAGTATTACGCTCCGTGGTTCTTCTTCTCTTCGTGAAGGTTCTGCCATGCAACCATATTATGTCATAGATGGTATTCCTGGTATGGATATATCGATGGTTGCTCCTGATGATATTGAGAGTATAGATGTGCTCCGTGATGCTACAGCTACAGCCATCTATGGTTCCAAGGCTGCCAATGGTGTCATCATCATTACTACCAAGAATGGTGCTGAAGGTAAGACCAATGTTACTTATAACGCCTATGTGGCTGTAGATAATATCTTAAAGAAACTCGATATGGCTTCTGCTTCCCAACTTCGTGCGGCTGGTGAAGTCGTAGAGGATGCTGGGGCTGATACAGATTGGCAGGATGAAGTGCTTCGTACGGGTTTCAGCCATAACCATAATTTGTCTATTACAGGTGGAACCAAGCAGACTAAATATGTGGCAAGTTTGAGTTATATGAACCATCAGGGTGTTGTTCGTGGTACAGGAATGAACCGTTTCAATGGTCGTGCACTTGTTACAACAAAAGTATTGAAAGACCGTTTGACTCTTTCTGCTGGTATCAATGCTATGCAAGGTAAGTTCCATGGTGTGCCGACGGGCAACGATGGAACGTCTGTGTTGGATGCCATGAACTATTATTCTCCAACCAATCCTGTTCGTAACGAAGATGGTACTTGGTATCAGAGTTATGTTGGCTCACAGAATTTCAATCCTTTGTCAATGATTCATGAGGATTCCAATGATACTGAATGGAAACGTATGCAGTTTACCGGAAAAGCTTCTTTAAAGATTATTGATGGATTGATATGGAATGCCAACTACTCTTATAATACTCGCCAGAATGTTTATAGTTATTATAATAGCTCGCAATCTCAGCTTCCATACGGTGGTAAGAATGGTAAGGCTTTTCGTAATACTCGTACAGGACATGACCAGACTTTTGAAACCTATTTCAACTATGAAAAGACCTTCAATATGGTTCATAAGTTGGGCTTGATGGCAGGTTATTCTTGGGAGGAGCGTACTAACGGTGATGGCTTTGGCTTGGCTGTATATAATTTCTATGACGATGCCTTAGGTTATAAGAACTTGAAGTATGGTAACTTGATTCATGGTATGAGTGATGTGGATAGTGGTACAGAAGAGACTGTTCGCAATATCTCTTTCTATGGGCGTATCAACTATTCATACGATAGTCGCTATATGCTGCAGGCTACAATTCGTCGTGACGGCTCTTCTGTATTTGGAGCCAATAATCGTTGGGGTACTTTCCCTTCTGTAAGTGCAGCCTGGAATATCTCTGAAGAAGATTTCATGAAAGGTAGCATCTTTGATCAGTTGAAGTTGCGCTTGGGCTATGGTGTTAGCGGTAATGCCCTTGGTTTCGGTGCTTATTCTGCTGTGGCTACATACGGCTTGGATGCAAGTAGTAGTTTTACCTATAATGGAGAAACTTTCTATAAGTTGATAGCAACCAAGAATGCTAACCCAGATTTGAAATGGGAAAGTACTGGTATGTTTAATGTTGGTCTTGACTTCGCTTTCTTGGATAGTCGCTTGAGTGGTAGCATTGAATTCTATAATAAGAAGACAACGGATTTGATATGGAACTATCCTGTATCTACCAACATTTATCCATATGGCGAGATGAATGCAAATGTGGGTGATATCACTAATACCGGTATAGAGTTCACTATCAATGCCGTACCAGTACAGACGAAAGACTTCAGATGGACAACAACTTTAAACTTGTCCCATAATAAAAATAAGGTGAATAAGCTCTCTAACTCTACCTATTCTGTGAAGTATAGAAATTGGGGTAATCCTAATATCGCAGGTATAGCTTCTAATGGAGAGGTAGAACGTATTATGGAAGGTGAAGCACTTGGTACATTCTGGACTTATGAATGGGCTGGTTATAATTCAAATGGACAGTCACAGTTCTATGTTCATGACCCAGAAACTGGTGAACGTACTGGTGAATTGACGACTGATCCTAAAGATACCGATAAGACTAAGGTGGGCAGTGCTCTTCCAAAATTGACATACGGATGGAACAATACTTTGATTTATAAGAATTGGTCTTTGACCGCATTCTTCCAAGGAAACATTGGTAATAAGATTATGAATGCAACTCGTGCTCATTATAGTAGTCGTTCTTTGTTGGCTGGTGGAAAGAATGTTTTGTCTTATGTTCTTGATGATCCAAATTGGAAAACGGATGACCATTACAACTATCCGTCAGATCGTTACTTGGAAAATGGTAGCTATCTCCGTCTTTCAACCTTGACATTAGGTTATACGTTCAAGGATTTGGGTGGTTGGCTGCAGAGCATTCAAGTCTATGGTACAGCTAAAAATGTGTTCACGATTACAGGTTATAAGGGATTGGATCCAGAAGTGAATCTTGGTGGCTTGCAACCTGGTCTTGATTTGCGTGAGACTTTCTATCCTCACACTCGTTCGTTCATCTTTGGTGTAAAGGTTAATTTCTAAATGATTACGACTATGAAACAAAATATTAAATTATTGTTTGCTGCAGGAGTGATAGGATTAGCTACTTCTTGCACGGATCTGGATGTTCCAGTTAAGTCACAATATACCAAATACCCGTCTTCAGAAGTAGCGCAAGAGGCCCAGATGGCAGATGTTTACTACCATCTTCGCGGTACGTTGGGTCGTCGTTATATGGAAGCGCAGGCATTAGCCTCTGATGAATGGGTAAGTATCAGTTTTGATGGTGACTATTTTGATGGAGGTACGTATGCCCATACTTGTTTGCATAACTTCTATAATACTGATCCAAGTATAGGCTGGTATGCCGATGTTGCTTCGGGTATTGCTAAGGCCAATCGTGCCATCGTAAATATGGGTGGCGACGATGCTGATCCTAAAGTGATTGCTCCTGCACGTGCCATGCGTGCTTTCTATCATTTCATTTTGATGGATAGTTATGGAGATATTCCTGTTTTGGATGGCATTCCTAATGAGAATGAAGCAATAGAACGTAAACCTCGTGCAGAGGTCGCTCGTTTCATAGAAAATGAATTGCTTGACATTATTCCATATCTTTCAGAAGCCAATGATGAAACTACTTATGGAAAGCCAAATAAGTGGATGGCTGAGGCTCTATTGGTTAAGTTGTATATAAACTGGGCTGTCTATACGGCGGCTTCTGTAGATAAATATGATGCTGCTACTGCTACCAATGAGAAATTGAATGATTGTGTTAAGTATTGTGACGAGATTATTCAGAGTGGTAAGTTTAGCATTTCTGAAGGTGCTACAGGTTATCGTTCTAAGTTCTTCCCTAATAATGGCTCACAGATTAAGGATTTTATCTATGCAATGCCTTATCATACAACAGAAGCTACAGGTATGCAATATGGTCGTCCTCGTACTTGGCGACAGGCAAAGGGTAGCTTTGCCAGTTATTATGGAATGCAGCTGAGTAATTCCGTAGGTGGTAACTTCTCTATGTCTCCAGAAATGTCTGATTTGTTCTCTCTACCTGGTGATGAGCGTAATGACAATATCTTGGCTGGACAGATATATATGTATGACGCTACTACTTATGCAAAGACTAATACGCCTTTTACCTACAAGGGCGAGAATGTTGTTTTGAGTAAGGAAATAGAATATAAGGATAAGGAGAGTTTGAATGTTGGTAAGAATGTAAATGGCTGGTGTCAAGGTTATAAATCGGTAAAATGGTTTGTTATTGATGAGGATTTTCGTAACGGACGTAACCAAAGTAATGATCTTCCAATCTTCCGATATGCAGATATTCTCTTAACAAAGGCTGAGGCTATTACTCGTGGAGCTATCGCTACCAATGGTGATACACCTCAGAGTTTGTTCAATCAGATTCGTTCTTATGTTCATGCTCCAGAGCTTAGTCATAATCCTTCTTTGCAGGAGTTGCTTGATGAGCGTGGACGTGAGTTCTTCGATGAGAACTGGCGTCGTAACGATATGATTCGTTTTGGAACTTTCGAGAATGAGTATGGTGCTCACAAGAGGGATTTCCCAACTGCTCGTTTTGAAAAAACTTGCCGTATCTTCCCTATTCCAAAAGATGTTCTCGAACAGAATACTAATTGGGATCAGAATGCAGGTTATTAAATAATAAGTTAGGATGCTGTGTCATACAGCATCCTAACTATTATTATATGTATTTTAAGGTAAGCAATATGTGCTAATATCTCTGTTTTTCAATATCCTATTTAATAGATCTATTCATTATTTAAAACACAATGATATGAAGCATTTTGTTATATTTTTATGGGTTGTATTATTTATCTCTTGTTCTGATAAGGTGGCTATGTATTTAGATGAGGCAGATCTTAAAAAAAACTCTCTTTCTACACGAGCTACTGTAGATATGGCTCACAATTCATTGTCAAATCCTAATCTACTCGATAATTGGGAAAATGTAGAAACGATTAAGTTGAACTCTATAGGTTCTAACGGGATCGATAAAACTGTGACAGCTCCTTGGGTGACTTCCACATCTTCTAATTTAGATTATTCTTTTAGAAAAGATATCAAAAAAGAGGATGGCTGGGTGATGTTGTTTCATACATTTAAACAAATAGGATTAGATGAAAAACAAAATTATATGCTTTTTTATAATCAATTTACTGGTTATGTAAAGGTGTTTTATTATTATGAAGGGGACAGAGATAGTCAAGGTACTCACTGGTTTATAAAGACTTCCGATGGAAGTTGCACTCAATTGTTGAACCTAACTGGCTATTTAGCAGATGCAAATGAACAAAGCCTTTATAATATGGCAACATTTTCAAATTTAACTGGAGAACCGACAAAAGGGTTGAGTCCTGGTTGGAATGGTTTTGAATTTGAAGCCCCATATTGTACGGATTATCAAAACTTAGAGTTCACTATAGGTGCTTATGATAAGAAAGTAACTTATTTTGATTATATTGGAAATGCTGATTTGAAGACCGTAGGAACTATAACCCCAATGAATACAAGTGGAGGATTATTGTCAACAGTCGCATCTATTTTTGGTAATGGTGCTAAATCTGTGATTGATGACTGTATGTCTAAGGCACAGAAAAATACAACAAATATTTCTAACTCCAATAAAGAAATGCAATTTGGGGCAATGTTAAGGAATGCTATTTCTAGTATTCCTGCAGGTGGTTATGTCCAAGCAATATCAGCAGGTTTAAGTTTGATCTTTGGAAAAACTTCAGTAGTAAACTATTCTGATGTAAAACTAACGACAACAGGAAAAATCCAGTTTACAGGTACAGGGACGACTGAAACGACAGCAGGAATCCCTTCTATAACGTTTAATCTGTATTCTATGATGAATTCAGACTCACCATCTGAAGATAATGAAGCTTTTGTTTATAATCCTAGTGACGGAAAAAATCATTTTATAGGAGTATGGACTTTAATGAATAAACCGACTATCATTTATTCTCGTTTGACTCCTATTACAAGTTTTTATAGAAATGAATTATTTGATAAGTCGGGTGTTGTAGAGCCAAGTATGCGACGTTGGTGTTTCTATGGTAAAACAACATTGCCAAATAAGTGGCATACCATGTATATTGCAATAAATCCTGATTTAAGTAAATATTTGAAGGAGAGTAAATCTGCTAGTACTCTCATGGGATGTGATAAAATGAGTGGAGAAGAATATTTACCAAATGTAGTGGATATAGATGATAGTTTTGATAAAGATTATATTTATCGTGATTCGTTGAAAAGTTTTTATCAGTTACATGATAATAAAACTGAAATGTTGGTTGGAGGTTTAGTGAGAGAAAAAGATTTCCCTTATGTTGTAACAGATGCTGCTAAAACTACATTTAAAGGAAAACAACTTTATTTTGATTGGGGAAATATAGATTGTGGTCGTATGGTTGATGCTATAAGTACTACTAATATATTTGATTATAATGGGAAAAATATACGGGTGAATCAAACTAGAGTATATCCAATTCAATATACAGTTGACGAAGGGATAGTAATAGATGGAGATTCTTATTCTAAGGAATTGAAAATAGAACTTTTTGATAATCAATATTTTAGTATTTTAAGAAAAAGAGCAGGGTTACCTGTTGTAGATTATGGGTATGAGTAAATATTGTAAGTTTGGAGTAGTAAAATGCTCTGAACTTATCCTTGATCGACATAAGGGGGTTGGGAATGATTGATGAAATGAAAGGAAATAATGAAATAAGAACGAAAAGATTAAATTAGATGAGGAAAACGATTGTTATATTTTTGATACTCCAATTGTTTTCTGTGTCATGGACAAATGCTGTGGCGCAGAAAAATAAGCCGCTTGTCTTACACTCAGATAAACAGAAAATTCCTGCCGATGGCAAGACATTGTGTACTTCCCAACTCCAGCAAGCTATTGATTGTATTGCTAAAAGAGGTTGGGGAACACTTGTCTTGACTCCTGGCACTTATCTTTCTGGTAGTATCTTTTTGAAATTATCGCCCTGCAATCGTTATGGATGATGTGGAGAATGCAGTGATGAATGAAGTATATCCTAACTCTATCTTTAAGCGTAAATTGTAGTTGAAGAAGTTTTATTAATTAAAACATATGAAGAGAAGCGTATTCTTAGCTATGCTTTTTGCCATTGGCTTCCTGATGACAATGGCCCAGGATTATACCCGATATGTAGATCCACGTATCGGAAGTGAGGGATTGGGAAGAACTTTCCCCGGCCCTTGTATGCCTTATGGTATGGCAAAGCCGGGACCGGATGCCGTGACTATGCCGAATGCAGGATGGGCACCGATGCCTGAACCTATCAAGGGATTTTCGCAGATGCATGTCAGCGGAACGGGTGGTGGACAGAAATATGGCAATATCCTGATTCAGCCTTACCTCGATTCCAAGGAAATCATACAGAAACGGATGGATGAGAAGATTTCCTTGGGATATTATGCGTGTACCTTTGAGAATGGAATACGAACTGAGATTACTGCCTCAGAACGTTGTGCTTTCTATCGGTTGGACTTTGGCAAGAAGCAGAAGGGAAAACTCTTGATAGATGTGGCTACTTTCTTAGGAATAGATACGATTCCTGATAAGCGCGAAGCGCAGCAGTATGTGGATTCGTATGTTTCCTGTGATGGAAAATATGCCGTCTCTGGATGGAGTACGGTTCGGGGTGGCTGGAACAATGGCGGCCCTTATACCGTATATTTCTATTTGCAGAGCGATGTTCCTCTATTATATAATAAGGTGAAGGAATCAAAGACAAGATTGGATGTCACTTTCTTGAAAAGTATTGCCAATCTGAAATTGGGTATTTCGCATATCAGTATCGCCCAAGCCAAGCGGAATATCCCTACCTGTGGTTTCGATGCCCAGTTGAAGCATCTACGAGAAACCTGGAATGGAAAATTGAGGAAGATAGAAATCGCAGGAACTGAAAAACAGAAACGGATGTTCTACACGGGCATCTACCATACGATGCTGATGCCTGTGGATAAGTCGGGGGAAAATCCTCATTTCTCTGATACTCCTTATTATGATGATTACTATGCCATTTGGGATACTTACCGTACATCTATGCCGCTTCTTACTCTGATAGATGAGGATAAGCAGCGGGATATGATCCATTCGCTTTTGAATATTTATAAGCATGATGGCTATATGCCGGATGCCCGGAGTGGTAATTGGAATGGAAGAACCCAGGGAGGAAGCAATGTTGAAATTGTGATAGCCGATGCTTTTGCCAAAGGGATGAAAGGTATCGACTATGAATTGGCACTCAAGGCTATGATCAAGGATGCTGAAGTTCCACCTACTGATGATGATGGTTATTTGGGAAGTGTGCCTGATGAAAAGCATGGTCGTGGTGGATTGAAGGAATACAATACGCTCGGCTATATCCCTTATGGTATCGACAGAGCTGGCAACCGTACGGTGGAATACAGTTATGATGATTGGTGTATCGCTCAGGTGGCGAAAGGGTTAGAACATCAGGACCTGTATCAGAAATATCTCAAGCGCTCTGGTAACTGGCGCAATCTTTGGCGTGGTGATTATGAATGGCAGGGAATGCGTGGCTTCATCATGCCTCGTGATGCAGATGGGAGATGGCTCGACTCTGTGCCTTGGGGAAAATCAAAAGTTTACCATCCCCTGATTCCTTATCGCCCTGATACGAAGGTGGCTCCCTGGTATCTGCCATGGTGGAGTACTTTCTTCTATGAAGCTTTGTCGGCTGAATATAGTCTCAGTATTCCGCATGATGTGCCGGGATTGGTGGAGTTGTGCGGCGGTAAGGAGGCTTTTATCAAGCGCCTTCATACATTCTTTGCCAACAAACATTATAATGTTGCTAACGAACCGAGTTTTATGACTCCTTATCTCTACCATTGGGTGGATAGACCTGATCTGAGTGTAGCACGTATCAGACAGATTGTGAATGACAACTATAACGATACTCCGCTCGGTTTGCCGGGAAATGATGATAGCGGCGCCATGTCTTCCTGGCTTGTCTTCAATATGATGGGGCTTTATCCCGTGGCTGGACAGAATCTCTATCTGGTAGGCTCGCCGCTGATTCCTGAATATACGATTCATCTGGAGAATGGTAAAAAACTGCAAGTGGTAAGGGATGAAAAGATGAAATCCTGGGATAGGAAATTCTTGACTCATGAGTTATTAACAAATGGTGGAAAACTTGTACTTCCTGGTTTTTCTGCTGTTGATTCTATTGTTGATAACGATGCTAAGATGCTGATCCCTAATCAGAAAGAGCGTTTTCCACGTTGTGAACAAGATGTGGATAACTTGTTGAAAAGTATTCCTTCACAGGGGATTTCTCATTTCGTTTTAAACCGTCAGTATCGCAATTGGGAGCTCGGGGCAACTTATCTGGATGGAAACCGTGACACCCTGTATTTGAAATGCAACCAGTCGGTCTATCTGATACCAGAAAGACTGGTGGATGAGGCTACTGGTTTCTCTTGGGACAATCCGCAGAAAGGAAAGAATATCTATGTCTGCAACAAGTCGCAGAATAAAGGTATGCGTGATGGTACCTTTCTGTTTATTTCCAGAAAAGCCTTACAGCAGTTGCTTCATTCTGGTACTTTCATCTATAATGATATTACTTGGCGACAGGTGTCAAGGGATGCAAAGACCGTTGTCGTGCGGGCGGATATAGATGGCACAACGATGTGTATTAGTCTTTGTCACCAACTGCCATGGGTGCTTTGGATGAAAAACAATCCTTTAGGTATTGATTGGACCCTCACAGGAATGCTTCCGGACGGGAAATGATTCTTCCAGAAGAAAATCGTTTCAGATTTGTTCTGATAATAGAATTAATTTTGTAACTTTGTGGAAAAATATAAAAGCCTAATGAAGAAAGTAATATTAGTAATCGGTTTTGTCATGTGTCTCTTGCTGGTACAAGCTCAGACCCGTCGCCAGATGGGTGGGGTGTACTGCGCTTATCCTTTTACTGAGGTAGAGACCGGTAAAACTCTTTCCATCGACAAATATGAGGATGAGGATAATCTGGTTCTGGAGGGTTACTCTCCTTTCTATATAAGTCATTATGGTCGTCATGGCTCCCGCTGGATGCCTCATGATGACCGCTATACCTGGGTGAACCGACACTTTGAGGACGTATCCAATCTTACTCCTTTAGGAAAAAAGGTGAGGAAAATCTTATGGCGAGTATGGGATAATGCTCAGGGTAATGGTGGTAAACTGTCGAAATTAGGAGCTCTTCAGCATCGGGGCATTGCCAATCGTATGTATCAACGCTTTCCTCATATCTTTGCTACAGGTAATCGTGTGACGGCACGTTCAAGTGTCGTTGACCGTTGTGCAAAAAGTATGTTGGCTTTTACGGACGAATTGCATCATTTGCAGCCGTCACTAACGATGGATGTAAAGACCGATTCTGCCGATATGGCATGGATTGCCTATACTTCTCCGGAAGAAAAAGCATTGGAAAACAGGACAAAGGTTACGCCAAAGGTTTCTACAGACAGGTTCATGCATCTGCTTTTCAAGGATATTTCCAAGATTGATGATCCGATGAAGTTGATGGGGGAGATGCAGGCCATCACTTCCTCTATTCAGGATGTGGGTTTGAATTTCAAGTCTTATCCGAAAGATATAGAGGAACAGTTGAATGCCCTCTTTACTGATGAGGAATTTCGTGCTTTCTATGAAGCCAACAATAAGCGTATGACGATCTGTAATGGAGATGATCTCTATAATGAACGGATTCCGATGCGTTCTGCTGTTTCTTTGTGGCATCATATCTGGGATGATGCTGATAGGGCTTTGGCTTCGGGTAAGCCTTCTGCTGATTTGCGCTTCGGACATGATACCAATCTCTATCGCCTGCTTACTCTTTTGGGGGCTGGTTATGAAAGGGTTTCTGAAGAGACGGGAATGTTTGAAAGTTCCTGCGACCGATATGACTATAATCGCATGGATGTAGTGGTTCCAATGGCTACCAACCTACAGATGATTTTCTATAAGAAGAATGTGCCGGATGAGGCTCATCCTGAGAAAAATATTGTGGTAAGACTGTTGTATAATGAGGTGAACGAGGCACAGATCAAAGGCATGGAAGATGTGTTCTATGGTTCTGATGTTCCGCCTTATGATAAAAACTATTTTTCCTGGGAAGAATTCAAACAGTATATGGAATGCCGAATAGACAAGGCTGAACATGTACGCCAACTCCATGCCCTCAATACGATGGTGGGCACAGCGCAGGCTAATACCAAGACGGCTGGCATGTTTGGTAAGGGAAGTGAGGAACATGGACAAACCCTTCCTGCCGTACTGGTGCCTAACGGACAGAATTTCTGGACTCCTCAGACTCAAGATACGGAGAAAAAGTGTATTACACCTTATTATTATAAGGATACTGAATTGCAGGGCTTTCGCAACAGCCATTGGATAGTAGGAGGTTGCACCCAGGATTACGGTTCCTTTACGGTGGCAACTTTGGGCGGCAAACTGAGATTGCAGCCAGAGGAACGTGCTACTCCTTTTTCGCATGCAGATGAAATATCTCACCCTCATTATTATGCAATCAACTTGAGGAAAGAACATCTCAAAACCGAACTTACAGCTTTGAGCCATACTGCCATCTTGCGTGTAACACCACAGGAAGACCAAGATGTTCATATCGTCATCAATCCGAATAGTGACGAGGGGGAAGGATACATAGAGATCGATACGCTGAATCATAGAGTTTATGGTTATAATCCTGTGCATCGCATCTACCAAGGATGGGGTGAACCAGCAGGATTCAGTGGGCATTTTATCTTGGAATATCCTGAAGGACTGGTTGATTTCGGTGTGTTCTCCAAGGAGAATAAGAAAGGAAAGGGATTGGAGGCTAAAGGTGCCCGCATCGGGGCTTGGCTTACTTTCAAAGGTCAGACCGAAAAATCGATGGAATTGAGAACCGCCAGTTCGTTTACAGGCAAGGAAAATGCGCTTTCCAATTTAGAGAAAGAAGTGGATAACTTGGCAAGTAGTTTTGATGAGATGCGGGAAAGAGCCATCGATGCATGGTGCGACCGCTTTCATACGATAGATGTGCAAAGCAAGGATACGGCTAAGGTCAACCAGTTTTATGGAGCCTTCTACCGTGCTTCGTTCCTGCCTCGTCAGATGAGTGATGTGAATGGCGACTACCCACCATTTGCTCATGGAGAGACGAAGCAAGAGAATCCTTCACTCGTCACTCTTCATTCTTCACTTCCAAAAGCATACGGAGATTTCTCTATGTGGGATATCTATCGTGCCGAACTTCCTCTCTATAATATCATCACGCCAACTTTGTCGGGTGACATGATGCAGTCGCTGGTCAATATGTACAAGGAGGGTGGATGGATGCCAATTTTCCCTTGTTGGAACAGTTATACGGCAGCGATGATTGGCGACCATGCCGGTGTTGCTCTGGCGGATGCTTATGTCAAGGGCATTCGTGGCTTTGATGCGCAGACAGCATACCAGGGGATGCGTAAAAATGCTTTCCAGAGTCCGAAGTCTTTTGAGGAGTATAAGAATGGTATGGGAAGAAGGGCTTTGAAGTCATATCTCAAATATGGATTTATTCCGATGGAGGATAGTGTGAAAGAGGCTTTTCATCAGAATGAGCAGACCTCCCGTACTTTGGAATATGCTTTTGATGATTTTGCCGTGGCACAGATGGCAAAGTTGTTGGCTGATTCTCTGGAATATCAGAAGAATAAAGGCAATTTTCTGTCCTTGGATAAGAAAATGCTATTAGCAGACTATGAGCAACTGATGCGACGGTCTGAAAACTGGCGTCATGTCATCAATCCAAAGACCGGATGGGCTGACGGTCGTCATCAAAATCGGAAATGGGAAAATAATCTCGATCTGGTGCATCGCAAGAGTTATATTACCGAGGGGGCTACCTGTCACTATACCTGGTATGTGCCTCAGAATGTGGAGGGACTTTTCCAAGTTATCAACAATAGTGGGCAGAACGTCATCACACGTCTGGACAGAATGTTTGATGAAGGATTGTACTGGCATGGTAACGAACCTTGTCATCAGATAGCCTACCTTTATAATAAAGCAGGTGCTCCTTGGAAAACCCAGCAGCGCATTCATCATATTCTGAATACGGAATATAATGATACTCCTGGCGGACTGTCGGGTAATGATGATGCGGGGCAGATGTCGGCTTGGTATATGTTTTCTGCCATCGGGTTCTATCCCGTATGTCCGGCTACACCTTATTATTATATAGGCACGCCAAGTTTTGACAAGGTTACATTCAATTTGGAGAACGGCAGGAAGTTCGAAATTGTTGCTGAGGGAGTCGATGATGAGAATTTCTACATCCAGCAAGTTGACTTGAATGGTAAGTCTGGCTACTTTTTGTCTCATGATGACTTGCTGAAAGGTGGAAAACTTTCTTTCAGGATGGGAAATACTCCTAAATATTAAGATTTAAGAAAATAAGATGATACTGATAGATCCTGTAGGATATTTTATATATGGAATGTGCGTCATGTTCTATTCCATGATGGCATGGTTTTTCTGGCGTAAGGGATCGGATGTTCTCTCGCGTCTTATCAAGGCAATCATGCTCATCTATGTGGTAGAGAGCTTGAAAGATCTGGTAATATATTATTATGTAGATGACATGACGAGCAGGTGGTGGGCTGTGATGACTTCCATGGATATTGTCATTATTCCTTTTTACATCTTTGTGCTGATGGAATTGGTAAAGCCCGGATGGCTTACCTGGCGCAAGGGCATCTTGCATGAGGTGCCGTTTGTCGTGCTGCCTCTCCTCTATATTGTCACAGAACATGCCATCTGGTATTATATCATTGCAGCTTGGGCTGTCTTCTATGGTAGCGCCACGCTGGTTCTTACGTTCTTTTTCATATCCCAATATCATCGGGTACTGAAAGAGCGGTTTTCGTATGAGGATAACATCAATCTTCATTGGCTCAGAGCCATACTGGTCAGCTTCTTCTTTATTCTGGCTGCCTGGACCTGCAGTTCGGTGATGGTGGATGTGAATTTTGACAATCTCTATATGATTCTGTCGTTGGCCACATGGATGTTTGTTGGTTATTTCCTCTATAAGCACGAATCGGTCATAGATGAATTGAGAGATGTGGATGATGCCCGTTCTTCTGATGCAAGTGGGATGGTAGGTGAGGCTAATAGCGGGATGTCTGCCGGCGATTATCTTCTTTCTCCCGAAATCAGTCAGATGGTAAAAGATCTGTTTGAGAATCAGAAAATTTATCTCGATCCCAAACTCAAGTTGTCGGATGTCGCCATGAGGGTAGGAACCAATCGTACTTATCTCAGCCGTTTCTTCAATCAGGAGAATGGCAAGACTTTTTATGATTATGTGAACAATTATCGGGTGAAATATGCAGAACAATTACTTTCTTCCACTAAAGATCCGCTTTCTTTTATAGCGGAAAAAGCAGGATTCAATTCGCCTTCTACTTTCCGCAGAGTATTTGCTTCTGTATATGGTTGTTCGCCACAGGAATACCGCCGTAGAGTGTCAAATGGTTAGTTTTTACCATTTGGCACTTTTTTTTGATGGTTTGGGCGCTCTTTGTACGTAATGAGCGATAAGTTTTACGGTTTGAACGCGTGGTTTGTCCTGTTTTTCCTAACTTTGCACCAAATTAATTTATAATAATGTTGCGGAATTAAGATTAAAGCCCTATGAAGAAAAATTTACACAGAATCATCATGTCAGCATTGCTGACAGTGCTGGCAACAGTTGCTGCCAGCGCACAGTGCTACATTGTCGGCAGCGACAATGAGTGGAAAACCAACACTGCTGCGGCAGAACTGGCAGAGACCGCCACTACAGGAGTGTATGAGGGTGATGTCACCTTCGTTGACGGTGCGCAGTATTTCGCCGTTACCCAAAAGCTGACAACTGACAATGACGATTGGACAGAGTTTAACAAAAACCGCTTCGCCCCTCCAGTATTCGACGCCATGCTCGTTATTAATGAGCCTATGACCATGGTAAAGGGTAGGGACGCATCTTTCAAAGTACCAGTCGCCGGTACAACCTATCGTATGCGCATCGACTTCAACAACCTGACCGTCACCTTGCTCGGCGACTTTCCCGACAAGCTGTATGTATGGGGCAGCAACGGTGTCTTCGATCCCACATTGCCAGCTGCCACACTGCCCAAGACTGAGACCGATGGTGTGTATAAGGCAACGGTAGAGTTCACCTCATGCTACTTCAACATTCTCACCCAGCTCGGCACCGA
>ULYL01007151.1_pt1 | contig 19447 bp, 18 predicted proteins | sample 1962211 | NCBI WGS metagenome assembly ULYL01 (sample SAMEA4835864, study PRJEB28245) | human gut metagenome | biome: gut microbiome; material: fecal sample | place: Denmark | collected 2008
TTCGACATCTGCGACATCGCCAACAAATGAAATCTTGACCAGGGCGCAAGCGTCACCATTCAAGTCCTTACGCCCTTCAGTCTGAGCCGTAATGTCCGTTGGAGCAAGAACAAACGACTCCACCGATAGCTTTTGCGCCACGGCAGTATTCAAAAAGGCGAATACAGACAATAATAACAAATAGATTTTCTTCATCATTTTATCTTCAAATAGAAAAGTCGTTACTCAGAAAGTGCCAAACGAAAGCCCAAACTGCTAGTACATAAGGTGGTTATCAATTCTTTATGCCATGACGAGCAACATGTGCTACTGTTATCATCCCAACTACCACCACGAGCAACTTTGCATAGGTCACTAAGACCACCAGGATATTCATTGTCTTGACACCACTCACTTACGTTACCGGTCATATCGTATAAGCCCAACTCATTAGGATGTTTCGTACCAACAGAATGAGTCTTTGAACCACTATTATTATGATACCAAGCAACATCGTCAATATTATAACTACCACTATATAAATTACCACAGCTCTTATTGCCACCACGAGCGGCATATTCCCACTCTGCCTCAGTTGGCAAACGGAATCTCTTACCTGTCATTGCATTCAATTTCGAGATGAAATCTTGGCAATCATTCCAGCTAACCTGCTCTACTGGTAAGTTATCTCCTTTGAAGCCGGAAGGATTACTCCCCATCACAGCTTGCCACAATGCCTGAGTAACCTCGTACTCACCAAGATAATAATTATTTGTCAAAGTAACACGATGCACTGCATCTTTATCATTAAATCGCTTATGTTCAAATTTATTACCAAGCAGATAACTTTTGAATTTATTTTCTTTTGGTATTGCCGCTCCCATATCAAAACTTCCAGCCTCCACTTTTACCATCTCAATGCCGATACCGTCCTTAACTGGAATTGATATTACGCTACCAGAAGGAATTGCAGGCGAACTAGAGGTGGCTTGTGGAGAAGTTGTCGATTTTGAAGGCATAACATTTGAGGTTGAAGGTGCCGAAATTGATACATTCACTTGGTTTAACGTCAGGATGTACGTTCTATTACTCTCTAGCTTTCCGATTCCATAATCTGCAAATGTCACCATAAGAGGTAGAGCGTTTTGGGCAATAACTTGCATTTGCTTGGAACCTTGCGTCATAAAAGCCCAAGTTTGGCTATTCTTCTTCACCAATGGTTTCACCACATTTCCTTCCACATCGGCGACATCACCGACAACAAAGATCTTGACCAAGGCACAAGCATCACCATTCAAGTCCTTGCGCCCTTCGGTCTGAGCTGTAATGTCTGTTGGAGCAAGGACGAACGACTTGACTTTCAATTCTTGAGCCACGGCGGTATTCAGCAAGGTGAATACTGACAATAATATCAAATAGAGTTTCTTCATATTAAGCTACATTATTATATTAAAGGCTCCTGATGGCAGGAATCATAAATTGAGCATTCTATCGTCCTGCCTCAATCCGGAACAAATAAATCATTCATATTTGGAGCTTGATATGCATCATCACCCAATTTCCATAATCCACAATGAATAAGCGGAAGTTGTTTTTCATCCGATTCCTTTGGAAGAAAAGACAACAACAGAAGCAAGTAGCCATTAAGTTTCAAAGAGGCAGGCTCGCCTATCTGATGAATGGTAATTCCATAAAAGCCTTGTTTATTGGGACTTCGTTGTACTTTTATTGCATCGATTTTTATTTTGCTACATTTTGGCAAACTATCAAGCATCTCTGGATAGCTATTCATGGATGACAAAACTCTGTCGCCGTATAAACTCATTATCGCAGCTGTATCTCTCTCATCATACGCCGTTTTCATTTTGGCAAACAAGTCCAAGATTTGCACTCGCCGAAGGGAATCCAAATCATCCTTGGCATTGTTCAGAATATACTTCTGAATGGCAATGGGTACATTGTCGAAAGATTGTGCATAAGTAAAATGCATCCAAAGCGAAATTAGTAATATTAAAACATTTCTTTTCATACGATTCAATTTTAAAATTAAAGCACCATCAAAACGATGTTTAGATTATCAATTATTGAGGGGAATAATATGATAATTTGCTGCTACTCGGAGAGAGCTAAACGAAAGCCACATTTACTTGGTCGCGAATCTGGGTGTCCCCAGTCTCTATAAGAAGTTCTACAATATTTTTCAAGAAGAGCACAACTACCACCTCGGTACACACGACTCGTTCCTGTAACAGAGCCAGTAGGATTTGTCTGAGAAGAGCTACTATAGCCGCCATGCCAGTCTTGGCACCACTCCCAAACATTACCGCTCATATCATATATACCCAACTCATTAGGTTGCTTCGTACCGACAATATGTGTTTCTTTACCACTATTGTCAAAATACCATGCTACATTTTCTATTGCATAGCTACCACTAAACATATAACCACGACCTTTCTTGCCACCCTTTGCAGCAAACTCCCATTCTGCTTCTGTTGGCAAGCGGAAGTTCTTTCCCGTTAACAGATTCAGTCGTGATATGAATTTTTGACAATCATCCCAACTAACACCTTCTACTGGATAATTATCTCCTTTAAATTTAAATGGACAATTTTCCATTACAACTTGCCATAATTTCTGAGTCACCTCATATTTTCCCAAATAGTAATCATCCGTCAACGTAACACGATGAAGCGGTGTAGGAGCCACCTTATCCCCCATGTCGAAACAACCAGCTTCCACTTTCACCATTTCTATGTTAACGGCCCCAATAACTGGAATAGAAATGAGCGTACCAGTTGAATTTGACATCATTTTTATATTTTGGGAAGAAACTAGCCCTGCAGCCGATGCAAAATTGGAATCTTCCAAGTCCAAGATATAAGTTCGTTTGCCCTCCACTCCTTTTACACCGAAGTCCGGGAAATAAACGTTTATTGGCTTGTAATGAGTCGGCATGATACGCACTTCCTTAGCACCGCTTGACAAATAGACCCACTTTTCTGTTGGACTAACACTCTTTGTTTTTAGCACAAAGCCCTCTACCTTGACTATACTATCCACCAAAAGGATTTTTACCAAAGCACACGGATCGCCATTTTTATCTGGTACCGTTTCCACTGATGCTGACAAATCATTGATTGCCACACTAAACGACTTGACTTTCAGCTCTTGCGCCATGGCGGTATTCAAAAAGGCGAATACTGACAACAATATTAAATAGAATTTCTTCATACTTTTCTATAATAACATCATAACGTATTAAATGACTCTTCTTTGGACGAAAGAAAAAGTCGTTACTCGGAGAGGACCAAGCGAAGCCCCAGAAAGCCGTAACGGTCGCCAGGAGTGCCGTAGTTACGGTACGAAGAACGACACTCACTGGCTGAATAGATCCAACTGCCACCACGGCCCACACGGAACGACCCACTAACGGCACCAGTAGGATTGGTCTGAGGAGAGCCACTATAGCTACCATACCAGTCTTGACACCACTCCCAAACATTTCCAGTCATGTCGTATATACCCAATTCGTTAGGTTCTTTTGTACCAACGGCATGGGTCTTGGAGCCGCTATTGTCACTATACCAAGCAACATCGTCAATATTATAACTACCGCTATACTGATACCCACGGCTCTTGTTGCCGCCCCTTGCGGCATATTCCCATTCTGACTCGGTAGGCAAGCGGAATCTCTTGCCTGTCATTGCATTCAATTTCGAGATGAAATCTTGGCAATCATTCCAGCTAACCTGCTCCACTGGCAAGTCATCACCTTTGAAGTGAGACGGATTGCTTCCCATCACAGCTTGCCACAATGCCTGAGTAACCTCATACTTACCAATATAATAATTATTCGTCAAGGTGACACGATGGACTGGTTTCTCAACTTCATATGGAGCTTGCATCTCTGGAGTCGCTCCCATATTGAAGCTTCCAGCCTCTACCTTAACCATTTCTATACTAATGCCATTCTTGACAGGAATTGTAAGAGCATTGCCAGACAGAGAGGAACCACTGGAAGATAAAGTATTAGCAGTAGTCGAAGAGGTAGAACTCGTCAATGAGCCAGAAATACTGGCAGTCTGTCCTTCTGAAATCGTCACGGTCTGGCGAGAGGTAGCATAACCAGACTTACGAATCTCGACATTATGATTACCTACCAAAACCCCATTGAATACACGAGGGCTTTGACCTACCTTCACCCCATCCACATAAACATCAGAGCCAAAGGGCTTGAAGTTCACAGACAAGTTGCCTTGAATTGCAGAAAGGGCATCGAAGGCGACATCGAGCTTCTGCTGTTGGGCAAGCTGGATGGTTTTCTGTTGGCTGCGATAACCAGCCTTACGAACCTCCAACAAGTGCATACCTTCCTTCAAGTTGCCATTCCACGGAAGAGAACCGACTGACTTCTTATCGACATAAAGGGCAACGGCAGGAGTGGGACAGCTCACACTCAATGTAGCCAAGGCTGACACCAAACTGACAGAGATAGGAGTCATATCGCCCTTGCCTATGGTGAAGCTGCCACTCTTGCTGATGTAGCCACCAGCCTCCACCTTATATGTATGGGAACCGTAAGCAAGCATGGCAGAATACTCGCCATCGGAAGAACTAGCTTGTAACACACCATCAATCGTAACCTTTGCATCTTTTGGCTGTACACTGATAGCATAGAAATTACCACCAGCATCAACAGGCTCTTGCGCTCCACTCGGTTTCGTCAATGTCAGTACATAAGTTCGATTACTCTGCAACTTTTCTATCCCATAATCCCCGAATGTTACCATCAAAGGGAGATAGTCTTTGGTGACAACTTTCATCTGCCGAGACTCCTGAGTCATAAAAGCCCAAGTCTCATTATTGCGCTTTACCAATGGCTTGATGACATTGCCTTCGACATCTGCGACATCGCCAACAAATGAAATCTTGACCAAGGCACAAGCATCGCCATTCAAGTCCTTTCGGCCTTCCGTCTGAGCCGTAATGTCTGTTGGAGCAAGAACGAATGACTTGACCATGAGTTCTTGCGCCATAGCGGTATTCAAAAAGGCGAATACAGACAGTATTATCAAATAGAGTTTCTTCATTTTTCTTTATACAATTACTTTCAGCAAATTACAAGCAAATTAAATATCTTCCCGTTTTACATTGAATATTAACACATTAGCTATTTTCTCTAATTTATCATCTGTGTTCCAGCAAATTACAGGCAAATTAAATTTATGCCCATATCGGTATATACTTCATGTATCGTTTTGCCGTATCTGGATCAAGAGGTTTAATCCGTCTTTCAAAAACAGCTTCCTTTAATTCCATCTCTGAGAATCATATAAGCATAATCTCGGTCGTTCAATGTCGCACTATTGGCAAGGGCACTAATGTCTTCACCAACCATCATTGGCTGGCAATTATTATGTTTAAACTCAACCCATCCCACTTCTTTGGGAAGCTTGCAGAGTTCTTTTACTAGTATGTCTATATTTCCTATCATTTTCAGGACTATATTAAATTGCCTATTCTCCTTGTTATCTTTCTAATTTTCGGCGAAGTTACGATAATTATCCGAGACTGCCAAGAAATTCCTATGCTTTTTATACTCCATATTTCATTCTGAGAGAGCTAAGCGTAAACCTATTTTGCTGCTCCGAATATTAGGAATACAATCTGCCCGTGATGAAGAACGACAGCTCCCTTCCACAGAAGCCCAACAACCACCACGAACAACATGAGCTTTAAGGCGCTTTTTCTCACTATGATATGGAGAATTTTCATAATCCCTCCATAAATCTTGGCACCACTCATAAACATTACCCGACATGTCATGTATTCCCAATTCATTTGGCGTATTAACACCTACAGGATGCGTTTTCTCATCAAAGAGATTGTACCAAGCCACATCAAATGACTTGTTGCTACCAGAAAATTGGTAACCTTTACTTTTATTTCCGCCTCTTGCAGCATATTCCCATTCCGATTCGGTTGGTAGTCGAAACTTCTTGCCTGTCATTTGGTTCAATTTCTTTATAAAATTATTGCAATCATCCCAGCTGACGCACTCCACAGGCAAGTTACCACCTTTGAAATATGAGGGATTATCTCCCATTACCGCTTGCCATAAAGCTTGTGTAACTTCGCATTTGCCAATATAGTAGTCATTTGACAAAGTAACTTGATGTGCTGGCTTTTCATTATCATGCGGTTTCTCCATCTCTGGAGTTGCCCCCATCATAAACGTACCAGCTTCCACCTTTACCATTTCTATGGCTATACTATCCTTGACAGGAATAGTCATTATAGTTCCAGAAGGAGTCGATTTAAATGGCACAGTATTTGAGCGTGAAGGTGTCGAAGCCGATGCACCACCCACTTGATTCAGCGTCAGGATGTACGTTCTATTACCCTCTAGCTTTCCGATTCCATAATCTGCAAATGTCACCATCAGAGGAAGAGCATTTTGGGCAATAACTTGCATTTGCTTGGAGCCTTGTGTCATAAAAGCCCAAGTTTGGCTGTTCTTCTTCACCAATGGCTTCACCACATTTCCTTCCACATCGGCGACATCACCGACAACAAAGATTTTCACCAAGGCGCAAGCATCGCCATTCAAGTCCTTGCGACCTTCGGTCTGAGCCGTAATGTCCGTTGGAGTAAGGACGAACGACTCCACCGATAGCTTTTGAGCCACGGCGGTATTCAACAAGGCAAATACATATAATAATATAGTACACAATTTCTTCATGCTTAAATTCTTTATAAGATAATATTTATCAAAGCATAATGCCTACCATAGCCATACCTTTAAGATCCTTAAATTATTCTGTGAAATTACAATATTCATAGAGATACAACACAATCTATTCAGAATCATTCAGAGAGTGCCAAACGAAAACCAATCCCCTCTCTCCCTTCATTAGGAGGACTAGAAATACGATGCAATGCCAAGCAGGCTTCTGCTTTATTAAACCAACATCCTCCACGAAGTACCCGCTCTTTTCCCTCATATTTATCTTGACACCATTCCCAAACATTGCCACTCATATCATATAATCCTAATTCATTCGGATTCTTAGTACCAACAATATGAGGAGTATGACCACTATTTTCTTCATACCAAGCAACATCGTCCAGAACATCACTGCCACTAAATTTAAAACTTTGACTTTCATTGCCTCCCTTTGCTGCATATTCCCATTCTATTTCTGTTGGCAGACGAAAATTCAATTTTGTCATAGAATTTAACTTGCGCAAAAACACTTGACATTCATTCCAACTTACATTATGTACAGGCAAATCATCACCCCTATGGAACGACGGGTTGCTCCCCATCACAGCGTGCCATAATGCCTGAGAAACTTCAGTTAATATATATTCACTTGCGAAACTTAAGTAAATTACAAAGTACTCATTCCAATATTAACATACGATTCCTCAGTCTACTTGAGACTCTATAAACTCTGTTCGACTGTTTATTGATTTCCACACGAACACCCGATTTTTTCTTAATCTTGCTGCCTCTAGAACAATTCTACTAAAAAGAATGTTCTGAATAGTTGTACTTTTTTCTGCAAGATAAAGCCGTCCACCATTTCTACCAACCTGAATAGTTGTATAATTTTCATCTTTTGATATATATACAGACACATTATTATTACCATTTTCTAAAGTTAGGGCCATTCCCGTACCCGACAAAGACGAATCTTCAAGACTTATAATTGTTCCTTGTCCAAAATCAATATTGTTTTCGTTAGGTAATTTAAAACGAATGCACCCTTTCCCATTCTTTTCAAGAAATAGAATGCTTCCAGTTGTAGATATTAGCTTTTGTGAAGAATCATATATCGGTGCTATATCTATATCTTCTGATATATTTTCTTTCACATCAATTACTGCGGCATTCGTTTTTGCATTATCATTAGCCAACTCCAACAAATAAGTTTTCTTGCTTTCTACAAAATTCACCCCATAATCAGAAAATCGAATCGTCTTTGGTAAAGAACTACGAGGAATCAGACGCACTTCTTTTGTTCCAGCAGTTATATACAGCCAATTTTCCCGTCCTTTTCGTACGATATCACCTATAACATTACCTTCTACACTTGACAACTCCTCTTGCATCACAACCTTGACTAAAGCACAAGCTTTTCCATTCAAGTCCAAACGAGGAGAAACGCTTGCACTTAAATCATTCGGAACTAAATTAAAGTTCTTTGCTATCAACCCTTGCGCCATCAAAGAATTAATAGACAGTATCAGCAAGAAAGCGACCACAAATGTTCGCTTACATGTTCTTAACAAAAAATCTAATACTTTATATTTCATCTTTCTTTAAATTATTATTAATATTACAAACCTTTGAGTTCTTCTTTAGCAGCACTATAACCATTTTTCAAAGCCAATTGAAGCCATTTCTTTGCTTTGGTCTTATTTTTCAAGACTCCATATCCATCTTTATAACAAATACCTATATTATATTGAGAAGTAACATGTCCGCCATTGGCTGCTTGCTCAAACAAAGACGCTGCTTGCTTATAATTTTTTTTGACTCCATTTCCTTCAAAATAGCAATTCGCAAGATTATATTTAGCTATATTATTGCCTGCTTTTATGGCTTTATTAAACCATGCAACAGCTTTTGTATAATTTTGTGTGACATAATATCCATTTTTATAAAAGATACCTACAGAATTCATACTTTCAGCATCGCCATTTTCTGCAAGTTTGCTATACAAACTAAACGCTTCTTTATAGTTTTGCTGCGTACCTTTTCCCAAATAATAATACAAAGCCAGATTAGACATGCATAAGGTGTCGCCCTTTTCTGCGCCTTCTTTATATAATTCAAAAGCTTTATTTACATTTTGAGCAACACCTTCACCATAACTATAATAATATGCTAAATCAGAATATGCTTCAATATATCCATTTTTTACACTTTTTTCAACCCATTTAAAAGCCTCTTTTTGATTCACAGCGACACCTGTTCCATTATAATAACATTGTCCCACTAAATATTGACCATAATTATAGCCATTATTAGCAGCTCGTTTATAATACTCAAAAGTCTTCTTTAAATCCTTAGGTACCCATTGACCTTTTTCATACAACATTCCCATGCGCAAACACCCTCTCCAATTATTCAAAGAAGCTGCTCTTTGATAATAAACTAACGCTTCTTTCTCATTTTTAGCAACCCCCTTACCATGCTCTAAACAATTAGCGACCTCAAATACGCATCCAGCATCTCCAAATTTATCAACAACCTCCTTATAAAGTTCAAATGCCTTTGAAAGATCCTGTGGAACACCAATTCCATCTTGATAACAATTAGCCAACAAATGGGTTGCATAGCCAAGAACTTCTGTATCACCTTTTTTCCTTGCTTTCTTCAATAAGTCAATAGCTCTTGCCTCATTCTTTGCCAATCCATAATCTCCTTCCAAATAGTGTCCTGCTAAATATGCCATCGCAGTTACATTTTCCTGTGCAGCAGCTTTTTGGTAATACCTTATTGCTTCTTTTTCATTTTTCTCTACAGATTGACCTAAATCATACAACGTAGCCAAATCACATTGAGCCTGTGAATCACCTTTATCTGCAGCTTTTGTCAACCAATACACAGCCTTACCAACATTTGTACTTACACCTCTTGCATACAAAAAGCACTCACCAAGTCTAAACATACCTTCTGGATAGCCACTCTTTGCCGCTTTTTGATAATACGAAAATGCTTTTTTAAAATCTCGCTTTACACCAGAAGCATTTTCATACTTCAACCCCATCAAAACCTGATCTTCTGGATCTTTTAAATTTAAAGCCACTTCTTCTTTATTTTCATCTATAGCAGTCAAGGTCAACACATAGGTGCGTTTTGCTTCGACTGCATTTATCCCATACTTTGAGAAATATAGATGCAAAGGGAAATGGTTTTCTGTTTTAATCTTGATTTCCTTGGAACCATCTGTTAAATATATCCATTTCTCTGTGCCCTTATCTATCGCATTACCTATCACATTGCCCTCCACTCCTGATATTTTATCTAGCACCAAAACTTTTAACAATGCACAAGGTGCACCATTTAAATCATTTTTTTGCTCAATACTAGCCGACAAATCATTGGCAATAACAGAGAAACTAACAACTTTCAATTCTTGTGCCTCAGAACTCAAATTGAGCCCAAAAAGTAAAAACAACATCAAAATAAAATTCTTCATATTTAGCAATTATTTCATGTAAACAACAATATTTTCATCCATATCATCATAAAGTTTGATGACTTTTTTCTTAAACCCAATATATGAAACTGTTAAAGTTTGAGAACCTATTGGTAAAACCTTAAATGTAAAATTTCCATCTATATCAGAAACTGTACCATATCTAGTTTTATCTATGAGAATACTCGCTCCTATAACAGGTTCACGATTCTTTACACTTTCATAGACTATCCCTTTTATTGACTTAGGTCTTGTCAAGCCATACTTTATCGGATTTGTTTTTGTTTGATTAACCGATACTGAAGAAAACTCACTAACTTTATTCGATTCTAAAACAGTAGAACTCTTTAATAAAGTGATATTTAACTGATTATTAGCACCGCTTTTCATTTTTATAGTACCCTCTGCCGAGTCATAGCCCTCTTCTGCTATTATGTAATCATGAGAACCAATAGAAAGAGATAAATTTAATGTTCCATTTCCCTTATACAACTTAGAGTCTATCAAAACCGTAGCTGTTTTTGGAGTATAATTAATCAACAAAGTTGATTTTTCTATCTCTCCATAAGAGTGTCTGACCAACTCCAAAACATAAGTACATTTGCCTTTGACAGAACTTACTCCATAATCAGAGAAGAAAATAGATTTGGGCAAAGAAGCATTAGGGATAAGTTTTATTTCTTTTGTTCCTTCAGACATATATACCCAATTTTCTCGACCTTTGCGCACAATACCACCTACTACATTACCTTCTGCACTTGACAATTCTTCAGGCATTACAACTTTTATCAAAGCACAAGCATTTCCGTTCAAGTCCAAGCGAGGAGAAACACTTGCACTTAAATCATTAGCAACAAAATCAAAAGATTTCACCGTCAAGTCTTGTGCAATCAAATTAAAAGGTAACATTACTAAAATCATGGCAAAGAAAATTCCTTGGCATAATGCACTTATTTTATGTATTGGTCTATTCTTCATTCTTATAAGTTTTAAATTTTATGAACAAGGGTGAGACTTGGACGTTGGTCTATACACATACAATAATCACCCTTGTCATCTATATACACTTTTTCAACCAAGAAAGCAGTCACCTCCGTACTTGATAAAGTACAGGACTTTACCTTCAACTCCTGTACAAACGTACCCAAAGGAGATAACAAACTACATATAAAAACGATAAATGCTTCATTATCTTCTACATCTACATAAAATAACATCAACATTCCTTATGGAATAAAGAAGTCATTCTCCGTAAATACTTCACTTGGCGACAACTGTTGGTTGCCCACCATATCAGGTTGCCATGTTCTTACATGGATGACAGGAGGGAGTTCTTTACCATTTTCATCCTCTCGGAATTGCCAAAGCAAGAACACATAGCCATCATCACTATAATTGCTTGACTGCCAGTTCTGATGCAAAGTAACACCATAGAAACCATCCTTGGCTGGATGTCTTTTCACTCTGATGGCATCAAACTTCACCTTGATATACTTATTGTTGCGGAAGGTGCGAGCCAAGTTGGTAAGATATTGTTCCTTGTTCTGACGGCTATAGACAATCTCAGGACGCAAGGTAGCTTGGTCGTTTCCCATCGCCTTTCGCATGATGACCTTACCTGTGATAATCAAGGCATCATCGCTATAGACGTTTCTCAATGCCTCCAAATCTTTCTCATCGTAATAGCTACGGAAGTCTTCGACAAACTTCAAAATTTCCAGACGACGGCGAGTGTCGGTTACATCCTTGCCACTATTGACCACATAATTATATACATTATTTGCCAATGCCATGTGAACTCCGGTAATCTGACCATCTTTGGCAGTACTGATAGTCAACTCCTTGTTGACCTCACCCTTATAAGTAGCATCCACGTTCTTCAATGTCACCGAGATACCACGAATTTCATAGCCATTGACTGCCGTGAGACAATTCTCCGAATAAGAAGAATAGTCGCACTTGAAATGAAAGTTATCCCACAGATTATTCAAGGAAGCCTTGGCATTGCTCGTCATATTGATGGACGACAAGTTGAGAGAACCATTATTGTTGGCAGCACGATTGACCTCCGACAAGAGAGAAGACACATTCCTCTCCATCGTCTGCCTGAGAGAAAAATTAGAGATACCATCCTTGAAGGTAAATGACACACTTTGGGCATTCACCCCTAGCACCATAGACCATAATAGAAACAAAATAGAGAGTCTTTTCATATCGCTTATCACTTGATATTTAGTACATTTACTTTTCTGTTGTTACGCTTCTGACTTGGTTTGGCAAACAATTCCTTGACATTGGTGGATGGAGCATAGAGATAAACCTTTCCCTCCAACACTTCCTTTACATCCGTCAAGCAACTCTTCTTTGCCGAGAAATAGATGACATGGTCGTAACCATTCGCTTGATTGTGCATCACCAAAGTGCCTTGCAACAGTTCTTTCTCTTCTCCTTCATAACCGAAGTAAGCCTTGCAACCTTGATTCTTGCAATAGGTCAAGAAATCAAGAAGCTTTACTTGGCAAACCTCTTCCTTTCGATTGCTCATGGAGAAAACCAGATGGACATTGGCATTTTTCACCTTGCCCAGCACCAAATTAGAGAAGCTCTCCCTTGGAAAATTCGCCGACATCATAGGTTTGCAAGACAAGCGATAGATGGTATCGCCCTCTTCCACCTGTGGCGTTTCCTCCACTTGATAAAAGACATCCGAATTGATGGAAGAAATCACATACGACTTGCCCTTCTTCACATACAGGTTCTTGCCCTTGACTTTCCCCAAGTCATTGATGTTTACTTTCTCCTTAGCCACACCTTTCCCCGACTTGAAACCTCGAAGCAATTCCAAGAACTGCTGTTCCAAGTTTCTGCGAGAGTCATTGGCGAAATACTCATAATTGGCGGGGAAGGCAAGAGAAAGAAGGGTCTTGCCATTCTGCTGCCACTTCACGGTATAAAACTTATCCATACCATTATTGACACTACAAGGAACTGAAGCATTTATCTTCTTGAAAGAATCCCACGAACCCACTTGGAACTGGATATTATTCAAGTAAAGGTTATTGTCCGATACCTTATAGATATGGTCGAGGTATGCACGTTCCAAGAAATCATAGATGGGAGAAGGATTCTCTTTCTTCATCGTTTCTGAGAAGAGAACGATACCCAAATGATCCACCATGGCATTGCCGTCATAGTGAGCAACCATTTTAGTTCCCTTGAAATCAAAATACTTAGCCACGTTCTTGCCTGCCTTAGTCTCCAAGAGGGAATCCAAAGCCATCTTTTGGGCAGTCTTCTTCAAGAATACTGTTTGGTATTGCAAGGCAAAAGCATGTCCGTTCCCCAAGAAGAGAAACAGACATAATATATAATATGTAATCAATCGTTTCATATTAACGTCCTATCATCAATCTTTTTATTTCACCACTTGATTTAATCCATTGACCATATTCCAAATGTCCATTATTAAATGTGCCACGTACTTGGTCACCAGCATCTGCCACATTGCCATCTGGGTCATAAGAATCTACAAGATGTGACCGCTTGAATCGCAAAGTTCCAGTACCATCAGGCTTGCCATTCTTGATACCACCTGTATAGACTGCATAACCGAGATCCAAAGAACCAGAAGTTGCCACCTGCTCTTTCTTGGCAGGTTGCTCTTGTGGAGTTGCTGGAACTGGAGTTGGTTTCTTTGATGGTGTATCACCTGAACCAGTTGTGATAGTAGTTTTACTTTCACCACCCTTGTCCTTATTATCCACTTTTACCGAGTCTTTCTTTACTGGCAAGACTGCTGTTGTGTCTGTTGATGTATGAGTTGTATCCGTTGGTTCCGCTTTCTTTTCCGTTGAAGGATGGAGTGCTACGTAACGAATCACACGATAAGAACCATATAAAACTATCAGCAAGACGAGGATGACTCCAATTCTCTTGACCCATGTCATCACATCCAAAGGCTCACCATCCTTCTTGATTTTGTCAGTCAACTTTCGAGTGGAATTTCTTTCATACGATGAATAAGAGGAATCGTATTGCTGTCCCTTGAATCCATCCATACTAGCCATTCGCTCATCCTCACTTTTCTTCAAAGCATTGATGAGAAGGCTACTGCATTTCTCAGAAACGTCATCTGGCAAGGCATTGATGATATACTTCTGGCTCATATCGCTGGCTCTAATTGGATTTTTGCCAGTCAACATATATAATAAGGTGGCACCGAGGGCATAGACATCTGCCGTCGGAGAGAACTTAGTGATACCAGCATACTGTTCGAGAGGCGAGTAGCCATCCGAAGTACCCAAGCCTGCTTTCTTATTGGTGACAGAACCATTCTTTTTGAAATGAAGTGACAAGCCGAAGTCTATCAACACTGGATGCAAGCCATCCGGCTTCTCCACCATCATGATGTTGTCTGGCTTTACATCCAAGTGATTCATATTCTTGCCATGTAAATACTTGAGAGCCTCAGCCACTTCCTGTGCGATACCCAAAGCCTCAGCCTCAGAAAGTCGTCCTTTTGCTTTCACATACTGGCTCAAAGACTTTTCTCCTAAGAATTGCATCACATAATAGACGGTATTGTTTGCCTCAATCACCTCATTGACTGGCACAATGCCTCGATGCTGAAGTCCATGGAGGCGATTCGCCTCTGTCAAGAAGTCGGCACGACTTTCCTGGAAACTAGCCTCATTAGCTGCATCCACCACAACACTACCATCCGCATTACGCTTACAGATGTCAGCCATAAAGAACTCCTTGATGGTATATTTATGAATTTGAGGGATAGATCCCTCAAAGACCGTTCTCTCAGCCAAATAGGTGATGCCGAAACCGCCACCACCTAACACTGACTTGAGAGTATAATCACCCTTGCCTGTCTTCAGACAATATGTTGATTCTTGCGAAAGTAAAGTCTTACTCTTATCCATCGTTTATAAACTTCGTATTATTCCTCTAAAGATTTCAACAGTTCTATCAAGCTATTGCTTGGCTTATACTTTTGAAGTTCCTCAATTCGCTTCTTGGCATTATCCAAATCAGGAAGCACCTTGAAACCACGCTCATAGCAATAAACCAAGTTTTTAGCAGCAGATATGGTCAAGCGATTCTGAGCCTCAGCCTGCAGATATAGTTTGGCTGCCGCCGTATAATCCTTGGAAATGCCATCTCCAGCAAAATACTTGTCACCCAACTTATCTTGTGCATAAGCAATCCCCTTTTGCGCAGCCTCTTTCAAGAGTTTCAGAGCCTGAGCCTTATCAGCCTCCTTCATTCCCTCACCAGTCTCATACAAAGATGACAAATAATAAGCAGCCACAGCACTACCTTTCTCTATTGCCTTCTCATAGAGAGTGATGGCTTTCTTGACATTGCGTTTCTTGTTATCCTTGTTTGCCAAGCAGGTAGCTTGCATCGTGATACCTTCAGCACATTGAAGTTTCTCCACATTCTTGAACAACTTGATAGCTCCCTCGAAGTCCTTATCGAGATAGTATTTCTTCAAGCCAGCCAAATAATCATAAAAGACTTTCTGCTTGGAGTCAGCCAACAGAGCATTGATGTCTTTCTCATGACCTTTTGCAGATTCTGATAACCATTGTGTAGCAAGATATAAATCTGGAGTAGCAGCATTCAGATAGCACAAACCCAGCAGCCAAGCTGCATTTTTGTTTTTGCCAGCAGCCTTCGACAAGAAAGTCTTTGCCTTCTCCAAATCCTTATCAGTTCCATTGCCCTCATAATAGATACGACCCACTTGATATTGTGCGGCAGTCATATTCTGTTCTGCAGCCTTTGTCATCAGGGCAAGTCCCTTGGCTTTATCTTGTTCTACTCCCATTCCATTAAAGAGGAGGTAACCATAATAATAAACAGCCTCTTTCTTACCTTTCCCTGCAGACAATTTGAAATACTTGACAGCTTGCTCAGAACGCTTGCTATTGAGATACTTCATTGCTAAAGAGAATTGCAAGTTGGTGTCACCTGCAGTGGCAAGAATTTCCTGATAGTTTTCCACCTTCTTATTATCACGCTTCACCCCAATTCCATTTTGGTAGCAATCCATCAAAAGGCGAGCACTAAACAAGCTCTTGGTATTCTTGACAATCTGCTCATGCTGAGGAATGATGCTCTCATTACCTTTCTTAATAGCAGACTTATAAAGAGTCATAGCCATCACAGAGTCCTTCTTGATACCATTGCCCAACTGATAGCACATCGCCATATTGCCAATGGCATCAGGATTGTTCTGTTTGGCACTCTTAGCCCACCAATCAAGTGCCACCTTGTAGTCTTGTTTCACTTTCTTACCTACATAATACCAAACACCCATTTGATTTTGGGCAACAGCATCTCCCTTCTCAGCCTTTTCCTTCATAATAGCCACGCTATCCTTCTTTGCCTTCGGAGCCACTGAGAGAGAAGCCTTGCTAACTGTAGCTTCAGCCGAAAGAGGAGCCAGCACTAAAGCAGCACCCAATATGATTAAACCATTCAATTTCATCATCTAAAATCTTTAACTATTAAACAATTTCTTTTTTATCCATCCCCAAAAACCATCCTTGGTATCTGGCTCTGAAGATAATTCGACAGAAGAGCACTTACCTCGCTGAATCAACTGAGTTCTCGGATTTCCGTTTTGGGAATCATCCGCTTGCTCTTCATCTTCCTCAACACCTGCCACTTGTATCAATATAGCCGTGTTATTATCCGGCGAATCCATACACAAAGAAGCCATTGAGTCCATTTTCTCCTGATTACTACGATTGCTCGTCAAAATATCTTCCAAACTATTGTCAGAGATACGGTGAAGAACCCCATCAGTACACAAGAAGAAATAATCACCCTTTCTTACGTCTTCAGTATTAAACACCATTGCCATACAACGTTCCCTATCAGGCTGCTTCGGTTCCATGCACCGAGTGATGACATTACTTTGGGGATGGTCAACAGCTTGATCGGGGGAGATGACTCCGGCACGAACCAAAGAAGTGACTAGAGAGTGGTCCTCCGACCGATAGATGATTCCTTGTCCTGGACGAACTTGGTAAATGCGACTATCCCCGATATGTGCCATCATGCAACCCCCTTGATGGAAGCACACAAAAGTCATTGTGGTAGCCATATCCCGGTTTTGGCTATTGGCTTTACCATCCAAAGCATCATAAGCAGCATCCAAAACTTGCGAGAAACAATCCTCATCGAAAATCATAGAAGCCAAATCCACCTCTGAAAGAGAGTCTTGAAAAGACTGACAAACCGTAGCACTAGCCACCTCTCCTTTCTCGCTACCACCGACTCCATCGCAAACGACAAAAAAGCACTGTCGTTTGTCAATGATGTCCATATCAGGAAAACGAGCATCCTCTTGATTCTTTCTCTGCCCTAATTGACAGAAAGAATAAGTCCGTGACAAGAAAATATTCATGCTATTATTTCTTTTTGAAAACCAACTTTGTCTTACCCAAGGTGATTACATCATCGTAATTCAAGTAGATACTATTATTGACCGCCACCTCAGTACTATTGACATACACAGGATTGGAAGCGTGTTCCACTGTCATCTTGAACAAGTACCCCTTGTCACTAGGTATCACATCGAGTTTAACCGAACGACGGCTAACATATTTATCAGTCAGTTGCAAGTCTGATCTTTCATCTTCATCCTTTCTACCTATATAGATAGAGCCTGGTCGAAGAGCAAAATGCTTGCGAGAGAAGAAACCTCCCCAAACGAACTCACCTAAGTCTTGGCTAGCACTCTTGTCCAACTTTTTGGTTGGTTTCTTTGGTTCTGGCGCTTCTTCCGTCTTTGCAGCATCCTGCCTTGCAGAGGCATTCGCTGTTTTAGGGGATGCAGTAGGTTCTTGCTTCTTGGGAGTAGAATTAACTGCCGCAAAGCCAACAATAGCCTTGCATTGAGGACAATCCCAACGCTGCCGTCCCTCCTTAGCGATCTTCTTAATCAAGCTAAAGTTGCATTCAGGGCACACCAGTTGATACATGAGACCGACCTTGGCACGTTCCTTGATGACGTATAAACGGTTGTCACCTGGAGCTTTAATGGGTTGTCCCAATGAAGCTATTTCTTTCTTAGGTTCTTGTTCCATAGCCTTCACTCATTAGACATTAAATATCATCATCGTCGTTGGTGTCATCCGCAGCGTCATCGTCTGCATCATCATCATCGTCAGACTCTTCTTCACCCTCAGGATATTCATCAACAAGAACTTCTTCATCCACATCTTTTGAGGCAGGGTCTGTGTTGTCGCCAAGGAGTTCAGCCAACAAGTTGTCGATTTCATCAGCTGTTGGTTCTTGTGCCAAATCTTGCTCACCTGTAGGATTGGAAGTAGCTTCCGTTGTCTCTGAAGTCGGAGTCTCGTTCATTGCCATATCAGGATGTGCACCGGTCTCTGTATCAATGATGTCGTTGGTTGGGTCTTCTGACAAGGAAGTATGATCCTGCTCATTGATGGCGAGGAAGCCACCCGTCTGATCCATCATTGCCTCCAAATCACTATGGGTAAGGTTGGCTTCTGTATGGGTCACAAAGTTGCCATCGGTATCAAACATAGACTCATAAACGCCATCATTATCCATATCAGCCAACAAGAAAGGAGTTCCATCCTGACTGTGAACCTCTACAGCCGCAATCTCGTTTCCATTCTCATCGAAAGCAGAAGTGAATTTATCAATTTCCACCATGGCAGGAGCATCGATGTCGTTATTATCTATTTCCTCTGCATGAGCAATGGCTTCTGCTACTTCCTGAGGAGTCTCACCTTCAGCAGATGATGGAGTTGGCTCATGAGAAGGATTGGACTGAGACGCATTTCCAGTAGTAGGTTGTGGTTGAGCAATATCTTCTCCAACAGCAGTACTTTCAGTTTCAGATGTCGCTGTGGTTTGCTGAGCATCCTCTTGCTTTTGCTCCTCATTCTCTACCACAGATTCCTCCTGCGAAGTAACCTCTTCAGGATTTTCCACTGGTTCCTCTTCTTCCTTACCGCCGAAGACATGAGCTGCAGCAGCGGCACCTGCAGCAGCGGCTGCTACACCAGCTGCGGTCAATATCACCTTAGTATTATCTCTACCGGCCTTAGCATTGCCGTGTCCATTAGGATTGAATTTTGTTGTTGCCATAATATAATTCTTTTATGAGTTTAACTTTAACTGGTGCAAATTTAGATAAAATTTCTGAATTATAAGGCTCACCCGATAAACCAGGGGGATTAAGCATATAGCTT
>ULYL01047369.1_pt1 | contig 19423 bp, 6 predicted proteins | sample 1962211 | NCBI WGS metagenome assembly ULYL01 (sample SAMEA4835864, study PRJEB28245) | human gut metagenome | biome: gut microbiome; material: fecal sample | place: Denmark | collected 2008
ATAAACTCGAATAACCACCGGAACATTGTATATCCTGTTAATGCAGGGACGCTTAATGCTACACGTCAGCATATTAGTACATATATCTCAGGTTAGTGGCGTTTTTTTGAAAGGTAAATGTCAGTGCAGTTGCACAGATACACTCACGAAATTATTAACGCCTTGTCAGTACGCAAAGTGTTTTCGGCGGTGTTGGTGCGAAGAATCCTCAATAGTTGGCTGAGCGAAGCTCAGCAACAGAAGCTCACCTTTGACAAGGGAGGCAAGGATATGGTGCGGAGCAAGGGATAGTGCGGGATTGGGAGGGTTGGGGTGGGGCGAGGGGTGTGGCAATCCCTCAGTCTTGCGACAGATAAGGTTGAGAGGATATTAAATATACTTGAATCGCTGAGCAAGGCAATTTATGATAAGAAGTAGCCTTGTCGCAATCCAGCTCCCTTTACTCAAGGGAGCCAAGAATGTGGTGCAGGGCGAAGGGATAGTGCTTGGCGATATATTTCACTTGACCGGTGGCTGTAGGGCGCCGGTTTTTTGTATTATGTGCCGCATTTATGACCGTTCGTGCCGTTATAACAACCGTTCGTGCCAAAAAGTTGAAAATTAAAAGCGAATGAGTTATGATATAATTATAAAATTATAAGGGGGAGAAGTATGCTCATCTGCGTTTACGATACAGCAAACGAGGCGGAGATACTGAAAGCGAAAATAACACAAATCGCAACGGCGGCATATCGAAGAATTGCCTACAGGGTATGTCAGAGGTATGAGAGCTTTGCGAAGGAGTGTAAGACGGCTGACCTTATAATCGTGCTTGCCGACGGAGCGGACGGTATGGAGGGCGTTATTGCGGCAAAGAATGCCGACAGGGATACGCCTGTAATATGGCTGTCGGACGATGAGGGATTCGGGGCGCAGTCATACAGGCTTGGCTGTACCTATTTCCACAAGAAGCCGATACCGCTTGAAAAGCTGAAGGAGGCACTGCATAAGTGCAGGTGCATGGCATAAGCACGGGTAAATCTACAGGAGGAAAAACATGAAGAAAAAATTTGTACGGCTCATAAGTGCGGTGCTGTCTGCGGCAATGACGCTGACGGCTGTACCGTTATCGGCATTTGCCGAGGGCGAGGAGCATACGCATGACGGCGAGAGCAATGTCATCACGACACCGCTTGATTTCAGAGAAAAGACGGCGGACGAAAACGGTGTCGGCTGGAGCTGGGATTATGACACAAAGAAGCTGACGCTTGACGGAGTGAACATTCAGGCGACAACAGAAGAGAATATGATGAGCGTCGTAACAGTCCCCGACGGTACGGAGATAGTGCTGAACGGTAACAATACTATCGTACAGACGAACACCGGCGACAGCGATACATACGTTCTCAGTGCCGTAAATAATAAAGAGGTCAATTGTGACGGCACAATGACGATCAGCGGCGACGGTGTGCTGAATGCAGAGAACCGCTCTACAGACAGTATGGCACGCTCTCTCGGCGGATCAATAATCCTGAACGGCGGTACAGTAAACGCAACAGGTACTGTAAAGACAAATTCGCTTGAAATACATAATGACGGTGTGCTGAACGCAAATGCGACAACTGCATCTTTTGAGGGTGTGGCTGTCAATGTCAGCGGCGGCATTACTGTTGACGGCAACGGCAGTCTTACTGCAGTAGGTTGTGCTAATGAATCTACGTTAAACAGTGCAATATTGCTTACCAGTAATTTCGGTGACAAAATTTCCGTCAGCGAAAACGGCAGTATTACTGTGCCTGAAGGCAATGCAGCAAGAGTCGGAATATACTACAGCGGAAACAACGGCGACGGAATGGATGCCGAAATAAGCGGCGGTAAGGTCACTGCTTACGGTGCTAAGTATGGCATTTACAAAGTAAACCTTATAATGAGCGGTACAGGCTCGGTTTACACTACGGGCGGTTCATACGCTATCGGTCAAACTGTACCGACAATAGACGAGAATGAATTTGTAATAAAGGGCTCGACCGAGTTCAAGGCTTCGGAAAGTGCTGTGACAGGCGAGGTCAAGTATAACAGCGGCTATTATGAGATTGGCGAAGCGGACGCTAAGACTGTAGTTATAAAGCCTGATACTTCTCCCCGTATAATACTCGGAAAGCAGACAGGAATATTCAAGACGGAAGAGTATGAAATAATTGAAGGCATGACTGATACCAAGCTCAAGGGTACGGTTTACTTTGATATTACTCTGAAGAATATGAGCGATGAAGAGTTTGCAGACGCAAGAGGCTATTTCGGCGGCGATGAACCCGATTTATCAGCAAGCATAATCAAGACCGATTACGGCTGGGTGTGCATGGTCTGCGATACCGAGTTTTCGGTTACATACGACACTGATAATACTCTTACAATAAAGTGCGGAGATATTGTATCCAATACCGTTCAGGTAAAGTCGAATGCAAACCGTTTCAACAAGGTTACACAGGGTGACAACACAAACAGAACGGTTTTCTATACAAACACTTCGCAGGAAGAGAAGGACAATTACAAGCTTGTAAGCACCTATACGGTTGACAGTGAAAGCATAAGCTATAACTGGTACAGTACGAACAGTGCATACAGTGCAGATGAGCTCGGTGCGGCAGTATCCGGAAGCAACGGCGAATTCAAGCTTGCGGATAATATTCCTGCCGGAAATTATGTTCTGTATTGCGATATAACCTATTCAGACGGTGACAGCACAGAAACTGTTACAGAAAAATTTACATTTACATATAAAGAATGTGCACATGAAAACGGTTATTCCGACGGTAAATGCACAAACTGCGGAGCGTTATGTGATCACAGCAATATTGATATTGACACGGGTAAGTGTAACGAGTGTGCGCATCAGTTTGTTGCTACAATCAGCACAGACGGCAATGCGCCGACAGGCTATGACACGCTCGCAGACTGCCTTAACAGTGTTACTGCCGATACCGAAAACTATGTAAAGATCTATCAGGATATCGGCGATGCATCGGCAACTGCAACTTTAGATACTATAGATGTAAAACACAATGTTATGATCGACCTTAACGGTCACAAGCTTAACAATATCAAGCTTGAGGTCAACAAAGACGTCACGCTTACATTAACCGGCACAGAGGGCAGTTATGTTGACCAGGTGTATGTTTGCAAAGGCGGATCTTTCGTAATTGACAGCGCTGCAAATGCAGGATTTAATACAATTTTTGTTGAGGCAGGTGCACAGCTTACTGTAAGCGAGGGCGCAAAAGTAACTACAGAGCAGTTGACTGTGATAGCATCAGTGGCTGATGACGGAACTACAACGACATCTGTAAAGCTTGCTACGGGAATGAAGTTAGGTGGGCTGTCATATCATAGCCAAAACAATTCCGGAGTTCTGAAATTAGGCAATCTTCTTGATGTTACCCGGCAGGCACTGCGACGTGAAGATAACGGCAATTATCTTGATCTTTATAAAGAATATGGAAGTATGGGTTATTCCGTTGCGCTTACTGTTGTAGAGCATACTGACGCTGACCACAAATACAGCAGTGGAACAGGCAAGTGCGAGGAGTGCGGAAAGCCCTGCGAGCATGGCGGTGATATAAACACGGACACCGGCATCTGCTCAATCTGCGGTGCGGTTGTGTCTGTCGCACTCTATACAGACAAGAACGGAAGCTTAAAGTATGTAGATACCGATGAGCTTGACTCTTTACTGAATGAATACAACGGAAGCGGTACGATAAAGCTGTTTAAGGATTATGATAATTCAAAAGCTCAGTATGACTTATACGGAGAACTTACAATTGACTTAAACGGACGCAGATTAAATATCCGGAGTATTACTCCTTGCAAAAACGGAAAGCTTACAATCAAAAACAGCGGCAATCCGGTTATGCTCGGTTGTAATGTATATCCGACAAACGACGCTTCCTACGCCGGCGGTACGCTTATAATAGACGGCGATGTAGTTTTAGACACTTCGATCTATGTATATGATTCGAGTACGGTTATATTGAAAGCCGGTGCATATCCAGCCGGACTTTACGCCAGGGACAGCAAGACATTATACGATATGCTCGGAGAGGGTAAGGCTTTCTTCAAGACTGACGGAACTCTTTTCAATGCAAATGTTAAGGAAATATCAAGCAGTGAAACGCTGACAATCAAAGACCACAGCCATACCTATGTTGACGGCGAGTGCGGCTGCGGATATGTTTGCCCTCACAGCGATGTTAACAGCGAAACGGGTAAGTGTAACGAGTGTGAATATCAGTATGCGGCTGTTATCGTAAAGGATGGGGCTGTAGCTTCCGTTTATAAGGAAACTGAGATGGAGGCGGCTTTTGAAGCGGCTGACAGAGAAGCAAACACCGGCTGTACATTAAGAGTATACAAGAATTATACAGGCAGCTATACAACACTCAGCGGTAAGTTCACGCTGTGGATCGCTGAGAAAGCCAATGTAGGTACGTTAACTGTTTCGGGAGATATAACCGTTACGGGATCGGGAAAAAATAATCGTATTTATGGCGATTTCAATGTAGCTGCCGGCGGTAAGCTGACATTTGACGAAAAATGCGGCGCTATGGGAACTGTGTCGGTAGGTGCAGGTACATTTGACTGCTATAGTACATTTTCTATAACACTCAATATAAACGATGCAAGCAGTGACGTAATTCTTCACGGCGGAGCTTTCAAAACAATATGCTATAACGGCGGCGGGGACAGAGCAAACGCAGAAATACTGACTTTGTTGGCTGAGAACCGTATGTTTATGAAGTCTCCCAATCCTGAGCCGATAGACGGCTCAAAAACACTGTTGAAAGACGGTTTTGCAACACCTGTTATTGTAATACCACATGAAGGTCACAGTTACGACAGCACAACGGGCAAGTGTACGATTTGCGGTAAGCGGTGCGGTCATACGGATGTTGACAGCAAAACAGGTGTATGCTCTGTCTGCGAGTATCAGCTTACTGCGGGCGTTTCGGGCGTGGGAACAGCGAAGTATTTCGATAATATAGACGACGCTTTTTCTGCGGCATTATCGGAGGTAAACAGCGGTTGTACGCTTACATTGTATAAGCACTGCGAGATCACACAGAACGCAGATATCGGCAATACAACGGTTACTGTCGATGTGAACGGATATTCACTCGGCGGAGAGGCAAATATCAATGTAAATCACGGTGGTGTGCTGTACCTTAAGGACAGCAGGAAAAGCACCTACAACGGATGCATAGACGCACCTTTTAGTGTAAACGGCGGTACGCTTATAAACGGTACTGCAGACGGCGGCAGTTCAGCCGCAGATGTACTCAATTTAGTCATTAACAGTGCTAAGTGTGTCGAAATATACGGCGGCATATTTGAGAATGTTTATATTGCACACGCAAGCGGTGTAGCTTTATACGGCGGAAGGTACAACACCATCTGCGGCGAGGAAAGCAACAGCACACCTGTAAACACTCTGCTTGCAAAGGGTTATGCATTTGCGACCGTACAAGAATTCACAACTCTCCCCGAAAGTATAGTTGACGGCAGTGCGAAGACAATCGGCGGAAGACTTACAAATGTCATGGTTGTAGCGCATACTCATACATACAACGAGACAAATACAAAGTGTGCGTGCGGTGCTGTGCTTTATGCAAAGGTGACATCAGCCGACGGTACTACTAACGAATATTTTGACAGCATTGAGGAAGGCTTATTATATGCCGATAAGGCTGAAAACAAGGGCTGTGTTTTCACTCTTGTAACAAGCGGTAAGATCAATAGTGGGGTTACGCTGTCAAGCGGTCAGTTTACGATCACCGCAAATGATTACGTTACTATCTATGAAACTGCTGACGGGCGGGGAATAATAATTGAAGGTGCAGATGTTATTGCCGAAGGTCATATGTCAATCAATTGCGATATATATGTGAACAGCGGCTCTTTTACGCTGCCTGAAGGCTCAAGCACCAGATTTGGTGATATTCTTATATTTGGCGGTAATGTAAACATCAGCGAAGGCGTAAATGCCGACAATAATGCGGGTGCTGATAATTTGATTATAGCCAATGACGCAACCGACGCAAAGGTGACTATAGGCGGCGGTACTTACGGCCGTATCGTTTTCGGACAGCTTAAATTAAAGGACGTGCTTGCAAGCGGTGCGCGTGTTATAAGGTATGATAACTCGTCAGATTCGACTGCTGAGAAAACAGCAACGGCTTTATTATACAGTGATATAGCCGAAGAAAGCTATTTAGCCCCCGGTGACGATGACGGAAGGTATTATCTGGTTACAAAGTGCGAGCATAAGAATGAGGACGGCAGTTATGCCTTTAATGAGGGCGGTATATGCAAATACTGTAACTCTGAGTTTGCCGCAAGCGTAAGCTATACGGCAGACGGCGGCGAAAAGACAGAACTGTTCAGCGATATATGCGACGCTTTTGACAAGGCTAATGAGATAGGTACGGCTACAGTAACGCTGTATAAGGATATTACAGACAGCGAACGTACACAGGAGATTACCGTTATGGGCAATGTAACGCTTGAACTGAACGGTAAAACACTGGGTGGTCGTTATGGCATAGCGCGTATATCGGTATCTGACGGTGGCACGCTTACTGTAAACGGCGATGGCAATATGGATACACCTATTTACGTTAATGAAAACTCAAAATTAGTCATTAACGGCGGTGGATACTTCAATTCTGTGTCAGTTAAAAAAGGAGGCAACGCAGAAATAGGCGGCGGCACTATACGAGGTCTGTCCGTTCGCGGTAACGTAAAACTCAGCGGCGGTAAATTCAACGACATCGAGATATTTAACGGCAATCTTGAATCTGTACTGGCAGACGGTTATGCGTATAAAAATGCTGACGGCACTTGGCTTTCGATTGATGAGCGTGAAAAAGATAGCTATTTGGGCGGTTCTAAAGGAGCGTTATCCGTAGAAGAAGCACCGATAAAGAGTGCAAGTATTTCGTGGGCAGGCGGAGAAGCGCCTGTTATATACCGTAACGGAGCGAAAAAATTGAAAGTCAATGTTACATGCGATGTGGCGGACACTTCAAAGCGGATAACCTATTCGGACTATGTAAACGGCAATAATCGCAGTAAAGATTCTAAGCTTTCTGTTAACTGGTATATGGTATTCGGTTATAAAATCGGTGAGATTGTAGCGGAAGACGGTGAGGTTGAATATTACACTGTACTGAAGTGTGACGGATACGAATATAAGTCGAATGTGCTTAAGCTTACACTTGCAACTTGCTCGCACCCGGAGGATAGCTTTACCGAGAAAAACAACGACGGAGGGGTATTCTGCGGTATATGTGATTTATTGATAGGAGCTCAGGTAATAAAGGCTGACGGTGAGCCGTTAGGCTATGCGGATATAGAAAGTGCCATAAAGCTGGCACAGGAGAACGAGGGCAGCACTGTAAAGCTGATTTCTGAAGGAGTATCTACTTCTAATACGTCCATTACCGTGACGGGCGGCAAGTTTACTGTTGACTTTAACGGTAAAGAGGTATACTATAATTCCGATGTCAAAGGCGGAGACGTGACTTTCACTTCTTCGGTAAAACAAGCCGATGTAGAAAATCTGCGAAGCACAATCAATGTAAACGGAGCTGACGCTAAGGTTACAATTGACGGTAAAATCAAGCTGGGAAGAGTAAGAACATTAAGCGGTACGCTTACAGTAAACAGTACCGATGGTTATATCGGCGAACTGTCAATAGAAGGCGCAAAGACTGATGTAGACGGTGCAAGAATCGGTGCACTGAGAACTTTCGGCGGTGAAGCGGTCATTAAAAATGTTACAGCTGATTCTTTAGCTATGTTTGACAACCGCTCCGGTGGAAGCGAATATAATGTCTCTATCGTAAGCGGTATGTTCGGCAGTTTCACTTGCGAAAATGGAAGCAATTATACTTTAGGTAGGGCAATTGCGAGTGGAAGCGTAGTTTCGGCCGATAGTATGAATGGCATTACTGTTTACACATACGAAGCTATTCAGACCATGACCAGTACCTATAGAATTTTTGTTGATAAGTGCAACCATAAGGACAAAAACGGCAGTTATGTGCTTGACGGTAATCCCTATCCTTACTGCAATGAGGAAATCGTTGCAACTGTAAGCTATACGGACGGCGGAAGCGAAAATACGGATCTGTTCAGCGATATTTATGACGCTTTTGACAAGGCTAATGAGGCAGGTACGGCTACTGTAACGCTGCAGAAGAACATCACGGACGATATTACAGATACGATAGCTGTTACAGGCAATGTTACGCTTGAACTTAACGGTAAAAGGCTCTCACAACCCGGTACTGATGTATGGTATTCCATAGAAGTAACGAGCGGTAAGCTGACCGTTAACGGCAGTGGCTTAATAAAACGTGTTGCCGTTCGCAACGGCAGCAATGCGGAAATCAACGGTGGTACTTTCTCTGACTTCATAATTAAAGACGGCGGTAACGCTGTAATTAAAGGCGGTCAATTCTACAGCTTACAGGTTTCAGGCGAAGGCAGAAACGTAGGACAGCTTCTTGCGGACGGCTATGCCTATAGGAGTATTATCGATTCCGGCATCTGGTCTACTATTGCAGAGCGTGAAAAGCAGGATATAACTAATGTAGAAGTAAAGGAAGCGCCGATAAAGAGCGCAACAATTTCCGCTGAGAACGAGTCACCGATAATATACCGTAACGGTAAAAAGGCTGTAACTTTCGCGGCCGATGTGACATATTCGGGAGATAAAACACTCTATATTACCGGATGCTTAATTGACGGAACGGTAATAAGCGAAAAAACAGAATTATTAAACGGTTACTGTTATTTACTTGGCGATCAAGTTGATAAAGTGGTGGCAGAAGACGGAGAAATCCAATATTACTGCATATTTACCTATGACGGATATGATTATAAGTCGAATGTGGTAACGCTTACAGTAGCTACCTGTCAGCACCCCGTCGAAAGCGTAAAATGTGACGATGACGGTTGTGTGTGCGGTATATGCAACAGAGCACTACCGGCTTCGGTAGAGCTGTCTGACGGCACGTTATCGTATTACGAAAACTGGAATGACGCTATCGGCGTTGCCGAGGAAAGCGAAGGCTGTACATTAAAGCTGTTAAACTACAGTTTGGTTAACAATAATGAAACGTTTGACATAAGCAAGGGTAGATTTACCGTTGATTTAAATAAAAATGACGGCAACACAGCATTTACATTTAATGTCAAGGGCGGAGATATAACGTTTACGGCACCGCAAAAAGCCTCAAGTTTACTTACCGGTGTAACGGTATCGGGTGAGAATGCCAATGTTTTAATTGACAGTAAAGCCACATTGAATTATTTAGTTGTAAATTCCGGAAAGGTTAGTGCCGATGGTGCTAATATCGGCGCAATAACGATAAACGGCGGAGACACGGTCATCAATGATGTTAATGCCGATTATTTAAGCATGAAAGCAGACACGACCGGTGGAAGCGGATATAATGTCTCTATAGTAAGCGGTACGTTCAACATCTTCACTTGCGAAAATGAAAGCAATTATACTTTAGGCAGGGCAATTGCGAGCGGAAGCAGAGTTATAGGCTTAAATGCGATTGTCGGTTCAGGTTTCAAATATGCTGAAATTCAGAGCATGACCACAGCCAATTATCTTAATGTTATAAAGTGCGACCATAAAGACGAAAACGACAGTTATGCGCTTGACGGAAACCTTTGTCCTTACTGCAATGAGGAAATCGCCGCAACTGTAAGCTATACGGCTGACGGCGGCGAAATGACAGATCTGTTCAGCGATATTTATGACGCTTTTGACAAGGCTAACGAGGCAGGTACGGCTACTGTAACGCTGTATAAGGATATTACAAACAGCGAACTTACACAGGGCGTTACCATTACCGGCAATGTAACGCTTGCACTGAACGGTAAAAAACTGGGTGGCACTTTTGCTTTCAATGCACCTGTAGAAGTATCCGACGGCGGTATGTTTACCGTAGGCGGCGATGGCAAAATGCGGATGCCTATTAAAGCTTACGCAAACTCAAAGTTAATCATCAACGGCGGTGAATTCACATCGGTGATGGTTTACATAGACGGCGACGCAGAAATAGGCGGCGGCGTTATAGACGCTCTGACCATTATAGGTAACGCTAAAGCAAAAATCAGCGGCGGTAAATTCTACAACATCGAGATAGCAAACGGCAGTCTTGAATCTGTTCTGGCTGACGGTTATGCATATAAAAAGGACGGCGGTGCATGGCTTTCAATTGCAGAACGTGCAGAGAGCGTTTATAGCAGTGTGAATAACGACAATAAACCGGTGAATGTAGAAGAAGCGCCGATAAAGAGCGCAACGCTTAGCACAGAAATAAACAAGCTGTATCGCAACAGCAACGCAAATCCCACGCTGAAGTTCAACCTGTCTCTTGCTAACGGCTCGAACCTGAACGACTCGTATGTAAGTAAGAGATACGGTATAAACTCCTATGTAAGCGGAGATATAATTTATAGCAGCTTAAGCGCACTTGTAAAGGACGCTAAATTGTCGGCAGACGAAATAATTGATAAGGCGGGCAACAGCGTTGCTGCCAAGATATACTTCGTAGTTATTACCGATGACGGCTATGAAATAAAGTCGAACACTGTAAGCATAGACCTTGTTGACTGTGATCATTCTCAGGTGGTCGATCCTACAGCGGACAAGGAAACCGCAGGTAATATTACCGAGCCGACATATTGCGAGATATGCGAGAGCAAGTTCAATGCAAAGATAACAAAGGGCGACGATGTCAGGTATTATAACGATCTTGACGAGGCTGCGAAAGACGCTCAGAAGAGCGAAAACGAGGGCTGTACCTTATATCCGCTTTATAACAAGAACGGATACGGCGGTCAGTTAGTCATAACCGAAGGTAACTTCACGCTCAAGTACGCAGTTCGTACAGCGTTCTCACGTCCGATCATCATAAACGGCAAGGCAAAGCTGACGGTTACGGGACGTTGTGCGGTGACAGCGTTTGAGAATCAAGACGCATTCATAGTGAGGGGCGGTGATGTCACATTTGACGGGCTTGCAACAGGCAGCAATGTGACCATAAACGGCGGTAATGTTACAATGGCCTCCAACAATATAAATTGCCTTACTATAAACGGCGGTAATGTATCCATTTCGTCAGGTGGGTTTGCCGAAATCATAACTAATGCCCCGAATAAGGTGATAGCCGATTATATCGATCCCGGCTTCTGGGCACAGGACAGAGGAACAAAAGAGTGGATAGATATATACAGTCTTAATAAGGCAACGGCATCATCGACAATCGGACTTACGGTACGGTTGTGTCCGATGCAGATAATCAAGCCGATTGATACTGTATATTACACCAACGGTTATTATCCCGACGGTATACCGTCACTTCAAATAAGTGCAGTGCCGTGGTATTCAGGCGAGGTCGACGCAAAAGTTGCTTATCAGTGGATTGCCATTGATGAAAACGGCTACGAAACAGAGATAGAGGGCGCTACAGACAGAAAGCTGTCGCTCGAAAATCTCACAACGGGCAGGTACTACTGCCGTCTTACCTACAGCAATGCTGCAACGGCGGGAGTTTCGATGAAGTCGGACGTTGTAACGGCTACGATAACCGAATGTGAGCATTCCGGAGGAGAGGCTACCTGCACCAAAAAGGCAAAGTGTGAAATATGCGGAGCGGAGTATGGCGAACCTCTCGGTCACGACTATGTTGTAATCAAAGTAGTTGAGCCTGACTATCGCAACGAAGGCTACAGCGTATTTGAATGCACAAGATGTAAGGATTCATATATCGGAAACCGTGTTCCCGTAAAGCCTATTCCCGACGTGGAAGAAATAGCGGTTGAAAAGACAACATACAATGAAGTCGATATAAGCTGGAAGAATATAAGCGGTGTTGACGGATATTATGTCGAATGCTATGTCGGCAATCAGTGGAAGCAGATCGGCTTCAGCACGGACGGCGACAGAGTAGCGGCAAAGCTGAGCGGTCTTTCTGCAGGCCTTAAATATAAGGTAAGGATAGCGGCTTATGCAGGAAGATTCACCGGCAAGTTCAGATGTTTCTATGTTGATACTGTTCCTTCTCCCGTATGGAATATAAATACGGTGAAGGCTACCGATGAAACGGTAAGAATAAGCTGGAGCAGAAACGCCAGAGCGGACGGCTACAAGGTAGAGTGGTACATTGATAATCAGTGGGCCGTAAAGACTGTTACCGGCAACAATAATATATCGGCGGTTATAGACGGACTTTGTGCAGGAACACGATATAAAGTAAGGGTAAGCGCATATAAGGGCGACCTTTACAGTCCGTATACATATGGCTATATCGATACGCTCCCGTCAAAAGTTACTGGTATTATGCAGACAGTCACATCTTCTTCGTTTACGCTTAAATGGGATAAGAACGAAAGTGCGGACGGTTATACCGTTCAGTACTATGCAGACGGTAAGTGGAATGAAAAGACGCTGACCGGTAATAAAAAAACTACCGTTACAATAGGCTCGCTTAAGGGCTACAAAACCTACAAGGTCAGAATAAAGGCTTATAAGGGTGAGCTTGAGAGTACATTCGACGATATTTATATCACTACCGCTCCGACAAAGGTCAGCGGTCTTAAGGTAAAGAGCGCAGTTGACTCAAAGGCAGTAGTTATATGGAATGCGGATGCAACCGCTGACGGATATAACGTAGGATATTATATCGGCGGTAAGTGGGTCGAAAAGACCATAACCGATAATAAGACAGCAATGGCTGTGCTTGGCGGACTTACACCTTACATCACATATAAAGTAAGGGTAAGAGCGTATAAGGACAATCTGTACGGCGATTACAGCTATACTACGGTTACTGCAGTGCTTTCACCGGTAACCAATATCAAGGTTGTATCGGCAAAAAGAAACTCGATAACCGTTAAGTGGGGTAAAAACGCCAGTGCAGACGGATATAAGGTTGAAATTTACAAAGGCGGCAAGTGGGTCAAAAAGACGTTAAAGGGCAGTACGAATGCTACTGTCACTATTGGCGGACTCAGGGCCGGAAGCGTGTATAAGGTAAGGATTGCGTCTTATAAGGGTGCAAATACAAGCACTTATACTTATGCAAATGTGAAGACAGCCAAATAAGCTGACAGTAAAAAAAGAGAACACCGGGCGACCGGTGTTCTTTTTTGTGTATCAGATGCGTTTTTACTATAAGAACAAACTGAGCCGTAAGCAAGAGTGCTTACGGCTCGATTTGCATAATTATAACGTTAATATCCGCCGTTAAGGTAACCTTAGCCAAGCTGAAACAGCCGGAACGGCGAATTTGGTGCGGCTCACAGCCGCCGCTTACTTGAAGTATCTGTTCAGCAGACCCTCGAAAGCCTTACCGTGTCTTGCTTCGTCCTTAGCCATCTCGTGAACTGTGTCGTGGATAGCGTCAAGATTTAACTGCTTTGCTCTCTTTGCGAGGTCAAGCTTGCCCTGTGTAGCGCCGTGCTCTGCGGCAACTCTCTTTTCAAGGTTTTCCTTAGTCGATGCGCTTACAACATCGCCTAAAAGCTCTGCGAACTTTGCAGCGTGTTCAGCCTCTTCCCAAGCTGCCTTTTCGTAGTAAAGGCCTACCTCGGGGTAACCTTCTCTGTGAGCGGCTCTTGCCATAGCGAGATACATACCTACCTCTGTGCATTCGCCCTCGAAGTTAGCCTTTAAACCTGCAAGAATCTCTTCATCCTCAACTGCCTTTGCAATGCCTACCTTGTGCTCGTCTGCAAATACAAGCTTTTCGCTTTCCTTAAGCTCTATGAACTTGCTGCCGGGAACCTTGCACTGGGGGCAGAACTCGGGAGGTGTATCTCCCTCATGAACGTAACCGCATACCGGACATACCCACTTTTTCATAGTAAATTACCTATCCTTTCATAGTGATAAAATCATTATTTTCTTATTGTTTTTAATGAAATCAGTAACGTTTACTGATTTGTTGGTTTTATTATAACCGATACTTCGGCATTTGTCAAGAGGTTTTTGAAAATTTTTTTGGGGAAATTGGGTTAGTTGTGGATTACTAAAAAGGGCGAGGTTTTGGAAGGGTTGGTGAGGGGCGAGTTGTGATTGTGAACGCTTAGAAGTTTTAGGGATAGAAGTTCTATCAACTTCAATCCCCACCGTCTTGACGGCAGACCGACTTAGTAATTATAAAAGTCGGATATATCGCATAAAAACGCTGAAAATTTAGGCTTGTGCCTTGCCGTCAAGCCACCTCCCCTTTTTCGAGGGGAGGCAAGGGTGATAGCGATTTGCTACATTTTGCGAAACCGGCAAAGTGTTTATAAGCCAAGTTTGGTGTTTGCAGTTTATATGCGGTTGTGATGAATTGTAGGAATATTCGTAGGGGAGTGTCTGTGTGTGCTTTTTGGTTTCGCATCCGTGCGAAACTTTGGGCACACACTTAAGGCATCCTTGCCTTGCTTGCACCTCCCGAAACATCATTGCAATTATCAAAAATCAAGTTAATATATAAAAATGAAAATTTGATTGCAATCCGCTATTGATGATTGATAGATTAAAAACGCTGAGAAAATCAATAACTACGGTGCAACGGGAGGGGCAAGCCCCTCGCCCTACGAAAAGTGGGTGGGATAGTGCGGATACAGAATCATATCGGAGAATACAGATGTTAGCATTACGAAAAGTGAGAGGGATAGTGCGGTTTTGGAAGTTTAGGGCGGCGAGGGGGATTACCGTTTTCAGCCGAATAAATGCCTTTTGTGCCTTTTTATTGCAATTGCAGTGAAAAACGATTATAATTAATATGTGAGAATATGGTTATAATTAAGAAAAGGAGAGCTTATGAGAAAAACAAGTGAAAAGATATTACGGGCACTGCTTGCGGTATCGGTACTTGCAACGGCTGTGCTATCGAGCGGCTGCCTTGACGATGAGGAGGAGATTTCCGACAGCACGGCAAGCGACAACAGGCAGACGAGTGACGGCGGCAATTCGGAAAGCAGTGAAGGCAGTGATAATAAATATGACGAAAGTGTTACGGGCAGTCGTGCGTCAAAGCTGACGTTCAGCGGCTCGGACGGGATAAGCATTACGAGAAAACAGCGTGAAGCCGAAAAGCCTATGGGCGAGGACGGCACACAGACGGTATTCGTGTATATGTGCGGAAGTGACCTTGAAAGCGAGAACGGGCTTGCAAGCGGCGACATTGAGGAAATGATTGCAGGATCACAAAGCGAGAACGTGAAGTTCGTCATTCAGACGGGCGGCGCGGGAGCGTGGGCTGATACATACGGCATCTCTGCCGAAAAGACACAGCGTTATGTTGTAACGGGCGGAGAAATAAGCCTTATCGAAGAAAAAGAGTCTGTCAATATGGGCAAGGAGGATGTGCTTGTCGATTTTCTCGGCTGGGGCATAGAAAACTATGCGGCGGCTAAAATGGGGCTTATCTTCTGGAACCACGGCGGAGGAAGTATAAGCGGCGTGTGCTTCGACGAGCTTAACGAGAACGATTCGCTGTCGCTTGAGGAGATAGACACTGCGCTTACCTCGATATACGATAAGATGACGGATAAGTTTGCGTTCATCGGCTTTGACGCTTGCCTTATGGCAACGGTCGAAACGGCGAATATGCTTGTTCCGCACGCTGACTATATGTTTGCGTCTGAGGAAACGGAACCGGGATACGGTTGGGATTATACCGAGATAGCAGGCTTTATGGAAAGTAATCCGACAGCGGATACAGCCGAACTCGGAAAGACGGTCGCTGACAGCTTTATGGCATCGTGCGAGGCTATCGGCGCAGGCGGCGAGGCTACGCTTTCGATAACGGATCTCAGCCGAATAGACGAGCTTGTAAAGGCGGTGAATGACGCCGCCGAGGAAATGAACGATATTTCTTCTGACCCTGCACTGCTTGCAAATGCGGTAAGAAGCATCTATACCGTAAGAGCATACGGCAGTAACAACGATACAGAGGGATATACCAACATGGTGGATCTCGGCTCTATGATAGCGGCTACGGTATCGGGCGACAAGGCGGACAAGGTCATGTCGGCACTTGAAAAGGCGGTAGTGTATAACATCTACGGCGAGGACAAGGACGGCTCGACGGGGCTTTCGACCTACTATCCGTTCGGCGTTTCAGGCTCTACCGAGCTTGCCACATTCGGCAAGGTGTGCGTAAGTCCGTACTATATGACGTTTGTTGACAGAATCGCATACGGCGCACAAAACGGCAGTACGGACGGGTACAGCGGCGAAAAAACGTGGCTTGCGGACGGTGCGGTGTACTGGAGCGACGGGGATTATTCCGACTACGAGAGCAACTGGGAGCATTACAACAACAAGACCGACAATATGGGCTTCTGCGGTGATAAGAGCAGTGTGCAGATAGATGTCGGACCTGTGCTTGACGATGAGGGAACGTTCTACTTCAATGTTACGGACGATACTATAAATAATCTTGCAAGCGTAAACTGCTCGGTTTACCGTGTTGACGAAGAAACGGGTGAGCTTATCGAATTCGGCGTTGACCAGAGTACAAAGGTCGATTTCTCGTCGGGACTGGTCGAGGATAATTTCAGCGGTCAGTGGTATATGATCGAGAATAATCTTATCCCTATGTTCATAGTGGAGAAGAACGGAAACAGCTCGGTATACACATCTCCCGTAAAGCTCAACGGCAAGGAAACAAATCTGCGTATAGCTATGACGCAGGACGGCAATGCGTATGACATAACGGTGCTTGGAACATGGGACGGCGTAAACGAAAACGGCGAGTCGGCAAGGAGTGTTGTTCCGCTTAAAGAGGGCGATGTCATAGTGCCGATATTCAACACCTACGACAGCGAGGGTAACTTTGCAGGCAAGGCGGAGGGCGATGAATGCACCTACAGCGGCGACAATATGATAGAGTTTGTCAATCTGCCTGCAGGCGACTACAGATACAGCTTTGTTATAAACGACATTTACGGAAATGTGTGCTATACCGGCTTCACGGTGTTTACGACCGACGATGACGGGAATGTGTTCTTTACGCCGGAAGAGTAGTAAAAACAGCAAGCTGTATCGATCACGCATTTTTCTTTTACAAAAAAACTAAGAGGAGAACCCCTATGCCAAACCGGATCATCACAGATATTTCAGATTATATCTTTGTGTCAGGAGAACCTCAAAAGGTCGATGCGATTTTTCTGCCGGGCGGCTCATACCCCGAACAGCCCGAATATGCCGCAGAATTATACCGACAAGGTTTGACTGATTGGATAGTCCCGTCAGGAGGAGTAAGCGTTAAAGAGGAAAAATGGCACGGCGTCCGCTCAAAAGCGGAAATTTATAGTGGCGATTACCGGTCAGACTGCGAGTTTTTTACAGATGTACTCGTAAAAAACGGCGTTCCGCAGACTGCGATCATTGAAGAAAGCAAGTCGGGGCATACCCGTGATAACGCATTTCTTTCTCGTAAAGCCGTTGATGAAAAGGGCATAGTGATAAAAAGCGGTATAATTGTTTGTAAAGCCTTTCATGCTCGCCGATGCTTAATGCTGTATCAAATGGCTTTCCCGAATGTTGATATGACGGTCTGCCCCGTACATTGCTATAACATCACCAAAGAAAACTGGTATACGACCGAAAAAGGAACCGATCGAGTGCTCGGTGAGCTTGCACGGTGCGGAAATCAGTTTGTCGGCGATCTCAAGACTTATCTTGATCTGATATGAAAATACTGTGCTGCCTTCAGTAAAAACGGCAAGCCGTATCAAGCGGACGCTTCTCTTTTATGGCAAAATAAATTCAGTCGGAAAGGCGGAAGAAGGCTGTAAGGGAGAAAAACAGATGAGTGAGATAAACGAATGGTATATGAATATTCAGAATATTGTTGACGACATAGACAGGTGTATAAAAAGCGGCGAGGACGAAAGGCTGACGCTCGGCAGGCTGTCGAAGACGCTTGGCTACTCGGAATACTATGTTTCAAGGAAATTCAGCGAAATATCGGGAATGAAGCTCAGGGATTATATGAGATACCGCAGGCTTGCTTTTGCGCTGAGGGAACTGAGAGATACCGACAAGGGCATACTTGATATTGCACTTGACTACGGCTTTACATCTCACGAGGCGTTCACAAGGGCATTCAAAGCGGCATACGGAATTACTCCGAGCGCTTACCGCTTACAGCCTGTACCGGTAATTCTCCGCACGATTATAAGACCTTTCGACTGTTATCTTTTAGGTATAGGAGGAACAGGTATGGCACAGACAAACAGTGATATTAAGGCGTATTTCGTAACGATACCGGCTCATAAATTCCTGCATATCAGAAACTACGAGAGTATAGGGTATTTCGACTTCTGGGAAAAGCAGAGTCACATTCCCGGACAGGATTGTGCAACTATATGCGGACTGCTTGACAGTATCAAGGGCAAGCTCGACGATATGGGCGGCGATGAGGCGAACAGCGGAAGCGGTCAGGTGATGGCGTACATAAACGAGCCTGAGGGAAGAATATGCAGCTGGGGCATTCCGCTGGCTGAGGCTTACGGTGTAAGGCTTCCTGCCGACTACAGCGGAGAGATACCAAGGCAGATGCAGATCATGGACGTGCCTGAGGGCGAATATATCGTATTTGAACACGGCCCGTTCGACTTTCAGACTGAAAACAGTGCGGTTGAAGCAAAGATAGAACAGGCTATGAAGGACTTTGACTATGAAAAGTCGGGCTATGAGCTTGACAAAACGCAGTGCAGGGTGTTCTATTTCTATCACGACTGCAGGAGATACTGGAAATATATAAGGCCTGTGAGGAAAACCGCTTTTTAATCGGGGCGGTTCTTCGGATTATGCAGGGCGATGCACTTGACACCGACTTGATTTTATGTTATATTATAGATACAAAAAGAGGGAAACGACAGACGGTCGCTCCCTGAATTAGGTTTAAGAATAGCCGCCTTCAGCTTGCAACATAGGGCGGTTATTTCTTTTTATTAAAAGAAATGATTGTGAATATCATAACTGTGAAAGCAGTGAGAAATATTCCTATCTGTATCAAATCACTTAGCGTTATGTACACAGCTTCACCTCCTTTCAAAGTGCAACGCACTTTCGGGAGATGAATTGACCGCCTGACGTCCAAGGTTTCCCTCGTGAATATTTTAGCATATTATCGGGGAGAATGCAACTTCATAAACAGCCGCTCCCAAGATTGAATTAAAAATCAACCGCTTTTTAATCGGGGCGGTTTCAGACTGTCGATAAACCTATATCGTTGATAAAAAAGGGGTCGCAGGGGCGTAGCCCCCGACGGGGTCTAGGGGCGGTAGCCCCAGTAATATAGCCCCTTTCCCGGGGAAAGGGGTTTTCGGCAAGGATGCCGAAATAAGGACA
>ULYL01056010.1_pt1 | contig 19420 bp, 9 predicted proteins | sample 1962211 | NCBI WGS metagenome assembly ULYL01 (sample SAMEA4835864, study PRJEB28245) | human gut metagenome | biome: gut microbiome; material: fecal sample | place: Denmark | collected 2008
CCCTGATGGCTCAAACTTGCATCACCACGCCAGATGGTATTCACGGAATGTGGATTGGTGGCGTAGGTGACAGGCAGACCATTCTCCAACACGTTAACATCTGCAGAAGGCAAGCCTATCTGAATCTCACGAGGACCATTGGCACTTGCGGCATTGAGCATCACGTTGCGATTACCTTCTTCCTTGGAGTTAGCATTCTCGTCTTGTGCGAAAGCAGAAGCTGAAATCAAAGAAAGTGCAAGCATCATGGCTGCGCTCTTTCCATTTAATAAGGTATCCATAATTTTGTACGGTTTAAATGTTGTTAGTGTTATTGTTTTGTTTCTGCCGCAAAATTAGATAAAGGTCTGAATAACAAGCATAATAAACATTTCATGGGATACAAAAATTCGTTCATTGTAACATTTCTGCTAGGCAATGAACGATTATTAGGGATAAAAGTTGTACCTTTGCACCCATGATTGTAACGATAGAATGGATGGAAGAGTGGTATAAGCGGTTTGACCACGACTACTTCGGAGGCAAACTGCCTGTGCCGGAGTTGGGATTGACTCGTGCAAAAACACGACTGGGACAACTGTCCTTCAAGCGTGCCACCAGATGGGGGCGCACCAAACTCTATGACTTCAAACTCTCGATGTCCACCTACTACGACATGACCGACAAGCAGGCGAAGAGCGTATTGCTGCACGAGATGATACATTACATCATCGGATATACCGGACTGAAAGACACTTCCTCGCATGGCATCGTGTTCCGGGGCATGATGGATAGCCTCAACCGCAAGTACGGTTGGGACATACGAGTGATGACCTCCACCAAGGGATGGAAGGTGAGTGAGAAAGTAAAGGAGAAGAAAAAGGCAGAGGGGCCTCAAACCTATCTGATGCTTGCCATCGAAATGAAGGATGGCAAGCACTATCTATCACGTGTCAACCCTAGCTTCGCTAGAAGCATCGAGGGCAAACTTCACTTAGTAAGAGAAATCCGTTCGCATCAATGGTACACTACCCAAGAATCTTACTTCGAGGATTATCCACAAGTAAGAAGCCTTCGGGGCAGAAGAATCTCAAAAGCAGATTACGAGAAACTATTAAATGTACTCACTCCATTTCATATATCCTAAGCATTTACCTCTCCTGGCAAAATACCATATTCTGCCTTGAAACACTTGGTGAAATAAGACGGAGCAGAGAATCCTACCTCATAAGCCACCTCGGAAATGCTCATGCTACGGCTCTCCAAGAGGCGACGTGCCTTGGCAAGACGAGCCTTACGAATCAAATCGACCACAGACGAACCCGTCATCGCCTTCACCTTGCGATACAACTGCACTCGACTCAATCCTATCTCCTTACCAATATCCTCCACACCAAAATCACTGTCTGAAAGATTCTTCTGGATAATATCGTGAAGTTGCTTGACAAACTGCTTGTCCCGATCATCCAAATGCGACTCCTCTATCTCCTGCTCCGCCACTTGCGTACCTTGGAATACATTCTTCAAGAGATTGCGCTGCTTCAAGAGATTCTCAATGCGAGCCAAGAGCACCTTGCTATGGAACGGCTTGGTGATGTATGAATCGGCACCATGCTCATAACCCTCCGCACGCTGCTCTTCCAGATTCTTTGCCGTCAGCATGATGACCGGGATATGAGAGGTGGCGGTGTGGGTCTTCAACTGCTCGGTGAACTCCAAGCCATCCATCACAGGCATCATCACATCACAAATCACCAAGTCGGGCACCTCCTTCTTGGCTATCTCCAGACCTTCCTTTCCATCCGATGCCTCCAACACGAAGTAATCATCCTGCAAGAGTGTACGCTCATATTGTCGGATGTCATTGTTGTCGTCAATGATTAACAAGGTAGGTTTATTGGTATGCTCACTGATAACCTGTTGGAGTTTTCCACCTTGTTTATCCCCATCGTCGATATATTGCAAAACGGCATCGTTCACAACATTCATACTCGTTGATGCAGAGCTACTTGCAGCGTTATCCACAATTTCATCCTCATTGTGGACAACTTGTCCATTCGCCTCTTGTTGGCGAGGTATCTCCACGATGAAGTCGGAGCCTTTACCCAACTCACTTTCCACATGAACTACGCCATGATGCAAATCGACAAACGACTTCACCAAAGCCAAGCCGATGCCCGTACCACTCGCAGCTCCCTTGGCTTGGAAGAAACGTTCGAACACCTTAGCCGCCTCATCCTTGGCGATACCCTTACCCGTATCTCTTACGTCAATACGCAAGAAGTCCTTGTTCTCCGCATCTTTCAAACTAACGAAGATGTCACCATCCGAAGGTGTATATTTCAAGGCATTGCTCAAGAGATTGAACACGATGCGAGACACCTTCTCCTTGTCGGCGATGACATGAGTATCACCCGACAAACCATTCCCGTCGAAATGCAAACGAATCTGCTTGCGCTCCGCTGTCAACTGGAAGTCACCCGTCCACAACTCCAATGCCTTCACGATGTCAAAACGGTTGAGCGTCAAGTTCATCTTTCCATTCTGTATCTTTCTGAAATCGAGGATGCTTCCCACAAGTTGCTGCAAGGCGAGGGCATTGCGCTGCACCATCTTCAGCAAGTCTCTGGTCTTGCCCTTGATACCCTCATCATCCAAGAGCATCTCCACAGGGTCGGCAATCAGTGTAAGAGGCGTACGAAGCTCATGACTGATATTCGTGAAGAATACCAAGCGAGAATGCGTCAGTTCCATCACCTCCTCGTTGAGTCGCTTCATCTCCTTGTTCTGACTAGAAAGCTGTTCGGTAAGCTTGATCTTGATGAGATAATTTCGAAACACCAATACTGCCGCAACAAAGATAACAAAAAGCATGATGACCAAGAAGATAATCATCAACTTTTGGTCGTGATAGTCTGACACATATTGGTTGACCACCTTATGAAGACTTTCGAGGTTGCTCTGTTGGTGCTCGGCATCCTTGGCTTGCATCAAAGTGAGCAAGGCATTGTCCTTGGTGATGATAGACGTACGCAGATAGTTCTCTCGCTTAAAAGGCTGATGTCTCAGTATTCTCATCGCCAACGCCACGACCTCATCACCCTTGGTAGGATAAAGGTAGGAAGCCTCAAAGATGCCATCACGCACGAGTTCTAATCCTCCATTCCGGGTCGCCATCGCATCCATTCCCGTAAACTTATAGTTGCGAGCAAGTCCCCTATCACGAACCACTTGATAGGCTCCCCAACCCATTCGGTCGTTGTGAGAGAAGACATAGTCGAAGTCACGAGTCTTGTCGAGGATACGTTGCATCGCCTTCTTGCCACTCTCCTCCTTCCAGTCGCCAGCCTCCGAAGCCACCACCTGCATACCCGGACATTTCTTCATGGCTTCCATGAAACCACGATGACGCTCCAAGGCAGGTGAGGAACCTTCCAATCCACGAATCTCCACGACACGACCTTTCCCTTGCAACTTTTGGGCAATAAACTCTCCCATCGACTTGCCGATGGCATAGTTGTCGCACCCGATGAAAGCCGTGTATTTATTGCTGTTAGCCTTGCGGTCGTAGATGATAACCGGAATGCCCTTGTCGTAAGCACGATTGATGGCAGGCGAGATGGTATTCAACTGATTAGGAGCTATCACCAACAAATCCACCTTCTCGTCAATCATCTGATTGATTTGCCGAGTCTGCAACTTGCTGTCATCATTGGAAGAAGCCAACTTGACCTGGATGGAGTCGTTGAGATACTCAGCCATCTGCAGTTCCTTATTAAACTTGTCTCTCCAAAAATCTTTCGAGCATTGCGATACGCCAATGACATATTGAGGAGCAGCCTTTCTGCCACACCCCGCCAACAAGTTTACACCTATTATAATATATAAGAGAATAAAACGTCCCTGTGATTTCATCATTTGTTTCAAAAGGTTTAAAATAGTACCATGAATGGATAGACCACTCATCGGCTGCAAAAATACGATATTTGATAAAAATCACCAAACTTTTAAATAAAAATTAATTCTTCGGTAGCAAGAAATCGTGAAGAAAGCCGAAGATGAAGCTTATGGAAAAGAAAGAGAAGCAAGATGAAAGGGACTGCCAAAAGCGATGACCAGGAGAATAGAAAAGGAGCGGTCTCCTTACGGAAATCGCTCCTCAAATGTTTTATGTAACTAAAAGTATCGTTCCTTAACGATTAAGGAAGACTGATTGCCTCGTTAGGGCAAACATCTGCACAAGTACCACACTCTGTGCAAACATCTGGGTTGATAGAATACTTCTCGCCCTCAGAGATTGCGCCTGATGGACACTCATCAATACATGTACCGCATGCGATACAATCGTCACCAATTACGTATGCCATAATCTTAAATGTTTATATTGTTAATAATGTTTTTGTATTTTCTTTGATGGTGCAAAGATAGAAAATAATTTCCATACTACCTATATTTAGGTATCACTTTTTTCATAATTTATACGATTTCGAAATAATCGTACCTATTAATGATGATGGCGCACCATCGAAGGGCACACATCTTCTGCGCCCACAAAACAATAAGATGAGCGGATTTGCGTTAGAATTATAATAATATTAATAATAGGGAAGCACATGCTGCCCCCAACTCCATAACATCATGAAGATTTTGACAAAATATCCCCATAGATGGCTGCTTGCCATTGCCTGCTGCCTCACGGCTCTCGCCTCGATGGCGCAGGAGCGAACGGTAGAGAATCGACCTTACTGTGACTTGCGCCCCTTCCACTTCGGTGTGATGGTGGGCACACACTTGCAAGACCTCGAACTGCTGAACGCAGGACAAGTGACCTTCACCGACGAGAACGGACAGGAGGTGACAAGCAACGTGACGGTGGACCAAGACCGATGGGACCCAGGCTTTACCGTGGGTGTACTTGGCGAGTTCCGCCTGAGCACCCACTTCCAGTTCCGCATCGCCCCTGCCATGTACTTCGGCACTCGTCACCTCACCTTCCACAATCTCTTGTCATCGGGAGTCAATTCTGGGGACGGTAACACCAGCCGCTATGACGTGAGCCAGGAGTTGAAGACAGCATACATCTCTTGCGCCTTCGACCTCATCTTTGCCGCCCCAAGGTTTAACAATCACCGCCCCTACATCATGGCAGGCTTGAATCCGATGATGAACCTGAGTGGCAACAAGGACGAATACCTCCGCCTGAAGAAGACCGACCTCTTCGTGGAGTTGGGCATAGGTTGCGACTTCTACCTTCCCTTCTTCAAGTTGCGCCCAGAACTAAAGTTCATGTATGGTCTGCTGAACTCTTACGACAAGGGCTACGCTAGCAAAGTAAAGGACAAGAGCATGCTCCCTTACACCCTCGCTGCCAAGGAAGCCCATAGCAAAATGATAGCCCTTACCTTTTACTTTGAATAAGAAGGCAAGGGCCAGCAGAAGGACATTAGTAGGCATAATGAACGATCACTTTCTTCAAATCTTTGTCGGCAGAACTGCTGCCATAATACACCTCATAGTCGCCAGCCTTGGCACGCATGGTATTGGTGCCGGCATCGAAGAGTTCGAAGTTTTTGCTATCGAGCGTGATGATGGCTTGGGCAGTCTCGCCCGCCTTGACGCTCACTCGCTGGTAAGCCTTGAGGGTCTTCAGAGGGCCTTCGGTATCGGTAGGGTCTTTCACATAGACTTGCACAACCTCGGCACCATCCTTCTTTCCCACATTGCTGACAGGGATGGTCAGGGTGATTTGCTCGCCCTTCTTCAATGTCTCATTCGAGAGCTTTGCCTCCCCTATATTATATAAGGTGTAACTCAGTCCGTAACCGAATGGGAAGAGGGCATCGTTCATATAGCGATAAGTCCTGCCCTTCATGCTGTAGTCCTTGAAGTCTGGCAACTGCTTGGTATCACGATAGAAGGTAATAGGCAACTTGCCCGATGGATTGTACTCTCCGAAGAGCACACGAACTACCGCCTCGCCCCCTTCTTGACCAGGATACCAAGCCTGGAGGATGGCATCACAACTCTCGGTTTCTGGAGCCAAGGCTATCGCCGAACCCGAACAGTTGACGAAGATTACCTTCTTGCCAGCTTTCTTCAATGCCTGCAAGAAACCACGCTGTACCTTTGGCAACTCGATGTCGGTACGGTCGCCACCCTTGAAACCTGGAATATTAATCGGCATCTCCTCGCCTTCTAGCTGTGGAGCGATACCACCTACGAAGACCACCGTCTCACAGTCTTTCAACTTCTGAATGGAAGCCGTATAATCGATCGGAGTCTCATGACCTATGTTAATCTTCATATCGGCATTATAGTTTGGCATCTCTGCATAACGGATTTCTATCCGATACTCTTTTCCATTCACAGCCTCAAACTCGATACGAGACTCGGTAGTGCGCCAGTCAGACTTCTCAGCCTTCTTCTCGCCATTGAGATACACCTCATAATGTCCACAAGCAGCCACATCGAGCAACACCTTATTGGTTTGCTTCGGACGGAAAACAGTCTCGTACTTGGCAGAGAAGCCCACCAACTTCACGTTTGGTGCAAAGGAATGCTGTCCGTATGTTGTCACCTGGATAGGATTCTTTTCATAGGTGATAGTCACAGGCTTGCCTTCGCTCTCACGATTGTTCCAGAAAGTACCCCTGAAACCTACCTTGCCATCCATGGAGCATTGGTCATAGTAGGAGTCGAGCGTTTGGTCGTTCACCAAATCACATCCCTTGAAGGTGACAAGTTGGTTCTTCTTCAGACGACTCTTGATGCCATCAAGGATCGTAATAGTTTGTCGTGGCGTACCATTGTAGTTACCCCACATCATCGGCTCGTTATCCACGTTAGGACCGATGAAGGCGATTTTCTTCTCCTTCTTGCTGAGCGGCAATACCTCATTCTTGTTTTGGAGAAGCGTCATGGTCTGGAGAGCCATATCGAGAGAGAGTTGACGATGAGCCTTGCTACAGAGCACTGAGGTAGGAATGCTGGACCAAGATACCACCTTGTTGTCGTCCATCTCGCCCAAGTCGAAGCGACCTTCGAGCAAGCGAATCACATGCTTATCCACCTCTGCCTCGGTGAGCGCACCATACTTCACAGCCTCAGCCACCGACTTATACACATAGTTGAAGCCGCACTCCACGTCGGTTCCTGCCAGCACGCCCTTTGCTGCTGCAGTCTTCGGACTGCTCGACACTTTGTGGTTCTCCCAGAAGTCGGTGATGGCACCACAGTCGGACACCACCAAGTACTTGAACCCCCACTCGTCTCGCAAGATCGTTTGGAGCAAGCGGGTGCTACCGCAACAAGGTTCATCATCCCAACGCTGATAAGCACACATCACCTCTCTCACCTTGGCATCTTGTACGAGCGACTTGAAGGCAGGCATATAGGTTTCCCAAAGGTCACGAGGCGACACATCGGTCACGTTGTCAGTATGCCTTGCCCATTCTGGACCGCTATGGATGGCATAGTGCTTGGCACACGCCCAGAGTTTGCGATACTTGGTGTCTTCCGGTCCTTGCAAACCACGCACCACGGCGCATCCCATCTGTGAGGTGAGGTAAGGATCCTCACCGTATGTCTCCTGTCCACGTCCCCACCGAGGGTCACGGAAGATATTCACGTTAGGTGTCCACACTGAGAGGGCATGGAAGCGAGTAACATCGCCCCCACTCTTCTGGAGTTCGTTCCACTTGGCACGCATCTCATCAGAGGTGGCATCGAAGACCCGATACACCAAGGCGTCGTTGAAGGATGCCGCCATGCCGATAGGTTCTGGGAAGACGGTGACATCGCCCATATTGGCTACGCCATGCAATGCCTCGCTCCACCATTGGAATCGCTTGATGCCCAAGCGAGGGATGGCAGGCGAATCGTCGAGCATCAGGGATGCTTTCTCATCCAAGGTGAGACGACCACACAGGTCAACGGCTCTCTCATGCGCTGAGAGTGCAGGATTCTGATAAGGGAGTTGCGCCCACAGGGATGCAGGTGCCAAACATATCAAAGAGATGAAAAGATGTTTTGCTTTCATTGTTCAGTTGTTTGATGTTGTCTTTAGTTATTATCTTAGCCTACTGAGTAGGACTGCTGCAAAGATACAAGAAAAAGAGGAAGTTAGAGCTATCTGATGTATCAAATGCTTTAGCATATGTTGCATCATGGATACGAAAACTTAAAAAAGGAGCGTTTCTCACGAAACACTCCTTCCTAAATTATACTATTTAACCTAGAACTTATAATTAAATTTAATCCTAGTATTCACTTAGTCTGGTTATATTAAAACTCTGATTTTCATTCAAAAACTTATTGAGCGGCATTCTCATCTATCTTCTCGTAGCCTGGGTTCTGCTTCAAAGCTGGGTTCTTCAAGATCTCATCAGCTGGGATTGGCATATCCATCTTCTTGATATCGAAGTCGAATGAACGCTTGGTCCAAGGATAGTTAGCGTAATCACTACCGCCATCGTCCTTAGGATAGTTGTAGTTGATATGATCCTCGATGTAACCAGATCTTACCATGTCAGGGCAGAGACACCACTCAGAGTTGAACTCCTTACGACGCTCCTCGTTGACAGCAACGAGCCAAGCAGGAGAAGTATGAGTATAACCAACACGGTTAGGCTTAGCCTGAAGAGCAGTGTAATAAACCTTAGCGTCTGGAACCGAAACTTGCTGTGTCATGACACCTACAGGATACTTGGTCATCGTGGTATTCATACCATTGAACAAATATACATTGTCATAGTGTTTGAAATACTTTTCATAGTTTTCGCCTACAGCCAAGTTACCCCAAGCACGATTGCGAAGGTCGTTAATGGCCTTCCAGCCTTCTGCACTATTCTCACCTTCTGTACGGAAGCAGCACTCAGCATAGTCGAGCAACACATTAGCATAACGCTTAGCATAGACAATTGTAGGAGCCCACATTTGACCACCCCAAGAGTTGCCATCAGCTCTGGCAGAACGCCAAAGTTTGGTTGTCCAGATAGCAGGAGCCATCTCACCATTATCGAAATGGAACTGCATGGTCTTGGTACCTGCCATCACACCCTCAGCATTCTTGAATGGTTTAACAACATGACCTTCACCATCCTTTGTACCGATAGAATCCTTCAAGTATGGATTGTAGCCCCAAACTGTATTAGATTTTTCGATGCCATATTGTTCGAGTTTTTCCGCTGGCACAGCACCTGTTGCACAAGAAGCATCACGACGATTATCGCCATGCTCATAACAAGAGTACCACTCCCAAGAGAGATATTCAGCACCCCATCCGCCATTCTCAGGACAAGCACAGAACCACTTCATCATGTTAGAGTTGAAGTTGTCGATAGTACGGTCACTACCCCAACTGCTCCACTTGTCACCTTCATCCAAGCACTCTGCCCAAATACACTCCTCATTCCAGAAGCCTGCAGGATCCCAGTTGGTAGCAAAGTTTGGAGTCAACTTATAAGTACCACTGGTGATGATCTCCTTCAATTCTTGCTTTGCCTTGTCATAGCAATCACTAGCAGTCTCTGGGCAACGGAAAGCCTTCCACATCAAGGCATCAGCCAAGTAAGCCTTTGCCATACCCTTGGTACAGCGACCATACTGGTCATTGTAAGGTTTCCAATCAAGAAGCTTGGAAGCCTCTGTGAAGTCTTCGATGATGAAATCCCACATCTCCTCGTAAGTCTCTGCAGCAGCCTTCACAGGTGTATTGCTGAAATCCTCACCTGTAGCAAGCATTGGCACACGACCGAAAGTGGTAGCCAACCAAGTATAGAAGTAACCACGAAGCGCACGAGCCTCGCCCTCACAAGTCTTTTTGGCAGTTTCACTGATCTTATCTGCCTCTTGAAGACCTGCCAAATAAAGGTTGGCACGAGCAATAGCAGCATAAGCATGAGCCCAGCCTTCACCTAGCTCACCGACATTTGGATCCCAGGTCTGATTGAGGAACTTAACATCCCAACCGGTACACTGGGTATCCATGGTAGGGTGAGAACCCGTAAACAAGTTTGGCTTGAAACCCCAGTTATTATCTTGCGTACTACCTTGGTTGAAAGCATAGATACCATTCAATCCACGAAGAGCATTGTCATCATTCTCAAATTGAGACTCGATGTCCAAGATGTCGTAATGCGGTACATCCAGGAACTTATCGTTATCGCATGAGGACAAGGCTATGCACGCCAAGCCCATCACGGCAAAACATTTAGCTATATTTCTCATAATGATTTCAAGTTTTGATTAATTAAAAGGTTACATTCAGACCGAACATATAGGTACGTGGATTTGCGTAACGACCGGAGTCAAGACCAGTGTAGATAACGCTACCCTGACCCACCTCAGGATCACCATACTTCGTGTAAGGAGAAATGGTGCAGAGGTTTTGGATAGAGAAGTAAGCACGTACAGACGTCAAGCTCAATGGCTCCAACCACTTGCGTGGTACGGTGTAACCAATCTGGATATTGCTAATCTTCAAGAAGTTACCATTCTCAACCCAAGCATCGCTGATACGGCTGTTCTTGTTGTTGTCAAGACGTGTCAAGCGAGGAAGAGTACCACCAGGGTTGGTCTCGCTATTGTACATCTTCTTATAGCTATCCTTCAAGAGGGCTGGTGTCCAAGCGTCATCAGATGGGTTCATGATAGAGAGACGCATCTTTGAGTAAGAGAGGATGTCCATACCGAGTACACCGTAAGAATAGATACTGAAGTCCCAGTTCTTATAAGTTGCACCGAGGTTCAAACCGAAGTTCATGGTAGGAAGACCATTACCAATGATCTGGCGGTCACCATCATCAAGTGTACCATTCTTATCTGTATCAACGAACAAGAAGTCACCCATCTGTGCATCCTGTCCCTGAGCCTTTGCCTTGTCGAGCATCTCCTGGTTGGTAATGATACCAGCCACCTTGTAACCATAGTAAGAACCTACAGCCTCGCCCTCACGGCAGATAGAGTGGTTGTTCCACTGGAAACCCGTACCACTGACTGCACCGATGTTAGAACCATCAATATCATCAGCTGAGTAAGTACTGTTGCCACCGCTACAAGTTGCAGTGTAGTCAACACCCATCTTCTTGATCTTATTCTTCAAGGTAGAACCATTCAATGCTGCATTGATGCTCCAGTCCTTGTTAATCTGCTTGTTGTAGTTGATAGAGAACTCAAAACCGGTATTGTTGATCTGACCGAAGTTGGTATAGATAGAGGTATTACCTGCAGATGGACGAATCTGACGCTCCAACAACAAGTCCTTGGTCTTACGAGTAAAGAAGTCCATAGATACGTTCAAGTCACCATCGAGGAAACCGAGATCCAAACCAATGTTGAGCTGTTCGTTGGTCTCCCACTTCAAGTTGGTATCTACCAATGGAGCATAGAAACCAGTCTCTTGAGTTAACTGACCTGTAGTACCACCACCTGCACCTAGTTTATAGAAGTTGTACTTGGTATGAGCTGAAGAAAGAGCATATACAGAACGACCAGCGATACCACCAGCGTTACCTGTCTGACCCCAACCAAAGCGGACCTTAGCGTTGCTAATTTCCTTTACGTTCTTAAGGAAAGTCTCTTCCTTAGCACGCCATGCCAAAGCCACTGATGGGAAAGTACCCCAACGGTTACCAGATGAGAAGTTAGAAGAACCATCACGACGGAGGGTAGCTGTCAAGATATAACGATCGAAGAGGTTATATACCAAACGACCATAGTAAGAGATAGTACGGACCTGTGCATTGAATCCACCATTGCCCTGGATAGATTTTGCATTGGTAGTCAAAGAAATCAAACGGTTGTTAGGAGAAAGGAAGTCGTATGCGCTTGCACTAACCCATGAGCCTTCATACTTGCTAACAGTATTACCAACCATGAAAGTCAAGGTGTTGAAGTCTGTCTTCCAGTTATAAGTCAAGTAAGTTTCGATGCTCTTAGAGAGGCCCTTACTCTGACCGAGACCGAAGCTATAGTAAGCCTGGTTACGACCCTCATATTTCACCTCTGTCATCTTACCACCAATATTATTGTAACGCTTGTACATACCAGAGAACTCATCGTTATCAGAGTTGGTCTGTGTCCAAGACATAATGGTGTGAGCATTCAATGTATGCTGCTTGGTCTTGAGGAGAGTCAAGTCGATGTAAGGGTTGATAGAGATACGAGAGTTACGTGTAGTACGTCCAATCTCCATCTGAGAAGCATAAGGGTTCTGAGCGGTAGCGGTCATACCCTCCCATCCATCAGGAGTTGGAGCATAACCTGCACCGTATGTTCCATCAGGGTTAACAACGTTTACGTGAACTGCTTCACCTGTAGCTGGATCAATATAATCGAGAGATGGAGCCATCTGAGCGATATCACGCTGAGAAGAAAGGTTACCATTGTTACCAAGACCGATATTGTTACCCTTGACGGTAGAGTACATATAGTTCATGTCGGCGCCAAGTTCCAAGTACTTGTTAACCTTAGACTTGAGGCTACCACGAGCTGTGATACGATCATAGTTGGTATTCACGATGATACCCTTGTTGTTGAGGTAACCTACAGAGAAGTTGTATTGAGTATTCTCTGTACCACCACTAGCTGAAACACCATACTGCTGACGGAGGCTAGTGCGATACATTTGGTCTTGCCAGTCGATGAGGTTACGCTTGCCATCGTATGCCTCAGACCAAATTTGGTTGGTAAGACCTGCACCATCATTAGCCTTAGAATCACGGATAGAACGAGCATAGTCGTCACCTGTCAATGTGTTCAATTTGTAAGGAAGAGTCTGGATACCCCAGTCGGCAGTAACAGTTACGTTAGCTTTACCTTTCTGACCATGCTTGGTGGTGATCATGATGACACCATTGGCACCAGCAGAACCATAGATAGCTGTAGCAGACGCATCCTTCAAGACCTCAATGCTCTCGATATCAGAAGGGTTGACGAAGTCGGCGCTAGAGCCTACCTGTACTCCATCTACTACGTAGAGAGGCTGAGCATCACCATTGATAGTACCGATACCACGGATACGAACGGCTGAGTTAGAACCAGGAGCACCATCTTGTGAAGTAACCATCACACCGGCAGCAGCACCCTGAAGAGCTTGTGCTACATTGACCGGTGTACGTTTCATCATCGACTTGGTATCGATGGAAACAACAGAACCAGTTACGTCACTCTTTTTCATAGTACCATAACCGATAACGACAACGTCGCTAAGAGCGGTGTTTTCTGACTTGAGGGTGATAGCGATATTAGTACGCCCCCCCCACATTTACTTTCTGTGTCACATATCCTATATATGAAATAGAAAGTTGTGCGTTTGACTTAGCGGTTACCTGGAATCGTCCGTCAAGGTCGGTCACTGTTCCATCGTTGGTGCCTAGCACACGAACAGTAGCGCCGATAACAGGTTCGCCACTTTCATCACTTACTAAACCTTTGACTAGGCTCTGAGCCGAGATTCCCAAAGGGAACAAACAGAGCAGGAATAATAATACTAACGGCTTTTCAATCATTTTCAAGTTCCTCATACGAGAATAGATTAAAAGTTTGTAATTATTAGTTAGTTGGTTATTGCCACATAAAACTGCTTTTAGCCATTTTAATTAGGTTTTTGACTTTAAACTCTCATTTATCTTTTAGGTTTTTGACCAAAGATTCATCTTTTACTTATACAATTCTCATCGTATGGCTTTTCGTATTATAAATGTGCGTAAACACTTCGTAACACTCGAAAACCGCTGCAAAAATAGTTTTTTTTTAGACACATCACTTTAGAAAACGAACCAAATTGTTTGTCGTATGATACAAAATGGGCTAATGAAAGAAACAAAAAGGAATCATGAAACAAAAGCGGACGTGCAGGTTAACATTACCTACACGTCCGCTTTTACTAAAAATTATTTAAAATGGGCTAAAGCCTGTTGATAGCTGAGTGGTATTAGGTGCAAAAGTAAGCATTTTCTGCGACTTTTGCCCTATATGAAGTGTTAAATGTAAAAAAACGCAACGAAATGTACCTATTTTCATTAAAAAGCGTTATCTTTGCAGTGATAATTAAGAACCAACTCACCATGAACAGAACCATCACAACGATTTTGGCCTGTATATGTTATTTCGCCGCATATGCGCAGAGCGGCAGACTTTTTAATACAGACCACCAACTTTCGAGTAACCTTGCCACGCAAGTCTTCCAAGACAACAATGGTTTCATTTGGATTGCCACCCGCAATGGGCTCAACGTCTTTGACGGCTACAACTTCCGGTCCATGCGAAAGGGCGAGAACGACCCTCGAAAGCCCAACACCAATTGTTTTAACTGCATCACGCAAGACAGCCATGGTTGCATCGTCTTGGGTACCAACCGAGGTGTGCTCATCCACGATGACCAATACTTCACCGAGGTTCAACTGCACAACGAACAAGGGAAGACCTTCAGTGCCTACATTCCGCATATCAAGCGACTGCACAACGGCAATATCTTGATAGGCACGGCAGGGTGCGGCATCTATCTGATGAAGAAAGGCACCCATACCTGCATACCTTTCGCACCAACTCTAGGAAAACTCAAATACATCCATCACATCACAGAAGACAGACAAGGACAACTTTGGCTAATCGCCGATGGCAACCAACTTTTCTTGCTCAACAAGAAAGGTCAACTCATTCGTCACGCCTTCGGGACACAAGACTTGAATGTCAGGGATATCCAGCAAGACAGCAAGGGCACCATCTAACTCGCCACCGAGAGCCAAGGCATCTATCGCCTCACTCCCGGCTCCAGCGTCTTCACCCAAATAACCGCCATTCCCAATCTTCCTGCCAGCACCATCTTCGTCAACAGGAACGACCGCTTATTTATCGGCTGCAATGGCGAAGGCATCACACTCTACGACCCTGTCACCAACATGACTTATGACAATCTCTTCTTTAGTCCACAGACCAACTTGTCGAAAAGCAAGGTAGGAAGCATCATCGAAGACCAGCAAGGCAACATTTGGTTCTCCATGTTGCAGAAAGGCGTGTTCATGCAGCCACTCAGTCCCAACGACTTCGGCTATATGGGCTACCGACTAGGCAAGTTTAATCTCATCGGCGACAACAGTGTATCGAGCGTGATGTTTGACAAGGACCACAATCTCTGGGTAGGAACCGATAAGGATGGCATCTACAAGCTCTCCCCCGATGGCAAGCACCTATTGGGGCACTATGCACCAAGAGCTGTCGTGCTCGGCGTATGCCAAGATACCCAAGGGCGTATCTGGATAGCCACCTATACCGATGGAGCAGGTACACTGGATGCCAACGGCACCTACCACCCACTCGACATCGAAGCCATCAAGAACACAGGCATCTATGACATCAAATGCGACAAGTGGGGCTATGTTTGGCTGACGACTTTGGGCGAAGGTGTGTTCCGCATCAGTCCGGATGGAGCCATCAAGAACTATAAGATGATAGCCAACGGCGATAACAATCCGAAGGCAAACTGTCCACCTAGCAACAATATCGTCAAGTTGGCTTTCTCGAAGGACAACTCCCACATCTATTTTGCCACGTCCGCAGGTTTGGCATGTCTCGACCGCAAGAAAGAGAGTTGGACTTCCACCTTCGGCGGTGTCAACTGCTTGGTCAGAAACTCCTTTTCTCATTGTGTCTTTGTAGATAGCAAGGACCAAGTTTGGTATGGTACCGATGATGGTGCCTATTGCCACAACCTGTCGAATCCGAAGCTCTCCAAACATTACACCACAACACAAGGTCTGACCGACAACAGCGTATGCTGTATCAACGAAGACTACCTCGGTAGAATTTGGATGGGAACGAGCAAGGGCATGAGCTGCATCAACTTCATGGAAGGAAGAATCACCAGGCTCTATGCCGGGAATGGCATCCAGAGCAATGAGTTCTCCGATGGAGCCACCTGCATCTCCGCCGATAAACGTACCATCGTGATGGGTGGCACAGGAGGTATCAACAAGTTTGATGTCGCCCATGTCAAACTGCACCCTTGGAAGGCAAACGTCATCCTATCCGGCTTGCTCGTCAACAACGAGCCCGTCATGCCTTACATGGATTCGGATGGTTACACCATCACCGAGCATGGTGTCTATGATACGAAAGAATTCCATCTCTCCCACGAAGACAACTCTTTCACGCTCCAACTCTCCACACTTACTTATAATAATGTGGAGCAAATCGTCTATGCCTATAGCATCAATGACGAGGAGTGGCGCAAGGTACAGAGCGGAGTCAACGAGATTTCCTTCTCCCATCTATTGCCTGGCACATATCACTTCAAGGTGAAAGCCCTCTGCAATAGCTTCGAGACACCAGTCAAGGAGTTTACCATCGTCATCCATCCTGCTTGGTATGCCAGCATCTGGGCTAAGTTTGTCTATTTTCTCATCATCCTCGGCATCCTCTTGCAATATCAGCATTATCGCAAGCGACAGGAAGAAAGCCGCCTAGCCTTGCAACAACATATCCATGCCGAAGAGATGGGCGAGGCTAAGTTGCGCTTCTTCATGAACATCAGTCACGAGATACGCACACCGCTCACCCTCATCCTCACCCCTCTTCTCTCCCTCATCAAGGAAGACAAGGATGCCCATCGACAAGGCATCTACAACCTCATGCGCAAGAACTCCGAGCGCATCCTCCACCTCATCAGTCAGATGATGGACCTCAGAAAGATAGACAAGGGACAGATGGCGATGCACATGAGCGAGACCGACATGGTAAGTTTCATCAAAGATGAACACCAGCTCTTCGAGCAACAGGCGATCGCCAAGCAAATCACCTTCACCTTCTTGCATCAAGACGAGCATCTACCAGTCTGGATCGACCGCAACAACTTTGACAAGGTACTCATGAATGTACTATCGAATGCCTTCAAGTTTACCCCTGCCGGTGGCAAGATTCAGATTACCCTCAGCCAGACCACCCGCAATGCCATCATCTCCATCAAGGACAGTGGAAAGGGCATCGACAAGGACAAGTTGGAGACCATCTTCCAACGTTTCTACCAAAGTCCTACCCATTCCAACGACCGCAATGTGGGAACGGGTATCGGACTCGACCTGACACGTTCGCTCGTGGAGCTTCACTATGGCACCATCTTCGCCCGCAACAACGAGAGTACACACACGCAGGATGAAGACTTCAAGACAGGAAGCGAGTTTATCATCACCTTGCCACTCGGCAAAGCCCACCTCAAGACAGAAGAAATCCTCGAAGAGAAAGCAGAGGAAGAAAACGAGGAAGACTTGGAGGAGCTACAGGAAATCGACGAGACACTGGAAGACACCTTGCAGGCAGAAAGCCAAGAGCCTAAACCTCATTCCTCCAAGAGCACCATCGCCATCGTAGAGGATGATGAGGAAATCCTCCACTACCTGAGCCTACAGCTAGGCAATGACTTCACCATCCTCACCTACCCTAACGGCAAGGTGGCACTGCCAGAGATTATCAAGACGATGCCAGACCTTGTCATCTCCGATATCATGATGCCAGAGATGGATGGTAATACCCTGTGCAGCAAGATTAAGAACAACGTGAATACCAACCATCTTCCAGTGATTCTGCTCACTGCCATGAGTCGGGAGGAAAGTCAGTTGGCTGGTCTTGAGACGGGTGCCGATGCCTATATCACGAAACCTTTCAATATGGACATCTTGCGCCGTACGATACTCAACCTCCTTGCCGTGCGCCGTACCCTTCGCAACAAGTTTATGGGAAAGGAAAGTCCGGAACCAACCTTTGACACGGTGGAGACCAAGTCGCCGGATGACGAATTGCTCAAACGCATCATGGAGGTCATCAACGAGAACATGAGCGACTCCGACCTGAGCGTGGACGTCATCGCACAAAAGGTGGGCATCAGCCGTGTACATCTCAACCGCAAGATGAAGGAACTGACCAATCAGACTCCGCACAACTTCATCCGCAACATCCGACTGAAACAAGCTGCCAAGTTGTTACTAGACCCCAACCGCAATGTCACCGACGTGATGTACGCCTGCGGTTTCAGCAATGCCGCCAGCTTCAGCACCATGTTTAAGAACCTCTATGGCTGTTCGCCACGAAAATATATGAATAAAGCGCAAGAAGAGAATCCATAACAGATTCTCTTGCTTGCGCTTACCTTTAAGCCCCAAAGCCAGAGGCTTTTCTAACTTTATTTAAACAAGTGTGGAACAAACTCCTTCAAGCATCTTCTCCAGGTGAGCCACTCATGGTGAGTGCCAGGAGAGACATAGACATCGAGTTTGATACCCAAATCCTTCAACTGCTGTGCCATCTTCTCCGTTCCGAAGTTTTCTTCTGAGCCACATCCCATGAACATATAATTTATCTGACTGTTGAACTTCTCTGCATCGGCAAAGACACCGTTGAAGCAGGTCTTGACATCCACACCGAAAAGTGCACCGCTGAAGGTTCCCAGGGCAGAGAACTTATCCAAGTTCGGCAACACGGTGTTGAAAGTCTGGCAACCGCCCCACGACAAACCAGCCATCGCACGATGGTCTCTATCTGTATAGGTGCGGAACTTTTGGTCTACCATCGGAATCAGATCTTTGATGATGACATCGTAGAAAGAAGCACCATAGAGCTTGCGCTCCTCATCTACATCCTTGCCAGGACGTGGCACGAAAGGCTGCTTCACATCGCCACTCTCCATCACCACAATCATTGGCTCTGCCTTGCCTTCGGCAATGAGATTGTCCATGATGTGCTGCATATAGCCCTGATGGCTCCAGCCCGTCTCGTCCTCTCCCATTCCGTGCTGCAGATAGAGCACTGGATAGCGCTTGCTCAAATTGGTTTCATATTCTGCCGGTGTATAAACCACGGCTCTTCGGAATTTACCCTGAGATGCGGCATAATAGGATACAGAGCGAACCTGACCTTGTGCCACTCCCTGCTGAGGACGATAGTAATTGCCTTCGGTCCCCTCAGGAACCTCCAAGCCACTCGCCTCCCGGCAGCAACCGAAGTAGGTTTCGCTGGCTGGATCTACTACCTGTACGCCATCTACATTCAGGAAATAATAGTGAAAACCCACTACCAGAGGGTCAGACACGCCATACCAGTCACCGTCCAGATCCTTCTTCATCGGATACTTCTTTCCGCAAATGTCGAAGATTACCTGCTTTGCCTCCGGTGCATGGAGCTTGACGTAGGCACGGCGGTCTTTGTCCACACGCGGATAGTTGGCATCCGGAATGATGCCGAGCAGAGAGAGCATCATGTTGGCATAACGCTTACCCATGGTGCGATAGCTTTCAGCAATGAAATGCAATCCATCGCCGCGCTGCGGACATCCCTTGGAAGAGATAACGTGGGCAGTAGGGATGGTCTTGGCGATATCATCCACAATGGCGATATGCTGCCAGCAGCTGCCACCCTGGTCTTTCTGAACGGTTTCGCCCACGAGCAAAGGTAC
>ULYL01051814.1_pt1 | contig 19407 bp, 18 predicted proteins | sample 1962211 | NCBI WGS metagenome assembly ULYL01 (sample SAMEA4835864, study PRJEB28245) | human gut metagenome | biome: gut microbiome; material: fecal sample | place: Denmark | collected 2008
GACATTCATGGACAAGAAACTGCTGCCGCAGGAGAAGACAGACATACGACCCGTGACGGTGGCGTCGGGGTATAATGCCGACGTGGTGGTCGAGGCGCTGCCCGCAAGCAGCCATGCCGACAATGCCGGCGACGGTGCCGGCAACACCTTCTACTCTGCCGGGCTCAAGGCGTCGGGCGGACTGCCTACCGACGGCGTCGTCAACGCCCCATCGGGAGCCAACTTCCAGTTAGGCGACTATGCCGCCAGCAACGCCCTCGTCATCAAGACGGGCGAAGGGGGCGACCTCATCTTCGGCGCGCCCATAACGACCAGCCAGCTCTACATCCTCGCCACAAGCGGTGACGGCAGCAGCGACCTGACGGCTACCCCACTCTACAGCGACGGCAGCCAGGGCGAGGGCATCGCGCTCACTGTGGCAGACTGGTCGGTAAAGAGTCTGTCGGGCGAAGAGGCCATCAGCGGACTGAGCCGCATCAACAAGCGCACGGACACCTACAGCCAGAGCTTTGCCTTCTGTCTCTTTGACCACGCCATCGGCACCGACAAGAGTCGCAAGCTCAGAGGCGTGCGTCTCACCAGTACCCGCGGAGGTCGCGCCCTGGTGATGGGTGTGGCCTACAAGGTGGTGCAGACCGTGGGCATCGACAGCCCCGCCACGGGAGAGCTCAAGGCGGTGGGTTACTACACGCCCAACGGAGTGCGCATAGCACGCCCGGGCAGCGGCATCACCATCGTCAAATACAGCGACGGCAGCGTGAAGAAGATTGTGGCTGGACGCAGCTGCAACAACTAATAAGAATATGTTTATAGTAATCGCATTTATATTTCTCGGCATCGGCTTGGGCTACACCGTACGCACAAGACTGGCGGCACAGGCCGGCGCCAAGGCGGTGGGCACCTGGACAGCCAGAGCCACGACATGGTTGATATGGCTCCTGCTCTTTATGCTGGGAGCCGAGGTGGGCGGCAACGAGCAGATAATCGCCGCCCTGCCCACCCTGGGCGTAGAGGCTCTGCTGCTGGCAGTTTGCAGCGTATTGGGCTGCTGCGTGCTGGCTTGGACGCTGTGGAAGAGCGTGCAAGGAGGCCGCGCATGAAGGGCAGTCTGATTGTGGTGGGCTTCTTCATCCTCGGCCTCGTGGCAGGTCGCATGGACGCGCTGCCCGCATGGATGGCAGAAGGCGGACTGAGCTTTGTGGCGCTGTGCGGACTGCTGCTCTGTGTGGGTATGAGCATCGGCCTCAACCCCGATATGATGAGCGATTTCAAGAGCCTCAACCCGAGGCTGGCGCTCCTGCCCATAGCCACCATCCTGGGCTCGTGGGTGGGCGCGGTGGTGGCTTTCGCCATCATGCTGGGCGGCGACGGGGGCATCATCCAACCCCGCGGAATCACAGACTGCCTGGCCATAGACAGCGGTTTTGCCTACTACTCGCTGTCGAGTATCTTCATCACCGAATATCGCGGTGCCGAGCTGGGTACCATCGCTCTGCTGACCAATATCATCCGTGAGATGATTACGCTACTGATGACGCCACTGATGGCGAAGTGGTTTGGTCCGCTGGCGCCGATATCCACGGGTGGCGCCACGACGATGGACACCACGCTGCCCATCATCACCCAGACGATAGGCCAGCGCTATGTGGCACTGAGCATCTTCCACGGCTTTGCCACCGACCTCTCCGTGCCCTTCCTCGTGACCATGTGGTGCATGCTGGGGGCTTGAGTTTGGGAGACTGTGGCTGAGATGGCGCCAGGCTGAGTGGCTGGCATCATGGATGAGAATATAGTAAAAATCAATGAATTTGCCGACGATATGATTACACGTTGTTATCTTGAAACGACAGATGTCTGCAACCTCAACTGCGTCTTCTGCCCCAAGACCACGCGTCCAAAGCGCACGATGACGCTTGAGAAGTTTGACCTGCTGACCAGCAGGCTCGCAGGTAGGGTCAAGTTTCTGTATTTCCACCTCATGGGCGAGCCTTTCCTTCATCCCCATCTACCCCAATTTGTGGGGATGGCTCGGCAGAAAGGGTTTATCCCGGTGATTACCACCAACGGCACGCTGCTGTCAAAGCGGGAGGATATGCTCGAGGCGCTGCCCCATAAGCTGCAGATTTCCCTGCACTCGCACGAGGGTAACGGCAAGGAGGACCTCGAGCAATATATCGACGAGGTGATGACCTTCGCCAAAGAGGCAGCCCGTCGAGGGTGCATCATCGTGCTGCGGCTGTGGAACGAAGGCGGCCACAACAGCATGAACGAAGAGATTATCCGTCTGATAGCCAACCACCAGCCTCGCCCGTGGGTCGAGCGAAACGATGGCTGGCGACTGGCAGAGAACCTGTATATCGAGAGCGACAACATGTTTGAATGGCCTGACCTCCAGCACGAATCCTACGTCGGCGAAGAGGTGTTCTGCTATGCTCTCCGCAACCAGATTGGCGTGCTCGTCGACGGCACCGTGGTCCCCTGCTGTCTGGACCATAACGGCGACATGGACTTGGGCAACCTCTACACCCAGAGTCTGGAGGAGATCCTCGCGTCGCCACGCGCCCACGCCATCTATCAGGGTTTCACCAACCACACCGCCACCGAGCCCCTCTGCCAACGCTGCGGCTACTCCGCCGTGTCGAAAAGGTTTAGGAAATAGAGGTGGGTGAGAGGGATCCATAGTTGGCGAAGGCGTAGGGACGTCGCTATACATCATATTATTGCTGTCCGCTAAAACTTTTTGGAGCATAAAGAATTAGGGCTGGATTCCTCGCTTGGAATTCAGCCCTTAGTGTTACTCCTCCCAAACAACCAAATCTCTGTCCAGGGGGATGGCGTAGCGGGAGCCACGCTCGCCGGTAACTATGTAGTTGATGGCGAGATGCTCGTCGAACTTCTCTACGAATGCCTTTCTGATTCGGGCAAGGTTCTCATTTAGGGCGTTGCCCAACGGGTTGACGACCTTGGTTATGGTGAGGTTGAGCCGGGCCTCGTCGGTACAGGGGCGCAGCTGTCGGTAGATGTTGAGCAGCTCGGTGTAATAGTCTTGCATGTGCTTGTAGATGATGCCTTCGGGATAGCGCAGGTAGAGGAAATAGATGGCTTTGGGCAGGGCACCCATCTCGATTTCCATGCCGTTGTAGTCGGGCAGAAAGATGCGATAATCGGGGGTGACAATCATGCGCGACAGGGGTTCCTGCTTGTCGATGAACTCGTGGATGGCCATGAGCGACACGCCTTCGAGCCTGAGCTTCTGGACGGTCATGCGAAGCTCGCGCAGGACATCCTCTGTAGCAATAAAGCTCTGCTTCTCGGCAGTTTCTTCTGCAGAGGCGGGCATGGCGGACTCTGCAGCAGGCTCCAGAAACTCCTGAGAAAGAAGGCACTCTGACTTATCTTCCATCGGGACGCTCGCCAGACAAGGACTGATTGGCGCCATATCGGCATCTACGCCACAGGATGCGGCAAGCCTTTGACTTATCAGATGTACCAGGGCGTCCATGGCTGCGGAAGAAACGAAGTCGACATCGGACAAGGCCACTTGCCGGAATCTGACATCACCCGCGTACCCCTCCCGCGTAGCCCCGAAGATGAGCGACGGCTTCAGACGCTTGCGCTGGTCTTCGTCTGAGATATAGGGAGCGAACGCATCGCTCCTGACCTCGCCGACCAGAGGCTGGGAAGAGAGGTAGGGCGCATAGTAACGCAGCTTGGCCTCGATGTCGTGCTCGCTGAGCAGGTAGGGCATGTAGTAGAAATACATACCGGCACGGTCGAACTTGGCTTTTAGGCGCAGATAGACGTCGCGGATGAGGTCATTGACATCCGCATCGTAGCCATTCTCGATGAAGAACACCTGATTGGGTTCGGGGCGGAACGGCAGATTGCTGAATAGTATCGTATTAGTGTTCATTGTTATGATTGTCAGTGCGCCGGCAAGTCATCCCTGCCAGCGCCATAGGTGGCATGTCATTGATTGCCCTTCGCCTCGCTCTTGAGGATATCCTCGAGGGCCTCCGAAGTGTCATCATCGGCGAAATAGTCGTCGGATTCTGCCAGCGAAGCATCAGGCGCTCGCATCTCGCAGCACACCTTGTCGTAGAACCTGGTACGGCTGCGGCCCTCTTTCTCGAACATGGCGGCGGTCTCTTCTACATTGGCCGAGAAGCGGAGCGCATTGCACACGCCTATCTCGCCAGCCACCTTCTCCACATCCTGGTCGGCACCGATGTAGGTGAAGGTCCAACCCATCTGACGGAGTTCCTGGACGAGCGACTTAATCTGGCGACCGTTCCAGGTGAGCGACGCATTCTCATAGCCGTCGGTGATGATGGTGACGAGCACGCGGTCGCCATGGCAGACCCGCTGCTGGAGCTCGCTGATGCAGGTGCCCATGGCGTCGTAGAGGGCTGTGCATCCGAGCAGAGGATAGTCGGCGCTTGTGATGTTGCGGGCTTCGGCGATGGGCTTGGCAGAATAGATGCGGTTGAGGAAATCATCGCCGGCACTGAACGATGCCAGCGTGACATACTGCTGCAGCTCGGGGTGGGTCTCCTGCGCCCTGCGGATGGTGGCAAGGGTCTCGTTTACGCCTGTGAGTGCCTGGTTGTAGATAACTTCCATCGAGCCCGAGGCATCGAGGATGACGAGGTTGTAAATCTTCTGAGTTTCCATACTTGTGTTTTGAAAATGTTGAACTTCTTGTTGTTTGACAGTGCAAATGTAGGCAGTTTCAGCCACCTTGCCAAGAAAAAACATTTTGCAAGACTTGCAAAGCTGGTGTCTCTCGCCGCTGCGCCCTCTGCCAGGTCCAGCCCTCTCCCGTCGCTCCCCCACCCCACGCCGAGGCTGTCGGAGCGTGGGCGACCGAAGAATGGGCTGTCGGGCATAGCCGTTGGACATCAAGAGGCTTGCTATCAACCATCGGCAAACGACCATCGTCATAGTCGCTGTCGACAAAGTTAGTGATATTTTGGATATTGCGGATGATTTCAGCAAGGTTTTTGTGGCGAAGGTGGAGAAATACGCTGCGGAGGGGGATGTCAAGTGCGATTTGCGTCGCGAAATCGTCATGGCAAAGGCTGAAACGCTGGTATCCGAATTGTATTTCCATAATTCGTACTTCGGTTTCAGGATGGAGGTGTATATATATAAATAGGTGTGCATCTGCTATACCCCCGCCGCGCCCGCTTTGCGGTCACGGGCATGAATGGGCGCAGTGATTTTTTAGAACAAAAAGTAATAACCCGAGTTCGGGATAAGAAAATCTTTATAAAAGTTGTAATCTCAATAATTTCTATTACTTCTATGGTTGTAAATATGCATCTGTCGGAAACCTGGCATAGCAAGAAAAAACGTTTATCGCCTATCCCGAACTCAGGTTAATATTTAGCAGGTCCTGATTTTAACAGGCATTAATGATTTTCCAAGAATAAAGGTCGTCTGGATAAGCCAAACGACCTTCAAAAATATTGATTCAAATTGCATTTTTGCCTTTTTCTGTTATGATATATCTTTGAGCCTTACTCTTTGGCTTGTCTGGTAGAGTCATTGCTACCCACTCTTTTTCGATCATAACATTGAGTACAGACTTTCGGAAGCTATCCCTATCCTTATAGCCACATACATCCATCAATTCTTGAATGTGCTTTTCACCAGTCAGCAACACAGATAATACTGTTTTCTGTTGTTGATTTGATGTCGGTATCATGTCGGCATCATGTCGGTTTGATATCGGTTGTTCGCCCGACATCATGCTCTCTCTGGCAAATTTTATCACAACATTATGACCTTCTTGATACCAATCAGGCTCCTTGATATTCTGTCCTTTGCATTCATCCATGATTCTCTTGGCACCAGATCCCCAACTCTCAAGATAAGTAGAGAGGTAGAGCACATCAGCAATCGTAGGATTGAATGGATGGGAATGATGTGGCAACTTGATTGAATCAATGGTAATATCGCTTGGGAACTGACCTGGATTGGCAATCTCCACTCTGTCATCATAGATGCCGATACTCACGCTTTCGCCAGGTTGATCGTACGAGCGATGGCAATAAGCGTTGACCAAGGCTTCTCTCAACGCCTTTGCTGGTACCTCAAGATGCTCCTCACGCCGCAGGCCGACAATCTTTCCGCTCAATTCAAGATGCTTGAAGCAGAAACCCATACTAGCATCCAACAAATCAAAGAAGTTGCCTTTGGCTCTCTGGTTATCACGAAACTCATTCTTATCAGTGCCACGGAATCTTGCCATGCGAACCAATAGTTGTGGATAGCCGTTAGCTCTCTTGGCAAACAGCATCACTGCAGCATTCTTTAGCTGATTGCCCACCATCAAATCAAACTTAGTCAAGATTTCTTCTACTGGTGCACCTATTGCCGTAGATGGCAGACGTCCACTTTCAACACCCAGGTTTACTGCTTCACGAATACGCTTTGCGTCAAGGTCAGCAATAGTCCAGCCGGCAGCAATCTTGTTTTCCCATGCAAACTTATGTGGATCACTTTCTTTGATGCGCTCATCATACATATCCTGAGGCATCTGTTTCGTGATACTCTCTGGCTTATAATATGGACAACCATGATAGGCAAAAGGATGCTTTCCCCTTACCCAACCGTTGAAATACATGGCAATGACCTGTTCGCCATTTTTAGCATCAGGTACATCGATATACTCAACCTTGACATCAATAGAAGGAGAAAAACCTGTTAGTGCATTGGCAATCTCCTGACGAGTTTTATCGGTAACAACTTGACCAAGGACCTTCAATGATGTTGGAGCAATACCAAAAATGAGCCAACCGCCGTCAGTATTCAGGAAGGCGCAAGCTGAGTGCATGCCATCCTTTAACTCGCCAGTTGTCTTTTTCAGTTCCAATGTGCGAGTCTCATCACCTGCAATGATACGTTTGATGTCTTCTATGTCCATAACAGTTTCAATTTGATAGTGCAAAGATACACTGAAATCCCGATACTTTTTCAACTTTGCTTACCAAACCCTTATGGACACAAGAAAATTTATGCAATTTGTTTCCTAATTGAATGTCCCAAGGCATTTTCTTCCACCTCAACACATCATTTGATGTAGAATTGTCGGAGATGTGTCGGTGACCAGAAATACAGCCAGCATGAATTTTCAAATTGCTATCAGTTGGCACAAACTCCATTATTATAACCATAATGACCTTTCTACCGTTTAGACAAAAAATCACTGTATTTCTGCGGTGTACAAATAATCATCGAGAAACACAAAGATATTTATTTCTTTCCTATTTTTATAATAGGTAGGAAGTGAAATTGTTACAGGAGGGAGTCAAGAATTCGCACAGCCGAAGTTCGCTTGATACAAAAGAGATGCAAGAATGAGCGGCAGAAATAAACCACGAATTATCCGAAATTGTAAAAAAGACATAAATTTGGCGTTCCTTCCGAATCAAATTGAAGAAAGTTTTGTATCTTTACAAAATAGTTACTATGTTTGCAGGCGAAAATACCAAGCAGCCGATAGGAGATAGTCCATAGGCAGTGAAATATTCCGCACCGTGAGGTGCAGAGAACCTCTTCGCTACGCTTCGAGAACCTCTACATCTCACGTTGCGTGAAAAGGGGCTTTGTGAAGAAAAAGAGGCATAAAAATTTGGTACGATAATAATTGGATTGTATTTTTGTAAGTGCTAAAAACAAGATACTTTCACAATTAAAACCGTACCAAGATGCAAAGAAACAAAATTTCTTTCAAAGGACAAAAGATTTTCGTAGGAATTGATGTCCATGCTAAAAATTGGGAGGTGGTAATAGCCCCCGAAGTAGGAATTGTAAAGAGGCATTCTCAGAAACCTTCAGCAAAAGAGCTCTTTGACTTTTTGAAGAAGAATTACCCAGATGGCGATTATCTGTCCGTCTATGAGTCTAGCTTCAGTGGATACTCCACTTATTATGCATTGAAGGAAGTCGGTATTGACTGCATGGTTATTCATGCAGCTGATGTTCCGACGACTCAGTATGAAGAGGTGATGAAGACAGACAGGGTGGATGCCGTAAAACTGGTGAGATCTCTGAAGGCAGGTCTGCTCAAGGGCAACTACATCCCAGAGAAGCAGTACATTGATGATCGCTCTGTTGTCCGAATACGCAAGACGATACAGAAGCAGCTCAGCGGATACAAGTCGAGAGTCAAGCACCTGCTGCATTGCCATGGAGTAGAATTCCCTGAACGCTTCTCCAAGAAGCAGACACACTGGTCAAGGGCTTTTATCACCTGGCTGATGAACGATGTGCGGCTAATGTCGGATACACGAGCCTCGCTTGACCTGCTCATCAGACAGGTAGAAGTCCTCAGAGGTACGCTGCTGGAGGCAACACGGCAACTGCGGATGATGAGCTAGACAGAACGATACAAGCACAGGCATGACCTGCTAAGGACAATCCCCGGAATCGGCATCATTGTCACGATGAGCATCTTGACAGAGGTCTGTGACGTGAAACGTTTCCACAACGAGAAAGAGTTTGCTGCCTATCTCGGCCTGATTCCAACGAGCCACAGCAGTGGCGAGAAGACCTTTAGGGGAATCAAGCAGTTTGCCCCCATGATCATCGAGGCTTCATGGATTACCATCAGCAGGGATGCGGGACTTGGAGCACAATATTTCCAGTACAAACAGAGGATGGAACCACAAGAGGCGATAGTGAGAATAGCGCGTAAGTTGCCTAACATCATCTTCTCCGTCCTGAAGAACGAAAAGGAATATGTACCATACCAAACGGGTAATTGACATACGGATTATCAGACAACTTCACAAGACGACTCCTGCATTTTTCTGAGGTACCGCTCTGTCGGTGTCCCCTATAAATAGATTGTTGCGTCTTACTATATATTCTGAAGAAGTAAATTGATGGGCGGATACGTCCGTGTCATCTCATAGAAGTTTGTCTGGCAGGTCTGTTGTTGGTAGTCATTCTGTACCCAGCGTAAAGTGTTGGGCTGATAGCTACATCTTCTTCAGATGTCATCGTACCAACGGACTTCACGCTAAGTGATTGATAATAAACAGTTAACAAACAATAAATATTTTCCAATCATTTGGAAAGCAACATAGAAGAAAATTAAAATTCTACGGATTATAAAATAGTATAATTATGACACAAGAAGAAATTAACAAAAGAATTGCAAATGTAAAAGAAAAATTCCCTGATGTCGTATTTAGATATCAGGAATTAGATAATGGATCTTTCGTATGTATTATGCGAGGAGGTCTAATGCAGGATGACCCTTCGGATTATATGGATAACGCAGTATCGTTGTTTGTTAATCACGAATTGCATAATGAATTCATTGAAAAGTTTCTAGACAATCCTTGGGTTCGTATTATTATTTTTGATTTTAATGATATTAATCTGATATAGTTTTTCCATGAATAGAACTATAATTGATGGTATTGGCGACTCCATGAAACATTGGTCAAATTACATATTTGATGTAAAACGAGGAGAAATCTTGAATGAAGGTTCTATTAAATATGGAATTTCCGAATATCTTGTATCTACTGAGAATTTTTATAAAGAAAAAAGTAGGACAATTGTCACAGGGCAGCCTGAGATTAAAGATGTAAAATTTGAAAAGACTCATAAATTATTTAAGAATCGAAGTGTTGACTTAAATTTTAAAGTATGCGAAGGTGATGATAAGATTGATGTTTATTTCGAATTAAATACATAAAGAATATTCCCCTACCACCAGATGAAAGAGAACGTTATATCTTTGATTTCTTTAGACTGGCATCATTAGCCAAATCTGCAAATGATGAAAATATTGAATGCTACTTTATGTTGGTCGGCCCACCCCAAAAGGCAAAAAAATTGATGAGTTCACTTAATGAAGGAGAAGCCGTAAACGATGAAAATAGAATGTCAATAAATAATCTACCAGGCTCTGTATACTCTGAAATCATCAAATGTTTGCCGATATCAAAAGACGCTTCTAATCATATAACATTAAGGGAACTACGCTGTGAGGGCAATCCGTATTTGAATCGATTTCATGAGGACTACAAATATCATGATGACGTAAATGATGAGATAAAACTTAGCTTAGATAATCAGATGAACATCACATTAAAATATTCAACAGATTCTCCTAATACAGATTTTCCTAATGAGAAAATAGGTGTATATATATGGCAAGTTAATATAGAATAGGCAATGTTAATCAAGTTTGTTTTTATAGCTGCCAATACCCCACAACACCTTCTTCCTCATCCTCTTTGAGATGGGTAAGGAAGGCCGCGACGTCCGCTGCATCATGGGCATCATCCAATAGGCCATCCGCTCCACGAAGGCCACCCACTGCGCTGGCTTACCCGCCTCCTCCAGCGTCTCGCCGCGCTCCATCACGCGCCGCTCCCCGTGTTCCATACAGTACTCCCGCAGGAACTCCAGATCCAGCCTCTTTTTGTAGAAATTAAAGTGCTTGTTTATTGTCAAATTCGCTAATTTTCTGATTTGTGGTTACAAAGGTAGTTAATATTACCAGAAAACGTTTCTTTTTGTTATAAGTTGGGGCTTGTTTTAAATAAAAAATGCATAATTTACACACGAAATGATAGTTTTATGCTTCCGTTTCGAGAAAAAGTAGTATCTTTGCAAACAAATTAATACCACTTTCTAAGTGAACTCAAAGTTTAATTATGGGAAAACCATTCAAAGGAGAGTTGGAAAAGCTTACGGGTACCATAAAGTGGGCTGAGCAGCAAGATGTGACGGCATTGCGCTCTTTCTTCTCATTAAATGCTGGTACCCCCTTGATTTGTATCGGAAGTGGTGGTTCATATAGTGCGGCAAGCTATGCTGCCATGCTCTATAAGCAGATGTGTGGGCTTGCAGTTCCTATGACACCTCTTGCTTTTGACACATATTCTGATACTGTAATACGTGATAGCAAATTATTATTCTTCAGTGCAGCGGGGCGAAATAAAGACTTCTTGATTGCGTTCCAACATGGTTTGGAAGTAGGAAGGGGTGATATGACAGGGATCTGCCTTCGTGAAAGCCCCAAGTGGGATGAGGTTATTGACAAATATAGTACTGATTTTAAAAAATACACATTTCCAATTCCTACTGTAAAAGACGGTTTTCTGGCAACCAACTCTCTTGTGGCCTTCTTTGTGCTGATGTACCGTTGCTTCTTTGATGCAAAACCGTCAAAGTATATCAAGAAAGGAATAGGTTATAGTTATAATCATGAAATTGATTTCTCGAAGATAGACAACTTCATTGTTCTTTATAGCAATCTAAGCGAGCCAGTGGCTGTTGATTTGGAATCAAAATTTTCAGAAGCTGCACTTGGTTCTGTCTTGATGGCAGACTACCGTAACTTTGGACATGGTAGGCATCAGTGGTTTGACAAAAAGGGGGCAAATTCTTGCATTGTGGCTTTAGTGAATGAGAATGACCGTCCGCTATCAGATAAGACTTTAAGCAAGATGCCAGATGATGTCAATGTGATTCGTATTGAAACAGAACTCAGTACGCCACTTGCTACCATTGACTTGTTGGTGAAGTCGTTTCAGTTGGTTGCTACCATTGGAAACATGAGAGGGATAGATCCCGGACGTCCGGGTGTCCCTGACTATGGAACTGAATTATATCATCTGAATTACGTTAAACTAATTAGTGATGATTGCATTAAACTACCAGCTAAAGAATTGGCAATATGTAGGAAACTAAGGCTTGGAAGCAAAGCTTTGATACCTGCTAAAGAATATGAAGAGTATTCAAAGGCGTATGATGGGTTTATTTCAATGTTGAGGGAGAAGGAATTCGATCTTCTTGCTCTGGATTATGACGGAACCATTTGCAATGTGGATAGGGAATCAAGATATAATGAAAAGTTGGAGGATTCAATTGCCAAAAAACTGAACAAGTTACTTTCAGATGGAATAAAGATTGCCATTATGACCGGACGGGGTGGTTCTGTTCACGAACTGTTGAGAAAGTCTATCCAGAAGGAATATTGGCAGCAAGTTTATTTGGGCTGCTATAATGGCGCAGTTATTGTTACTCTGTCTGATGACGCTACCGCCATTGAAGCAATTAAGGACGCTCCGTTGGATGAACAATTGGTGGAGCTAGAAAAAGAAATCAAGTATTATTCTTTCGTGCCAACCGTCAGAAAATACAGCACCCAACTGTCATTTACTTGTATGGACAAAATGAAGGCATACGAAATATGTAATGAAATTATTCTTGCCAATAAACTGGATAAGCTTCATGTGTGGAGTTCAAGCCACTCTATGGATATTGTAGTCAGCACTAGGGCAAGCAAGTCGGCTGTAAAGGATATTTCCGAGGATGTGTTGGCGATAGGAGACCGCGGCGATTATGAGGGTAATGATTTTGAGATGCTTTCCATGCCTTATTCCTTGAGTGTTGATGGTGTGTCTCGCAACCCTAATAGTTGCTGGAATCTGGCACCCAAGGACCTGAGAGGTATGGATGTCGTGAAGTATTATCTCCGTAAGATAAAAAAGACAAATAAAGGTTTCAAAATCAAATTCTGAGGTTATGCGATTTAATCTGGCAAAACAGTTCCTTACCCAGCTGATGAAATGGGACGATATTGAGGCTACGGAGCATTTGAAGGAGATAGATTTGATGTCAGACATCAAGTATGACTCCTATGACCAGTTTATGCCTGGCATAAAGTTCGTGGGGAATTTTTATCTTTGGCTGAGTCAGTTTGAAGATATTGATGACAGAAAACTTATGTATGAGTTTGTGAAGAAGTATATCATCTATATTAACTCAACCCAAATTTCACATCTCATTGATTTGCTTTATAGCACCAAGATTATACCTGCCATTAGGCAGAAAGTGGTAGAGGATTTTAGGAATCATGGCTTGACTGTGAATAAATACAACTACAAGCGGCTTGACAACGCGGCAGAGTTTAAGTCACACAAACGAAAGACCCTGTTCATCGGTCTTAGTGATGGTTCGCATATTGATATTATCCGCAGAAACAGCTATCTGGATAATGACCAGGTGCTGACAAATTATTATCCTGATGACACAAAAATCAAAGAACTGGCTGAGGAGCTTGAGAAAAGTAAAGATTTGGTAGAGGGTTCGGAAAAGAAATTCGAATCTATCGCATTGATTGATGACTTCACGGCCAGTGGCTCCTCGTTTATCCGGATAAAGAATGACGGAACCTTTGCAGGGAAGTTGCCCAAATTCTTTGAAGCTATTTACGGTAAAGAGGAGTTCAAAAAACTTTTGGTTGACGGTTTTGACATTCATTTGTATTTCCTAATAGCGACTAAAAGTGCTCTGGTTCATATTAATGCTATGTTGGAACAGTATAAGAAGCAGCACCGTGACTTGAATGTAACGTTGGAGTGTGTCCAAATGCTCTATGAAGATGCGAAATTTACCAGTCACACAGGAACTGAAGCGTTAGCTATCCAAAAAATCATTAGCCAGAAAGGATATATCAATGAGCCTGCATTGACCAGGGCCTATAAAGAAAGTTATCCGGCAGGCAATACTGACTACTATCTCGGTTATAGGCAATGCGCCCTAACGATTGTTCTGAACCATAACACACCCAACAATTCCCTCCCCATCATCTGGCAACCCAAGAGAGAGGCGGGAGATAGACTATACCCTTTGTTCTACAGGATTACACGTCACTGATTATGCAGCAGTATGAGAATCCATTTAGCATGAGAGCTTCAGAGAAGATGACTGCGGATGATGTATTCGTCAGTCTCTTGTCTGATGATTCGCTGTATCCTCTGAAGGAATACAGTGACAGGGGCTCATTGTGGGGAAACTTAACCTACATTTGCAGTGCTCCAGGTGGTGGAAAGACAACGATGATGCGTTGTTTCTCCCCGTCAGTTATATTCAGGGTTCATAACAACAAGAAGGACAACGATAAGATGTTCAAAGCCCTGAAGAGTATGGGTGTAGTCACTTCCAATAGAATACTGAAATGCGGAGCATATCTGCTGACGAACAGGAGTTATGCAGATCTGGAAGATGAAGAGGTGTTCACCAAACCACAGGCCAGACGGCTGCTTTTTGCCTTGTTGAATGCCCGGTTTACATTGGTGGCTATTAAGGCTTTGCAGCAATTGAAGAATCTGACATATGAACAGCTGGGGCAAGTGGCATTCAGTCCCTCGCTGGAACTGTCGAACAGGTTTGCCCCCAACCCGACACCCCATACAGCCAAGGAGCTGTTTGACTGGGCTGCTGGAATAGAACGACAAATAACGGACATCATAGAAACATATGAAAACACTGACGAGAAGCACGGTCACGATTCATTATTCATTTTGAATGAACTCCATGCGTTGGATTTTACTATATCGGGCGAAACCATTGTAGACGACCTTATTTTCCAACTGGACGATTGTCATAAGTTGTCTAGGACGCAGCTTGACTTTCTGCGGCAGGAACTGGTAGAGACGCGTATCAGCAATACCGTTTGGCTGGCCATGCGGTACGATAAGTTTACCTATGAGGAGTTGATGCCCAAGACAGACATGATAGGTCGTGACTATAACAGCATTCATCTGGGAACGGACAACAAGTTCGAGAAAATGCTGGGAAGTATTATGGAGAAGCGTTCCAATCTGTCCAGACATGATATCAAATTGAACAACTCATTGGAACAGTTGTCTATACTTTCTGACGATCAGTATCAGACAATCATTGATTACAGCAGGAAAGACCTTGCTACGAAATTTGGTCTTTATGATGAATTATTGAGCTATATAGATAAAAACTTTGATACGTCCAAGGACATGGCTGAACAGACCTTTGCCCTTTTGTTGTTCGCTCAACGAGAATTCAAAACGTCGTTCCCGATGTTCCCGCATGAACAGTCTTCTTATAATGAGCATATCAAGGCTGATCTTATAAAAATAAGCCGAGATATCATACCTGCAGTTTTCAATCATCCGATGTATTTCGGAACGGACACATTGAAAGAATTGTCCCCGAATAATACAGAACAGTTTATCAGCTTCTGCAATGTGCTTTATGAACAATTGCTCACCCAGAAACTGTTGCATCCCCGTAAAGCCTTATTGTTGTCTGCTGCTACACAGGATAGGCTCATCAAAGACGAGTGCAAGAAAAAATTGAAGCGGATGCTGACAGAGTATGGTAGAGGAGTATTTACTTTTATCAACAATCTGGGAGGATTCTGTAAGAGCCAGACGTTGCAATTGGGTAGTTCATACGGTACAGTAAATGGTTTTGCCATCAAGGAAGTGGACACGCTCTTTGGCAAGACCACCAATATGATGGATGACACCCAACTTGAAAGCGTATTAAGAATATGTCTGGCTAATAATCTGCTGTTTACCAGAGAAACAAAGCAAGGCGAGAAGGATAAAGAGTGGACAGTATTCTACCTGAACCGCTGGATTTGTGCCGCTTTCTCTTTGCCCTTAGGCTATGGCGGTTGGAGAAAAAGAACCATCAGGGAGTTGACTGACTGGATAAAAAAAGAAGAAAAATGGGAAATTGGGATTCGTATGTAATGGCCGAGGGTGACACACAAGTCACCCAATTCTGGTGTGACGCAGACCGTCCACAAGGTAAAACCCTGCTCATCATAGGTGAGGGCTTTGACCCACGTATGAATAATGTTCTCAGGACTTTTGTGGAAACAAAAACGGAGATTGACTGCAAAATCATCGTTTTTGGCGACTATACGAAATCTCCGAATGCGTCAATGATAGAGCGGAATATCGAAGCCAGAAAGACATTGCTTGAAAAAGGTGCGGTGTCGTCCTCAGTCTACCAATTGAAAATAGGTGCAAAAAAAGATTTGAACAGGGGCGTGAAGTTAATGAATAAGGAGGTAGAGAGTCTGATAAACGGTTATGATAACATTATCGTGGACATCAGTGCTTTGCCCAAAGTGTTGTACTTCAATCTGGTCAGCTCTATCTACAAAAGTCAAAATAATAAAAACCTGTTTATCGTGGTTTCTGAGAATGCAGAAATTGACAGACGCATTAAATACATCAATCTGGCAGATGATATAGAACCGATGGTGAAGTTTAATCCCGGTATCGGACTGGAGGCGGAACCTGACAGAATAAGGATTCAGATCTCATTGCTGGGAGAGAACGGAATGGAGAAGTGGAACAAGATCCTGGGACATTTCAATCCGGATGAAGATTTCCCCGTCGTTCCTTATCCTTCATTGGACCCTTTCAGAACAGATTCGATTATCAAGGAGTATAAAGAACTATTTAATCAAGAAGATGCCAAGGACAATATCATTTATGCTCACGAACGTAATCCCTTTGAATTGTATAGATTGCTGACGAGATTTATCCAGTCGGAAGACGAAATTTTGGGAAAGGTGGAGCAGATGGCTTGTTATGGGATAGCTCTGTTATCTAGCAAACTCCTGTCGGTTGGTGCGCTTCTGACTGCGATGGAGAATGAGAATGAAGTTGCTATTTATAACGTTATCAGCCGTGATTATGTCATAGACAAAGACAGCATAGATTTTGATGAACTGAACAAAAAGAGTACGACTTTTTTAATGTGGATAAAAGGTGATGCATATAATGACTGATTCCCAAAATAGAAAAGTTAAGATACAATAAAAAACGAGATTGTTCGTTATTTATTTGCGAAGTTAGACAAAATATGTCTATCTTTGCAAACAAAATATTAAATGCAAGATAATGGCGAGCATAGCAAGCTGGATATACGATAAGCCGCTCAGAGGTAATTACACCTTCATACACGATGAGGTGGCGCAGGCATTCCCTGACATGAGTGCCGGCAGCATTGCACGTGCGCTGACCAGGGAGGTGAGCAAGGGACGGATTATGTCGCCCCTGCGCGGCTTCTATGTCATAGTGCCAGATGAGTATGTGCTGCGCGGGGCTGTGCCGCAGTCGTTTTACTTGGACGACATGATGCTCCACCTGGGACGCAAATACTATGTGGCTCTGTTGAGTGCGGCAAGTTATCACGGAGCTTCGCATCAGGTCCCGCTACGGTTCAGCGTGATGATAGAGCCTCCCGCCATGCGTGACAAGAAGGGAGAGAAATACCTCACGCATTATTTCTGCAAGAGCCATATTCCTGAGGCATACGTGGAGAGACGGCAGACGCGGACGGGCTACATTAACGTGTCGAGTCCTGAACTGACGGCAGTAGATTTGCTGACGTATCAGGCTAAGACAGGAAGTGTTTCGCGGGCAGCCACTGTTCTGGCTGAACTGGCTGAAAAACTGGATTTTGGACGCTTCGGTGCAGACTTCGTGAAGGAGGTGCCGGTAACCAGTCTGCAGCGTCTGGGCTATATTTTGGACGAGGTGCTGGAGGAAGGTGAAGCGGCAGAGTCGGTGTACGGTCTGTTGAAGAGTTCCGGTTTCGTACTCCAGTATGTGCCTTTAAAGGTAGGAAAGAGTAGCGAGGGTTGCGAAAGGAACGCCAAGTGGAGAATTATAGTGAACGAAACCATCGAGATTGACGAGTTATGATACCAGAGCGATATATTACGGAATGGAGCGAGCAGGCTCCGTGGGTGGTGAATAAATTCATCGAACAGGATTTGATAGTCTGCCGTGCACTAGTGTCTATTTATAGCGATACATTTCTTGCGGAGCATCTAGCGTTCAGAGGCGGCACGACATTAGGTAAGCTGTATCTGAAGCCGCAGCCCAGATACTCGGAAGACATCGACTTGGTACAAGTGAAGGCAGAGCCCATAAAAGAAACGATAGACCATCTGCGGGATGCTTTGGCTTGGCTGGGTGAACCAGTGGTGAAGCAAAAGAAGCACAACAATACGCTGGTGTTCAAGGTGCAGCCAACGGATATGGATGCGGGCGAGATTCATTTGAAGGTGGAGATTAACTGCAAGGAGCATTTCTCGGTATATCCAATGGTTAGGCTACCTTTTGCGGTGGATAGTTCGTGGTTCAAAGGAGCTTGCGAGGTGCAGACCTATGAGTTGGAAGAACTGACAGGGACGAAGCTGAGGGCTGTGTATCAGCGGAGAAAAGGACGTGATTTGTTTGACCTGTGGAAGATTCTGTCAATACACCCCGAATTGGATAAAGGGAAAGTGATGGAGAGCTATGAGCATTATTTGGGCTTCACGGCATCGCACCTGCCTACGTACAAGGAATTTTTGCTGAATATGGACGGGAAACTACAGGATGAAGAATTCTTGACGGACACGGAAATGATTCTTGGGCCACAGGTGGAGTATGACCCACAGGTGGCGTGGGAAAAGGTGAAAGCGGAGTTGGTGGAGAGGCTTAATCCTGAAGTTTGAATCTTGAAACTTGAATCATGAAACTTGACACAAATAATATAGCAGTTGGCGCAGGCCTGATTAGCCTGGATGTTTTGATATGGGACGGACAAAGAGTCCCCATATCCTATTACGTGGGTGGCACTTGCGGCAATGTGATGATGATACTTGCCCACTTGGGTTGGGAAACTTTCCCCATTGCTCGTTTGGATGGTACAAAAGATGGGGTAAGAGTGCTGGAGGATATGAAAAGACACAATGTAAACACGGATTTTGTATCTACCCAAGACGGTAAGACACCCGTGATTGTGCAGCGTAATTTCATCAACAAGGATGGTATTCCTACGCATAAGTTTGAATCGCGTAACAATATCGGTCGGTTCTATCTGGACTTCAAGTCGCTGACGCTGAAACAGGCGAATGAGGTGATTGAGAGGATTGACTTTGTGCCAAAGGTATTCTTCTTTGACAGGGTTTCACCCGCCATCTTGAAGCTGGCCACTACATTCAAGGAAAAGAGGTCGGTGATATTCTTTGAGCCTTCCAGCAGAGGAGGTAATGTCAGCCTGTTCAACAAATGTGTTGAGGTGTCTGATATAGTCAAGTTCTCGGAACAGAGGATAAAAGAGATTAACCAGTTTAAAGGCTATAAGGATAAGCTGTTTATCCAGACGCAAGGAGCAAAGGGCTTGAGCTACCGCTTGAGTGGCGATTGGAAGCACTTGGAACCTGTTGCAAATGAAAAAGTGGTGGATACCGCTGGTGCGGGCGATTGGACTGCGGCTGCTTTGATTAATAATTTGTTCAAAGACAAAGTAATGTTTGAAATATGCGATCTTTTAGAATCAGATTTGGAAACAGCTCTGAATGAAGCACAGAAAGTAGGTGCAGAGAGTTGCTCTTATGAAGGGGCGCGTGGCATGATGCTGCAATGAAACAAGACAAAAGGACGGAGATATAGATGGAGATAAAGATAAAATAACAGCGAAGATCAATACGAGACCAAGAAAGAAACTCAATTTTACAACTCCAATTGAGTATTTCAATTTATTGCTGTCCGCTAAAACTTTTTTTGAGCATATAAAAATTAGGGCTGGATT
>ULYL01037102.1_pt1 | contig 19252 bp, 12 predicted proteins | sample 1962211 | NCBI WGS metagenome assembly ULYL01 (sample SAMEA4835864, study PRJEB28245) | human gut metagenome | biome: gut microbiome; material: fecal sample | place: Denmark | collected 2008
TATTTCAATTGCGGTAAATCCATCGATGGATCGAATAAAAGAATGTTTACGCTATCGAGCATGCGGTAGCAGGTTTTCGATTTTCCCTTAGAGGTGTAGGAAATCTGCGTGGCAAGCAGACCGGCTTGTTCCAGCAGATTGATATGATTCAGGGTGGTATTCAGCGGCTGTTTGATCTCGTCGGCGATTTGTTTGATCGTCAGGTTTTTATAAGTAAGCAATTTTAAAATTTCCATACGCGCGGGCGAGGAGAGCGCGTGCGCGATCTGTGTGATTTGCTCTGCGTTTTTGGTAATCGAAAGTTCTACGGGTTGAAGCATATCTGTTTCCTTTTTTGCTCGCGGCATTTTTTTTGTAGTATAACCGATTTACGCTATTTTGTCAAGCGAAACAAAGGTACTTCTTGAATAATTGAAATTCTAAAATAATTTTAAGCGTTTTTTTTGAAGTACCGTTGCGACTTTATCAGACGTATGATATAATATTTTCCGTAAAGGATCGCACGGGAAAATTATCGATGAAAAAGCGTGCGGCAAAACGGTACATACCGTTTAGCGTTTGTTCTGCAAAAAGAAGAAACAAAAGAATTATAGGACGTAATATGAAAGACGAAAAAGAAATTTATTACCCCCGAGCTGAGAGCGCGGCGGAAGATCCGGCAAAGCGTGTGGCTGAGCGGCGCGCGGGGCGATTATATAAAAAGCGTAAAGACAATATCGGTAAGTATAAAGCGGATATAAGATAGCGGATAAAATTGAAGTGCGATGAAAAATGTGATATAATATAACCGTGAGGATTTTATAGGGGAAAAAGGATTTCAAGCGATTTTCATGATTTTTTTTGACGAGCATACAAAAACGTTTTATCTCGAAAGTAAGAATGTATCATACATATTCTGCGTAAACGAATGCGGATTTTTAAACCACCTGTATTACGGCAAGCGCATTTCTCGTGAAGACCTTTCGCACACGGTGTATCTTGTGGATCGCGGGCATGGCAGCAATATCGCGGGAAAATGGCGGGATAAATCGCTGAACGTGTATGCAAACGAATGTCCCGCATACGGCAGAAGCGATTATCGCGAAAGCATGCTTGCTTTTGATTTTGACGGCGTGCGCGTGGGCGATTTCGTGTATTCGGGGTATACGATTTACGATAAAAAACCCGAGATCGAAGGGCTGCCTTCCGTGCGCGGCAATCAGACGCTTGAAATTATTTTGAAAGACGATCTGCATGGCGCGAAAGTATCGCTTTACTATACCGTTTTCGAAGATTTGCCGGTGATTTTGCGCCATGCGAAAATAGAAAACGAGAGTGAAAAGCCGTTTATTCTCGATCGCGTGTATTCGTTCTGCGTGGATATGCCGGATAAAGAATGGCAGGCAATCACGCTGCCGGGCGCGCATTTGCGCGAGCGTTTTGCAGAAAGAGTTTCGCTTTCTCACGGCACGTTTACGATCGACAGCAACCGCGGGGTTTCTTCGGGACAGATGAATCCGTTTCTCGCGCTCGTGCGGAAAACGACGAACGAGAAGCAAGGCGAAGCATACGGGTATAATTTTGTGTACAGCGGCGATTTCGCGCTGAAAGCGCAGATCGAGCAGAACGAAGAATTACGTATCGTTGGCGGCATTAACGATTACGATTTTTCGTGGGAATTGCAGCCTGGAAAGAAATTCGTAACGCCGGAAATCGTGATGACGTATTCGGATAACGGTCTTGGCGGAATGAGCCGCGCGTTTCACGATTTATATCGAGAATACCTTGTAAATCCCCGTTTTTCTTTTCTTCCGCGCCCGATTGTTATCAATAACTGGGAAGCCACGTACGCCGATTTCGATACGGAAAAACTTTGCGCGATTATCGATGGAGTGAAAGGCACCGGCATCGATACGTTCGTGCTTGACGACGGCTGGTTCGGCGCGAGAAACAACGATTGCTGCGCTTTGGGTGACTGGCGCGTGAACGAGAAGAAAGTAAATCTTCGGAAAGTAGCCGATTACGCGCACAATAGCGGAATGAAATTCGGGCTTTGGTTCGAGCCGGAAATGGTGAGCGAAAACAGCGATTTGTATCGCGCACACCCCGATTGGGCGATCGGTGTTCCCGGATTAAAACCTTGCCCGGGGCGCAGTCAGCTGGTACTTGATTTAACGCGGAAGGAAGTACGCGATTATATCGTGGAAAGCGTGAGCGAGATTTTAAAAGCCTACCCGATCGACTACGTGAAATGGGATATGAACAGAACGCTCACCGATAATTATTCTGTAAAGCTCGGTAAAAACGGCAAAGAAACGCATCACAGATACGTTCTCGGACTGTACGATCTTTGCGAACGGCTGATCAACGGCTTTCCGCAGGTGTTTTTCGAAGGCTGCGCGAGTGGCGGATGCCGGTTCGATCCCGGTATGCTGTATTATTTCCCGCAGGTTTGGGCGAGCGATAATTCCGACGCGTACCTTCGCACGATTATTCAGTACGGCACTTCGTATTGCTATCCGCTTGCAACGCAGTCCTGCCACGTATCGGTATGCCCCAATCACCAGAGCGGCAGAGTGACGCCGTTTTCTTCGCGGGCGGCGGTGGCGCAGCTGGGGGCGACGGGGTACGAATTAGATCCCGCAAAACTTTCCGCCGGGGAAGTTTCGGCAATCAAGGCGCAGATTGCGCGTTATAAAGAGATAGAAACGCTGGTGTTATCGGGGGATTTGTATCGGCTGAATAATCCCTTGGAAGAAAATTTATTCGCCGAAATGCTTGTATCGAAAGATAAAAAATTTGCAGTGCTTACGATGATGAAGCCGATTTATCTGCCCAACGACAAGGCGTGCAGGGTGTACCCGGACGGACTGGACGAAAACGAGGCGTATGAAATTCCCGAATTGGATTTGCGCCTTCGCGGCGACGTGATTATGCGTTGCGGACTATTGATCGGCGGTTTGTGGGGCGATTTTTCCGCAAAAACGCTGACGTTTACGGCGCAGAGATAAAAAACAAGGGAACGGTTTTTTAATAGCTTGCTATTAGCCTTTTTTCAGTTCTGTTCGCAGACAGAACTGAAAAAAAACGATAAGAAAGGGAAGAAAACGATGAGAAAATCGAAGAAGGAAAACGCATATTTTTTACACGGCGGCGATTACAACCCCGAGCAGTGGCTGCAAACGCCCGAAATTTTGCGGGAAGATCTGCGCTTAATGCAAAAGGCGCGGTGCAATACGTTTTCGGTGGGGATATTTTCGTGGGGATTTCTCGAACCGGAAGAAGGGAAATTTGATTTTTCTTTTCTCGATGACATACTCGGAAATCTCGGAAAAATCGGTGTGAAAGTCAATCTTGCCACGCCGAGTGCGGCAATGCCGTACTGGCTTAGTGCCAAATATCCCGAAGTAATGAAAGTGAATGCGGACGGGGTGCGGGAAAAATTCGGGGGCAGACAGAATTTCTGCCCGACTTCGCCGATCTATCGAAAAAAAGTGCGCGAAATCAACGAAAAACTTTCCGCGCGGTATGGGCAGAACGAAACCGTTTTATTGTGGCATATCTCGAACGAATACTACGGCGAGCCGTGCTATTGCGAGCTTTGCAAGGCGAAATTCCGCGAGTTTTTAAAGCGAAAATACGGCACGATCGAGCGGCTCAATCACGAATACTGGACGGCGTTCTGGAGTCATACGTATTCGTCGTTTGAAGAAATCGAGCCGAACGGCATAGCGGGGCTTGCGCTGGACTGGCGGCGGTTTACAAGCGAAAATTGTCGCGATTTTATGCGGGAAGAGATTGCGGCGGTGCGGAAATATTCCGCGAAAAAAGTTACCACGAATATGCTACCCGGCATTTATGAGCTTGATTATTCTCGTTACGCGGACGATCTCGACGTGATTTCGTTTGATAATTACCCCGCGTGGCACTCGCCGGGGCATTTGCACGAAGCGGCGGCTTCGGCGTTCTGGCACGATTTTTTCAGGTCTTTGAAAAACGCGCCGTACCTTTTGATGGAAAGCTCGCCCGGACTTGAAAACTGGAAGCAATACAACAAGCTGAAAGAGATCGGAATGGATAAACTTGCTTCTATGCAGGCGGTGGCGCACGGCAGCGACGGGGTATTGTATTTTCAATGGCGGAAATCGCGCGGCGACGCCGAGAAATTCCACGGCGCGGTAGTCGATCACGAAGGCAGCGAAAACACGCGGATTTTCAAAGCGGTACAGGGAACGGGCGAAACGCTTGAAAAAATCGCCGGAATCGCGGGAACGGGCGCAAAGCGCGCGGAAGTTGCGATTTTGTTCGATTGGGAAAATATGTGGGCGTTTGAAAGAAGTCAGTTTGCGGGGCGGAAGAATTATCGCGGCGACGTGATCGAAACGTATAAGTTTTTCTGGAACAACGCTATTCCTTGCGACGTGAAAAACCCGCGCGACGATTTATCGGGGTATAAGCTTGTTATCGCCGTCGATTTGTATATGGTGGATAAAGCGGTGGAAGAGAATCTTGTATCTTACGTGCAGGGCGGCGGCACGCTGTATGCGAAGTGCTTTTTGGGTATGGCAAACGAAAACGATCTTTGTCATCTTGGCGGCTTTCCCGCGGGAAAACTCAAAGAAGTTTTCGGAATATGGAACGAGGAGCTGGATACCCTGTACCCGGGCGACGAGCGGAAAATTTCGGCGGACGGCAAAGAGTATGCGGCGAACGTATACGAAGAACATATTCACGCTCGGAGCGCAAACGTGCTTGGAAAATATACTGACGGAATGTTTGCGGGCGAGCCGTGTTTTACGGAAAACGCGTACGGGAACGGCACGGCGTATTATCAGGCGTTCGCGGGAGAAAACGGCGGCTTTGAAAGCGACGCGTTTGACAGAATCTGCAAAGATCTCGGCATAGAAAGCGTGTGCGACGGCGTGAGAGAAAAGCCGCTCGGCGTAACGGCGCACAAGCGGACGGACGAGAAAACGGAATATCTTTTCATAGAAAATTATACGGGCGAACAAAGCGGGGAAATCGCGCTTGCAAAGCCGTATGAAGATATGGAAACGGGAGAAAGGGTAACGAGCGTGAATCTGCCGCGTTTCGGCGTGCGGATACTGAAAGCAGGGAAAAACGGGTGAAATAATGGCGAGAGAAAAAGAAAAATATTATCCCGAGCCGAGAGCGCGGCGGAAGATCTGGCAAAGCCTGAACGGCGAATGGCAGTTTAAATTCGGGGACGGCGGCGCATACGATTTAAAAATTCTTGTGCCGTACGCGTATCAAAGCGCGGCGAGCGGGATCGGCGATCATAGCCGCCGCGAAATTCTGTGGTATAAGCGCAAATTCGAGCTGACGGAAGAAATGCAAAAATGCAAGACCATATACCTGAATTTTCTTGCGGCAGACTACGAATGTACGGTGTATATCAACGGGCAATTCGCGTTGTATCACGAGGGCGGTTATGGCGGATTCGGCTGCGATATCCGCCCGTACATAAAAGACGGGAAAGCACAGGAAATCGAAATCCGCGTGTACGATCCGTATACGAAAACGTATCCGCGGGGCAAACAAAGTTGGAGCGAAACGCCGTCCGGGTGCTTTTACTATGCTACGTCCGGAATCTGGCAAAGCGTATGGCTGAGCGGCGCGCGGGGTGATTATATAAAAAGCGTGCGGTTTGAAACGGACGTAGAAAAAACGCAGGCGTGCGCGTACGTGGAAACGATCAACAGAGAAGCGGACGAGATAACGGCGATCGTAAAAACGCCGCACGGCGGCGAAAAGCGGTTTTCGTGCACGGCAGGCGAGAACGGGCGATTCGAATTGAGCATGGCATTTGAAAAGCCGTGTTGTTTTGCGGATATACATCTTTGGACGGCGGCGTTCCCCAAACTGTACGAAACTACGCTGCAACTCAGAAAACAGGGCGAAGTGCTTGACGAAATCGAAACGTATTTTGCTTTTCGAAAAGTACGTACGGAGAACGGACGCGTGCAAATTAACGACGAAGCGGAAGAGCTGAGAATGGTGCTCAATCAAGGGTATTTCGAAGGATACGGACTTACCGCGCCGAGCCCCGAAAGTTACAAAAACGATATACTGCTTGCGAAAAAGATGGGATTCAACGGGATGCGGATACATCAGAAAGCGGAAGATCCGTGGTTGTATTATTATGCGGATACGCTGGGGATGTATCTGTGGGCGGAAACACCGAGCGCGTACGAATTCACGCCGGAAACTACGCGGGCGCTTTTCGATTTACAGCAACAAATCGTAAAACTGGTGTACAATTCGCCGAGCGTGATCGCGTATGTGCCGTTTAACGAAAGCTGGGGTGTAAAAGAAATACTGCACGATAAAAGGCAACAATCGCTTGCAAAGGCGGCGTACTTCCTGATAAAATCGCTGGACGATACGCGGCTTGTGATCACGAACGACGGTTGGGAAAATCTCGAAGAATCCGATTTAATCGGCATACACGATTATTCCAAGTACGGCGACGAGTTTGCGGGAAAATTTATCGGCATGAGCGAAAGCCTTGTGCCTGCGGGAAGAAGAGTGATGGCGCAAGGGGAGCGGTTTACTGGTCAGCCGATAATGCTCTCGGAATTCGGCGGGGTGGCGCTGGCAACGGACGGCGGCTGGGGGTACAACGGCGCGGAAAGCGGCGAAGAGTCGTTTATGGCGCGGCTGGAACGGCTGTTTAAAAACGTGGCGGCGTGCGATTTTTGCGGTTGGTGCTATACGCAGCTCACCGACGTGGAACAGGAAACGAACGGACTTTTAAATGCGGCGCACGAGCCGAAATTCGATATAAGCAAAGTGCGCGGGATTATTGAAAAGTACGGCAAAAAATTCTATTAAAGTCAATTCAGGAGAAAAGAAAATGAGAAAAAAGACGATGACAAAAGCGATGAGCGGCACGCTTGCGGCGGCAACGCTGTGCGCGGCGTTTGCCGGATTGGCGGGTTGCGGCGGAAAATCTTCGAACGAAGTGCGGTTTTTTTTAAGCGGCACAAATTCGCAGATGGAAATGTATTTCAAACTGACGGACACGTTCAACGAAACGTACGGGAAAGAAAACGGCATAAAAGTAAACGCGGTGGAAATGCTTGCGGGCGCGGACATAACCGCGCTTCTCGGCTCTTCGAACGCGCCGGACGTATTGATGGTGAGCGACGACAGCTATAAAAAATACGTAATCGGCGGGTATTTCGCGGATATTTCCGATATAAAAGATACCTATACGAATATCGAGCTTGGCGACATTGCGCCGACGGCGATCAACCGCCTGTATTACGACAAAGAAACAAACACCTCGAATACCACCGATCCGCTGTACGCGTTGCCGATCGATTCCTGCCCCACCGCGCTTTACTATAATAAGGGCTTAATGGAAAAGGCGGGGATAATCGTGATTTCGGTGGACGAAAAAGATCTCGACAAGTGGAATAAGGGCGAAATCGCGGATAATTACGGCAAGAAAAAGAGCGATTACGCGAAGTTAAACGGCGTAACCGTGCCGAAGAAAGGCTATTACAGAAGCGAAACACCGTATTATTTCACCGAACTTTCGGAAGGATGGATAGTGCCGGCGGAAAACGAAATTATGGTATTCAACAACCGAATCGCGATGAACTGGGATGAAGCGGAAGATCTTGCGATGTACTTTTCCGCGGCATATAACCCCGGCACGAACGGGAAATCGAAATGGGGCACGACTTACGGGTATTTCACGGAAACGTGGTTTAATTACGGCTGGACGGTGGGCGGCGACTGCTTATACGATTTAACGGGCAAAGGCGACTGGAATTTCGGACTTCTCGATCCTAACCCGAATTATATCGTGAAAGAAGGCAAGACGTTTACGGGAAGAACGGGCACGGAATACAAAGCGGGTGAAACGATCGCGTTTTACGATAAGATGCAGGCGGCGGAAAACGAAGTGCTTGTGCCGGACGACAAAGGCGGGTATAAGCATGCGGACGGCAGCGAAGCGGGGATCTGGGAAGCGATTGCAGATGAAATGAATAAGGGCGAAGACAGCGCGCTTATCGAGCTCCCTTCCACGCGCACGGCGTTCAAGCGGTATTTAAAACTCGGCAGCTCGAAAGAGGCGTTCGTAGAAGATTCGCGCGGCTTGAATATTTCGCCCAACCCCGCGCAGATTACGGATATCAACCCGATTTATAAGCAGTTTTATACGGGGGATATTCTGTGTTTTGCGGGCGAATCGCAGTTGATGCAGGAAATCGCGCAGTATGCCGAACAATATAATTGCGAGTGGGACGTAGCTCCGCTTGTGCAGTATAAAAAATACGCCGATCCCGCCGACCCGGATTGCGACGAAGTGGAGGCGGCAGGCGTTGCGGCAGGACACAGCCGCAATACGAATATGGGAGTAAACAGCCGTTCGAAGAAGCAGGAAGCGGCGAAACAGTTTGTAAAATGGGCGTGCGGTACAGAAGGGCAGAAAGTGCGTGCGAACAACGGATTTTTCCCTTCGCAGCCGTCTTTGAAAAGCGAATTGAAATTCACGGGAAGTTACGCGCCGAAAAACGTGAATGTGTTTGCGGAAGCTCTGGAATATCAGCGCCCGGGCGATTGGTGGTATATGCCGAACACGCTGTGGGTGGAAGCGTGGTGTATCGATTTGAACAACAACGTGAGAAACAATACAAAATCGTTTACCGACTGGTATCCGGAAGCGATATCGAAAACGAATAATACGCTGAAAAACTATAAGAATTACGAAAGATAATACGGGGGCGAGGAATGAGATATAAACAGTGGTGCGAAATCGCGCCGCGCACGGAGCAGCAAAAGCGCGCATATAAACTGAAAATCGTGAAGCAGAATTTCGTGGGAACGAGTATGGTGATTCTGCCGTTTTTAGGTTTTCTTTGTTTCACGCTTTTCCCTATGCTTTTATCGCTCGCGCTTGCGTTTTCGCATCTGCAATCCGCGTTGATTTCGGAAGCGACGTTCGATGCAGGATTTAAAAATTTTCTATACGTAATAAAAGACGAATACACGTGGAAAGCGATGCGCACCACGCTTGTATATTCGCTGACGACGTTTTTAAACGTGGCTGTGGCGGTATTTCTCGCAAGCGTGATGAACAGGCATATCTACGGCAAGAAATTCTATTTCGTATTGTTTTTCCTGCCGCAGGTGTGTTCGAGCGTGGCCGTCGCCATGATGTGGCGTTGGGTATTCGCCGAAAACGGCGTGATTAACGCGTTTCGCCTTGTGGGCGACAAGCAGGCGATCGACTTTTTCACGGACGCGAATTATTATATGCTTGCGATTTTCGTGATGAGCGTATGGAAAAACGGCACGAATATCGTGATTCTGCTTTCGGCGTTTTCTGCAATCAATAAATCGTTGCAGGAAGCGGCGCGGTTGGACGGCGCGGACGAAATGCACGTATTCTGGAACGTGACTTTTCCGCAGCTCACACCCACGATATTTTATCTGATTACGATGAATCTGATTGCTTCGTTGCAGGAACAGGCGTTGTTCCAACTTATCAACACCACGGCAACCGGACCGAATTTCTGGGGACTTACGCTTACGTATCAGATGTACCGGTTGATGAACGTAAATCTGCAATACGGCTTATCCTGCGCGATGTCCTGGTTTATCGGGATATTCATTCTGATTGTTACGAAAATCAATTTTGCGCTGAGCAAGAAATGGGTGAGTTACGATTAAGGGGGCGAAACGATGGAAAATGCAATAAAAAATAAAGCTCCCGCAGGGGCAGTGCAACAGAAGAAAAAGCCGGCAAAAACGATCGCGGCGGCGGTGCTTGATCACATGATCGTGATTTTGTTTGCGGCATTTATCGTAGTGCCGCTGTATATCGTGGTGATTACTTCGGTGAAAACAAGTGTGGAAGCGAACGGCACGCACTTTTACTGGTGGCCGCAACAGGGCTTTTCGGTGGAAGGCTATAAAACGGTGCTTACCACCTCGTCTACGGCGCGGAATCTGGTGCGCGCGTTCGGCGTGACGCTCTGGATGTACGTGCCTACGATTATCGTGGGCGTGCTGGTATCCGCGCTCGCCGCGTATGGGTTTGCGAAAGTGGAATTTTTCCTGAAAAAGCCTATATACGGCATTCTGATCAGCTCGCTTACGCTGCCGAATTGCGTGGGCATGATTGCTTCCGTGATTATTTTCGACGGTATCGGGTGGATGGGCACGCCGTTGCCGCTGATGATTCCCAAAATGATGGGCAGCATCGGAATCGTGTTCTTTTTACGGCAGTTTTACGCGGGACTTCCCGACGATTTACTCGGCGCAGCGCGCGTGGACGGGCTCGGCGATTACGGCATCTTTTTTAAAATCGCGTTGCCGCTTTCGTTGCCCGCGGTAGGTTCGCAGTTTATTTTAACGTTCATTTCGGCGTACAACGATTATTTAGGTCCGCTCTATTATCTGCTCGGCTACCCCGAAATTTATCCGCTGCAACTTTCGCTGGCGTATCTTCGTACGGCTTCGAATGCGGACTGGCAACTTTTAATGTCCGGCACGATGGTGGCTACCATACCTATGGTATGCCTGTATCTCGTATCGCAGAAATTTATTCTGAAAGGCGTATCGATCACGTCCGGCTTGAAAGGCTGAAAAGTAAACAAGGAGAAAAATATGAGAATCAAGAAAATTCTGATAGCGGCGATGTCGGTGATGTTTTTATCGCAGGCAACCGCTTGCGCGAAAGCGCCGAAAGCGGAAGGTTTCGAGCTCTCGCATTTCGACGGTATGAATATCGACGAATACGACAGCGACCTATTATGGCGGAACTCTGCGGAAATCGCAAACGACGGTTCGGGCGACGGCGACGTGATGTGGGTGAGCGAAGAAGAAGACCCCGTAAACGGCGGCTGGTTTTATATGTATTCCACAAAAGGGGGCGGAGTGCCGAGTACGGCGGACGGAAAAAATCCCACGAAAGAGAACGGCGAAGCGGCGTACTATCCCTACGTGCTTACTTCGCGTTCGCGGGATATGGTGGACTGGGAAATGTGCGGCGCGGTGGATAACTGCTATTCGCTGAAGCTTGGCGCGGATACCTGGGTATCAAGCAACATGTACGCGCCGGAATGTATCCGCAACCAGAAGGACGGCAAGTATTATCTTTATTACACGGCGGCGAGCAAGGTGAACGACGTTGAATTGCGGCGTGCGGGCGCGAGATATACGAGCGATACGGCGTTGAATTCGCGCTTTTATATCGGCGTGGCGGTATCGGAGAGCCCGTGCGGACCGTTCCTGCCGTGTACGAGCGAAAACATGTACGGCGGCGCGGATAAGAAAAACCTGAACGGGTACGTTCTCGATGAAATCAACCCCACGATTTTACTGGACGAAGAGTGCGACGAGCTGTTCTATACGAACGAATTTAAAGCTTCCGTCGATTTCGAAGATCGCGACGAGATTTTTTCGATTATCGACGTATCGCCTTTCTTCGATACAAACGGCGATCTGTATCTGTATTTCTGCCGGCACATGTCCGCAAAAAACCCGGGCGGGCATACCGTGTGGGGTGTGAAAATGAAGGATATGGTATCGCCCGATTACACCACGCTTACGTGTATGATGCGCGGCACGTATACTTCAAGTTTTACCGGCACGGAAATGCTCGGCAATAAAAACGCGTCGCTCGGAAAAAAGTTTGTGCGCACGGAATACACGGGCGATCCCGCGAAAGGCGTGTTCGATCCGGATAAGCCGCGGCACCTTGGCAGAAGCTGGGCGAGCTATACAACGTATGAAGACGGCACGGAAAGCGACGACGGGCAGAACGAATTCAACCTTGTGGAAGCGCCGAACATGATTCAGACGAAAGACAAAGACGGCAAAACCGTGTATGTGTGTTCGTACGCGATGGGCGGCGTAGACCGCACGTCGGGCGACTATGATTGCAAAGCGGCGTATAGTTATCATCCGCTTGAAGGGTTTATCAAGCCGAACGTAGAGGATGGCGCGTATATTTTAGGCGTAGATCCTTCGGTGAACGATTTCATGAGCAATCTCGGACACGTATCGTTTGTGGAAGTCGGCGAAGAGATATGGATCGCGCACTGGCAGAGACAAACGCCGTTCGGCGGACTCGATCAGGGACGGCTTTACGCGCTTTCTTCCTGCTCGATGCAATATATGGAAAACACGGGCATTTATATGCCGATCGCAAACGGACCGACTACTTCGTTGCAGCCGAAAACGGAAGCGGCAACGGGCTATAAAAACGTGGCGAAACAGGCGAAAATTACGGCGAAAAACGGCAGAGGCGATACCCTGAAATATTTAAACGACGGCATGCGGGTAACGCGCGGCGAGTTCGCGGATAGAGAGTTCCGGGCGGAAAAGAAAGATAAAACCACGGAAATCACGCTCACGTTCGATACGCCCGTTACGGTGCGCGGTGTGCTTGTGTACAACTCGTATTCCACGAACAACGCGTTTAAAAATATTTCGCTGATACAGTTTAATCTGGCGGAAACGCCTTTATGGCATACGGGCGGCGAAACGAAATGTTACATAAAAAATCTGCCGTACAACGCGGCGGCATACGTAACGGGTATGGGCAATTTGCAGCCGGGCAGCGCGGCGGTGGCTACCTTCAACGAAATCAAGGTGAACAGCATTACGATTTTCGTACAGAAAAGCGATTTGTACAACGATCAAGGAGAGTTGAAAATTTCCGAAATCGTGGTACTCGGCAAATAAAAAGGGGAAAAACGATGAAAACAAAAACGAAACTCTTGTTGGCAGCCGCGCTTTTTTCCGCAGCGTTCGCATGCGGGGCGGCAGGCTGCGCCGAAAAGGACACAAGCGCGGCGGAAAGCGAGCCGTATGAATACGCGTTCAATAAGCCGTTTGCCGGCACGCCGGACGAAGATATGAAAATTGACGGCATTTTAAACGAAGCGGCTTGGCAGAATAAAAACTATCTCTCTCAGTCGTTGAAAGGCAAAGAATGGGACGCCACCACGCATTTCACGAAAAAGGGCGTGTATATCGCGGTGAAAGCCACCGATCCGAAAATGTCGTATCGCACGCGGTTTACAAACCGTTCTGCGTTTAACATATATCTTTGCAAAACGGGTACGGAAACTTACGATATTCAAACGCTTGCTTATCACGAAGGGCGGTGTTTTCAGTTCCAGCTCGATCCGTACTACTGCCGCTCGAAAAACCGCGTGCCGTACTATTACAAGGCGCACGTAGAGGGCGAGCTGAATACGGAAACGGAATGTACGATGACGGCGGAGCTTTTTCTCACGTGGAAAGACTTGTATTATACCGAGGCGGAACTCAGCGAAAACGGCTACCCCGAAGATATTCAGATGTACGTGAATTACAGCGGGGAATCCACCGAAGTGCTCGGCACGTGTCTGTGGCGCGAAGAAACGTATTTCCGGTTTAATAAAGACGGCTACGCGGGAGAAATACGGGGTGAAGATTTCGGCAGTGTGGAAAACGGCGTGACGGCAACCGACCGTTGGACGAAAAACGAAAACGGCAATTTATACACCGCCGCGGGCAGAACGCAGATTATCTGGCTGAAAAACGCGTACGCGAAAGACTTTATGTTCGAAGCCGAATTAAAACCGCTCGATAAAACCTCGGACGGCTCGGAGATTAAGATTCGCGGCGATAAAGTATACGGCAGATTCGGGTTGATCACCGAAAATTCCAACGCGGATTATTCGGTGTATTCTTCCGTGGCAAGCGGCGCGCCCGCTACGCTGCAACTGCAAACCTGCCGCCAGATCGATTCGTTTCACTGGCAGAATAAAATCGGCATTTCGGGCGGCAATATCGCTACGGGTATCGGCGAAGATTTCGTTACCTTCCGCGTGATCAAGCAGGGCGATATGTTCTATTATTTCTACGGCGACACGTACTGGAAAAGCGAGCGTATTCAGGACTTGCAGGATAAAGTATATTGCGGCGTTTTTACCTCGCAGGGCGTGGAAATTCTCGATTATAAATACGAAAATTTCGAGGGAAAGGAAAGCGAACTCAAAGCGGAACTTTCCAAATATATGTATTTCGTAAGCGTTCCCGGGGCAAGCACTTACGGAAACGTTACGGGCAGCGCGTACGCAGTGCCGAAAGGCGAAGAAGTTACCGTTTCGTTCGTTCCCGCCTCCCGTGGCGTGCTGACGCAAATCGGCATGAACGGCGAGGATAAATACGACGAAATCATGGCGGCGATGAACGACGAATGCGAATACACCTTCACGCCGACGGGCGACGTAACGTTTACCGCAACATTCAAAGCGTTTAACAGAGCCGATCTTGTGCGCACGACGGTTGCATACAAAGATAAAAACGGCGAGCTTGTAAAAGACGGCACGTATAAAATCTACGGCAGCGAAAAACACCTGTTCTATCAGGGTATCCCCAACGATTCGGGCTATGTGATCGTGTATCTCCCCAAAGAAGGCAGCTACGAAGTGGACGGCAGGGCGATTGAAACCAACGGCAATTATCGTTTAGTTACAACGTTTTCCGGCTATCACGAAAGCGAAGCCGAATTTACGCTGAACGACACCGTAACCTCCACCGATATCAACGGCAAAGAAGAGAGCGTGGCAACCACGAAGAGCTTTACGAAGGTGATCGGTGTGAGCGAAAACGCGTGGGGCAACGTGCAGGTAAACGGTAAGAAACTTACGGGCAGCGGCACGCTCGATTACAACGAAACCACCGGCAATTACTACGTGGAAAATCGCGGCGTTACGCAGTACTACAAGCACATGACAGGCACAGATTGGCAGGCGGACGTAACGATTGAACTTACGAACGCCGACAGGCGCGATCTCGCGGGCATTTTAATCACCAACGGCAAATACACGGTGATTTTGAAAGTTAATCTCGAAAATTGTGGCGTGATGATCGCCACCGGCAGCGGCGCTGCAAATTCCGTTCCCGGCAGAGAGCTTCTGCTCACGGGATTTAAGAGCGGCGTTACGATACGTCAACCCGCCGCGGGCGCAACGGACGGCTCGGGTAAGTTTACGTTCCGCGTGAGAAAGAACAATAATTCGATTGTGATCGGCGAAGTTTCCGAAAACGGCGTCGGCACGCCGCGCGCGTGGCTCGATGGGGCAGGCTTGCACCTTGCCGAAGGCTCGAAGATCGGCTGGGGCGAAGCGAGCAAAGCCGCAATCGACGCCGACCTGCAAAAAATGTTTATGTACGAAAGCGAAACGGCAATCGGCGTCCGCGCGTACTGTCAGAAAGCCATTCGGGCGGAATTTTCGATCGACTTCACAAAATTCGATAAAAATTCCGGCGGATTGATCTGGGACGGCAAGTGGGGAGATTTCACCCCCGATCGCGACGGCACGAAAATCGACTGATCGCGGCGGCGTTTGGGGCGCGGCAATATCCGCGTAAAAATATCACGGAACGAAGCAGCCGCCTGAAAATGCAATTGTTCGGGCGGCTTGCAAAAAATAAACTTTTAAACGGAGGAAAGATGCAATGAGAAGTAACAAAAAACGGTACGAAAGTCCGCAAGCGACTTTCAGACAATTCTCGGACGATCGCGAGATCGTCCGCACAAGCGGTGGCAACGCGAAATTGACGTGGGGTGAGTGGGGAAATTGGGAGGAAAATCGCGACAATACCTACATTCAAGGGAAGGAAATTTAAGAAAGGAGGAAAAAATTATGAAAACCAAAACCAGAAACATTTTAGCGGGTGCGGCGGTTGCCATGCTGCTCGGCGGCGCGTTCGGCGGTATCGCCACGCTTGGCAATCATAAAGCCGTGGCGGAAGGTCAGGGAAGCGCTTTGGATTTGCTTAACGGCTTCACTTGCCCGGGTGCTTCCGTGTATATTGCAGGCGCGGGCGAGAGTATCGCAAAACAAATGCGTTTTGTACTCAATCTCGATGCGGCGCAGGCGGCATACGCCGACGAAGCTCATACGGCGGGCGTAGTGGTTTTGCCCTACGATTTGTACAGAAAATACAATCTTTCCGAGCTGACGAAAGATAACGAAATCGCTTCGAAAGTAGACGTGAAGTGGGAAAAACAAGAGAACGGCAGCTATACTTCGTATGCCTATCTCGACGCAACGCTGATTCCCGCAGGACAGGAAAACAGAACGCTTGTGGCGCGCGGGTATATCGAAGACGGCACAAACGTGTACTACACCGAAGAAGTGAAAGCTTCTATGGCATACGTGGCGTGGAAAAATATCGGTATGCAAGGCGGCGCGTACGATACGCAGCTGAAAGAATACATGGGCGAATATACGCTTATTTACGGCGCGGGCGAAAACGAGAAAATCGGCGGTTTGTATTACGGCGATAAATTCGATACAAAACTGCCCGCACAGGTCGGCGGATACAACGTGGATAAATGGTATTGGGACGAAGAGAAAACGCAGGAAATCAAAGCCGCCGATTACGCCACCGGCTCGATGACGATTTACTACGAACTTGAAAAATTCGCGGTAACCGGTACGATTTCCTGCGCGGACGGTATTGATTTAACGAAAGTGAAAGTGTACGTAAACGGCGAAGAAACGGGCGCGGCGGTGAGCGAAAGCGGCAGTTTCAGCGTACAACTCCCCGCCGATACGTATGATTTCGTATTCGAAACCGAAGGGTATATCGCGTATGCGGACGGCGTTGAAGTAAGCGCAACCACCGAAGCGATCAACGCAACGCTCAAAAAGAATACGTATGCAATCGGCGATTACGGCGCGTTGAAGAGCAATACAAACCCGACGTTCAATGAAAACGGCACGTACACCGTAAGCGGCAAAGATCAGATGATTATCTTCCCGCATACGGCTACAACCGACGCGTTTGAGTATTACGTAAAAGTAAGCGATATCAACAGAAATTCGCAACACGAAGCCGGGGTAGGAATTTGCCTTACCGACGGAAAGAACAAACTTACCGTCAGCTGCTGGGCTTGGGGGCAGATTCAGGTATCTATGGGCGCAGGCTCGGAAGAAATCTACAATCAGTTCTTTTCAAAGCATAATGACTTGAATACGTGGGATGGCGTTACATTCAAGTTTGTTGTAGATAAGGTAAACGCGCAGATTTTGCTCTATATCAATAACAATTTAAGATTTACGTTTACAAAGAATGCCATTACGCCGAATGTAGTAGCTCAGGATAAAATCTATCCCGATTCTTTAACGGCTGTTTATGCAGAAAAAATTGCCGGATTCTTTGCCGACGGCGCAAAAATTGCGGCGGGTATCAACGGCGGATTTAAAAATCCTTCTACGGCAACGTATACTTGTTCCATAGCGAAACTCTACGCCGTTTCGGGTACGATTTCGCCTGCCGATGGCGTTGATCTTACGGCTACTTCGCTGACGGTAGACGGCATTTCCACGCCGATTTCCGTGCAGGGAAACGGCTCGTATAGCGTTTTGATTGGGGAAGGCAAGCACACGCTTGTATTCGCCAACGGCAAATACGGCGCAACGAAAGAAATTACGGTTGTAAACGGCGAAAATATTGCCGACGTTCAGCTGAAAGACGGCACGTGGCTTGCGGGTAAATACGGAAACGTGGCGAGCAATAATACTCCGGAATTAAACGAAAACGGCACGTACACCGTAAGCGGGCAAAATCAGATGATTATCTTCCCGCATACGGCTACAAGCAATTCGTTTACGTATGAAGTTACGGTTAATGATATCAACAGAAGTGACCGTGACTCGAAAATCGGAATTTGTATTACGGACGGAAACTACAGACTCGCCATAGGATTAAGCGAAGACTGGCAAGTTCTCGTAAGCTTGTCTCAAAATAGTAACGAAGCAACTCATAATTACTATGGGTTAGGCGGCAAGCAAGGCGTCAACGGCGTCAAACTTAAGTTTGTTGTGACAAAACAAGACATCAAGTTCTATGTAAATAATACGCTTCGATTTACTTTTACAAGCGAAGAAATTACTTCTACAATCAGCGCACTTACAGATTCTTGGGTTAAAGATACTTTAACGGATGCTTACAAAAATGGTATTGCCGGGTTCTTTGCTGAAAATGCAAAGCTTGCGGTCGGAATTATGAGCGGTTGGAAAGATTCTGTTACGGCAACCTATACTTGCAGTATTACGAATAACTGATCTGTAAAATCTGTTTTGGCGGTGGGGCTGCCGCGTAAAAAACGGCAGCCTTAACAGCCCGCAACGAAAAGAAATCATAAAGGGAAATGGTGAAAACATGAAAAAGTTTTTAGCGAAAATATTGGTGATCGCCGCGCTTGTTTCCGGTATGGCGTTTGCATTTTCGTCGTGTTCTTCTCAGGGCGAAAATTATCTTAACTGGTATCAAAAGCAGCCTTCCGAAGACAACGATAAAAATAACGAAAACGAAGATAAAAACGATCATAACAACGATAAAAAAGACAATAACGGCGGCGGAATCTGGACTCCGCCCGTGAAAGAATAACTTTACAAATCAGCGAAGCGTTCCGTTCATACGACGTAATCGACGTTATGTCCGAAGCCACCACGCTCGATCGGCTTTCGTATATATTGAAGAGCGCGAAAGGCATAGTAAACGCCGAAGACGAGCCGTATATCGCGGCTTCGCTTGGTTGCGCGAACGGGATTATGCGTTCGCCGGCGAGCAAAGAACACGTATACGCGGGCGATCGTTTGCAAGAGAGCGTAGCGGCGGTGCGGTGGCAAATAAAATTAAAAACGGTATGGTAAATTTCGGTGAGAATAACATGATTCCTATGCCGTCCGGCACATCCAACAGTAGTATATGGGTATGAATATCGATGCGATTTCTGGCAACGGGTTTATCGGCACGAAAGTTAAGTTCGCAAACGACGAGATGGTAAAAATGATCGAAGTTGAAAATGAGAACGAACTTGGCATTACGATGCTCACGAATGCAGATGACTATTACACAGTGCTTCAATTTCACGTATAAAAGAAGTGTTCACGAGATATAGTAACGGTGAGAAAGCGAAAGATATTGCAGAATGGATGAATTCGCAAGGCGTAAAAAATCGTGCGGGAAATGATTTTGAAGTCAACGCGTTCGCGCGAATGATTCGAAACGAGAGATATACGGGAAAACTTCGCGAGGGCGAAACTTTGTATACGAATATCATTCCGCCGATTATTGACGAAAAATTGTTTTGGCAATGCAATACGATAATGGACGCGCACAAACACAAATCGCGCCGCAAGCCTTGCTCATATATTCGTTTCCTTCTTGCAGAGCCAAACAAAATTCTATGATTTTTCTTGCTTTTTGCACGATAAAG
>ULYL01042729.1_pt1 | contig 18968 bp, 10 predicted proteins | sample 1962211 | NCBI WGS metagenome assembly ULYL01 (sample SAMEA4835864, study PRJEB28245) | human gut metagenome | biome: gut microbiome; material: fecal sample | place: Denmark | collected 2008
TTGAAATAGAAGTATCCATGCTCATGGAAGTAAGTGTGGATGGCCATCGCCATGTTATGACGGATACGCATCACTGCACCAAAGGTATTGGTACGGAGACGGAGATGAGCATACTGACGCATATACTCGAAACTCTGACCCTTCTTCTGCATTGGATAATCACCGCCGCAGAGTCCGTAAATCTCTATGCTTTCGCACTGGATCTCTACGCTCTGACCGGCACCCTGGCTCTCTACCAAAGTACCTACTACGCTGATGCAAGCACCTGTAGTGATCTGACGGAGCTGATTCTCATCGACCTTGGATGGGTCGACTACTATCTGAATATTATTAATAGTAGAACCATCGTTAAGAGCGATAAAATCGACTGCTTTGCTACTACGATGAGTACGCACCCATCCCTTTACATTCACGATTGAGCCGTAGGCTGTGCTCTTGAGCAAATCTACGACTTTAGTTCTTTTTACTTTTTCCATTGTTTTTATTGTTTCTTATTCAAAAGCACCCATGCGGAGCATATCTACCTCTTTCTCTGTGAGGAAGCGCCAGTCACCGCGACGAAGGTTCTTCTTGGTCAAACCTGCAAACTGTACACGGTCGAGCTTGGTAACACGATAACCGAGGCTCTCGAAGATACGGCGAACGATACGATTCTTGCCACTGTGGATTTCGATGCCCACCTGTGCCTTGTCGCGCTCGTCTGCATAATCTACTGCGTCTGCCTTGATCTCACCATCATCCAAAGTGATACCATCACGAATCTGCTGCAAATCATGAGCAGTGATGTTCTTGTCGAGATGTACGTGATATACTTTCTTCTTCAGGAACTTAGGATGAGTCAACTTACTTGCCAAATCACCATCGTTGGTGAGAAGGAGGACACCTGTGGTGTTGCGGTCGAGACGGCCTACTGGATAGATACGCTCTGGGCATACGTCCTTGACAAGATCCATCACGGTCTTGCGCTGCTGAGGATCATCGCTGGTTGTCACGTAATCCTTTGGCTTGTTGAGCAATACATATACCTTCTTCTCCAATGATACTGGTGCGTCATGGAACTTCACCTCATCGGTGCGGAGAATCTTGGTACCCAACTCTGTTACAACCTCACCATTGACAGTAACAACTCCTGCCTGGATGAACTCATCAGCCTCACGGCGAGAGCATACACCTGCATTGGCAAGGAACTTGTTCAAACGCAATGGCTCTGTTGGATCAAAGTTTTCCTCCTTATATTCTATACGCTTCTTCAGGCTATACTTTGCATTTGGATCATAGCCTGGTGTATGCTGACGATAGCCGCCACCACGGTTGTTGTTGTAGCCGCCGCGGTTGTTGTTATAGCCACCACCACGGTTGTTGTTGTAGCCACCACCACGGTTGTTGCTGTTGTAGCCACCACCACGGTTGCTGTTGTAACCGCCACCACGGTTGCTGTTGTAGCCGCCACCACGGTTGCTGTTATAGCCGCCGCCCTGCTGACGTGGCTGGTAACCACCCTGCTGACGTGGCTGATAACCGCCCTGCTGACGTGGCTGGTAGCCGCCCTGCTGACGTGGCTGGTAACCGCCTTCAGCATCGTTATTATTGTTGTTGTAGCGTGGACGATAACCACCTGCCTGCTGACGTGGCTGATAACCACCGGCACGATTGTTATTATAGCCACCACCCTGTGGACGACCATAGCCGCCACGTGACTGATAGCCACCACGCTGCTGTGAATGTTCACCATTTGAGCTCTGCAAGCCAGCGCCGAAGCCTTCTGGGCGGAAACCACCCTCACTATTACTGCTGCCTCTGTCGCTGCTATAAGCACGCTGCGAGTTAATACGTGGACGCTGTGGACGTCCGTTGCTGTGATAATTTCTCTGATAACCACCTGCTGGGTTATAACCTCCCTCACGGGTTCCTTCACTCTCAGTAGATTGACCTTGAGCTTTGTTTTCGATTTCTGAATCCATAGTCATTAATTCTTAAAAAATAGCCTCCCGGCTGGGTTAGTAAATCTTATTATTATTTATTAATCAATATCGTTAAGAATAATACGCCACACCAATTCTCCTTAGATACCTGTATAATTACTTGGAGTAATCGCCATCAATTCTGCCTTCACGCTATCACTAACGTTTAATCCCTGGATAAACTCATGAATGGTTTCCTCTGTCATGTGCTTATTGGTACGTGTCAAAGCCTTCAGTGCTTCGTATGGATGTGGATAAGCCTCGCGACGCAAGATAGTCTGTATAGCCTCAGCCACTACTGCCCATGTATTGTTCAAATCTTCCTGCAACTTCTCCTCGTGCAAGATGAGCTTGCGCAAGCCCTTCAGGGTGCTCTGAATAGCAATCACACCATGCCCCAAAGGAACACCGATGTTGCGAAGAACCGTACTGTCGGTCAAGTCACGCTGCAAACGGCTCACTGGCAACTTCAGAGCCAGGAACTGAAGAATGGCATTGGCAATACCTAAGTTACCTTCACTATTCTCGAAGTCGATAGGGTTTACCTTATGGGGCATAGCGCTGGAACCTACCTCACCTGCCTTGATCTTCTGCTTGAAGTACTCCATGGAGATATACATCCAAAAGTCACGGTCTAAATCGATGATGATGGTGTTGATACGACGAATGGCATCAAAGATGGCGCCCAGATAGTCGTAATTGCTAATCTGAGTAGTATATTGTTCGCGCTCTAAGCCCAACTTTTCGCTGACAAACTTATTGCCGAAAGCCTTCCAGTCGAACTGTGGATAAGCTACGTGGTGGGCATTGTAGTTGCCAGTAGCACCACCAAACTTGGCAGTGATCTTGCAGGCTTTCAAAGAATTGAGCTGCTCTGTGAGACGATAGACGTACACCATGATTTCCTTACCCAAACGAGTAGGAGAAGCTGGCTGTCCGTGAGTCTTTGCCAACATTGGAACATCCTTCCACTCATCAGCATAGGTCTGCAACTGAGCAATGAGTTCCTCTACCTGAGGATAGTACACCTGTTCCAAAGACTCCTTGACAGAGAGAGGAACACTGGTATTGTTGATATCCTGAGATGTAAGACCGAAATGGATAAATTCCTTATAAGCATCCAAGCCTCCGATCTTATCAAATTCTTCCTTAATAAAATACTCGACTGCCTTCACATCGTGATTGGTTATTTTTTCAATATCCTTCACACGTTGTGCCTCGTTCTCATCAAAATTACGATAGATGTCACGCAAACGATCAAAAAGAGCATGGTCAAATGATGCCAACTGCGGCAATGGCAGCTCACACAAAGTGATGAAATACTCTATTTCCACTCTTACACGATAACGAATCAGCGCAAACTCTGAATAATAATTAGCAAGCGCTTCTGTCTTTCCCCTATAACGGCCATCAATTGGTGATATGGCTGTCAACAAATCTAAATTCATATCTAATACGTATTAATATATCTAATTAGGCTGCAAAGGTAGAAAAATTATCTGAAAAGACAGAAGAAATAATGATAAATTAGCTTAAAAAACAATAAAGGTTTCACAAGTAATTGTGAAACCTTTATTAGTGGGCGTTGACGGATTCGAACCGCCGACCCTCTGCTTGTAAGGCAGATGCTCTAAACCAGCTGAGCTAAACGCCCGAAAAATATTCCCTGCAACTCAAATGAACTACAGGGAACCACCCCTATAGTGGGCGCTGACGGATTCGAACCGCCGACCCTCTGCTTGTAAGGCAGATGCTCTAAACCAGCTGAGCTAAACGCCCGAAAAATATTCCCTGCAACTCAAATGAACTACAGGGAACCACCCCTATAGTGGGCGTTGACGGATTCGAACCGCCGACCCTCTGCTTGTAAGGCAGATGCTCTAAACCAGCTGAGCTAAACGCCCTTACGTTTCGTAAGCGGGTGCAAAGGTACGAACTTTATTTGATTCCACCAAATTTTTTCGCAACTTTTTTCATTTTTTCTCCAAAAAACTTCATTTTCCCATAAAAAGTAAAGCTTTTTACCTTTTTACCCTTTTACCCTTTTACCTTTTTACCTTTATAAAGCGCCCCCATTCAAACAAAAAAAGGGCGCCCCATCGGACGCCCCTAATTGCAATATGTGTTATAAGATTACTCTGCAATCTGAACAGTAGCACGGCGGTTGAATGAGATTGGAGAAAGCTCATCTACACCACCATTAGCCTGAGTTGTGATATTACTTCTCTCTACACCCATCTTAACGAGCTCTGAAGCAACTGCCTCTGCACGACCCTCAGAAAGCTTCTGGTTGATAGCAGGAGTACCTGTTGCGCTATCAGCATAACCGTTGACGAGCAACTTAGAACCATTCTCCTTAGCGTACTTAGCAAGAGCCTGTACGTTAACCAAATCCTGCTGAGAAGCAATGTTAGTCTTATTGATGTTGAAGAATACAGAAACTGGAGTATTAACAAACTCCTTAACAGATGCAGGAGTCTCTACTGGCTTCTGGTTAGCAAGTTTCTCCTTCAAACGTTCATTCTCTGCATTAGCATCGTTCAACTTAGCATTGAGTGCATCAAGCTCTGACTGATGGAGAGCATTGATAGCATCTACGTCTGGAGTCTTCTTCCAAGTTGACTTGCCAAGATTGAACTGCAAGCCTACCTCTGCATAGAGGTTGTTGTCATGAGAATCCCAACCGCGGCGTCCGCGCTCGACACCACCATCGATATCGTGCTCGATACGGTTCCAACCAGCCTCAAGATAGACGTTGAGTTTCTCAGCTACCTTCCAAGAAGACTGAACACCAGCACTGAGGTCCATTGAATACAAGTTGTGTGTCATTGTACGGCCAATACCACCACCGATGAAAGGAATCACATTCCAAACACGGTTCTCATTGTAACCATAAAGTAAGTTGCTGACGTTGAACATGACATGCTCATTCAAAAGCCAATACTTATTAAACTTACCCTGCTCGCCTGTTGACATATCATACACCTGCTTACCCCAGATACCCTGCAACTTGGTACGCAAACCGATACCAGGAGTAAACCACTTACCGATAGCTACAGCAACACCAGGATTAGAACGGAACTTCTTGAAAGGACTTGTTGCGAAATTCTGACCATGCTCCTCGTTTGAATACCAAGCATTCCAATCAATACCAGCCTGAACAAACCAATTGCTCCAGAAAGAGTTTGTAGAAACACTATACTTTTCTGTAGGAGTTGCATCCTGAGCAAATCCACTCAATGAAAGACCAGCAAATGCCAGTACAGCTATTAACTTTTTCATAACTTTAATATTTAACAATCAATATATAATTCATTAAAACGAAATCACCTTTTATATTTTGGGGGCAAAATTACTACTTATTTTTTTATTTTTCCCTTTTTTCATAAAAAAAATGCACTTTTTTTTAAAAAAAGTTGTCTTTTTTCCATTTTTACCCCCATTTTAACCTAAAAGATGCTCAATTTCCTGCTGTTTGAGAATACAAAGCACATTTTTACCATCGGGAGTATAGTTGACGTTGCTACACGCAAACAGGTCATTGACAAGGGTTTCCATCTCTTCATTGCTCAATACCTGTCCTTGCGGAATGGCAGCATTCCGTGCCAACGTCAGAGCCAACGACTGATGTACCTCATCTAAGGCCTTCACCCCCTTCTCTTTGGCTGAGAAAACCATATCCTGTACCAGATGCAGAGGGTTGACGCCATCAAGTCCGGTAGGAATCGCATTGACGGCATAACTTCCTCCACCCAGATTATCCAGTTCAAATCCCATCTTACTCATCTCCGGCAAAAGCTTTTCCAAGATCACTTCGTCGGAAACCGGGAATTGAAGTACCTCTGGGAAAAGGACTTTCTGGGAATGACTCGTCTGTTGCTGAATCTGCTCAAGATACCGCTCATAAAGCACTCTCACATGTGCCCGATGCTGGTCTATGATCATCAGTCCCGACTTCACCGCAGTCATCACATACTTACCTTTATATTGATAATGTGCTGGTGACTTTTCGGCTAAAATACTTTGGGATGTATTGATTTCCGTTTCGCTTTCCGACTCGAAGATATCAGCTTCTTTTTCCACCGAATCCTGATTATTCAATCCTTCATACAACTGTTCCCACTGTTCATCCACCGGCTTTACCACAGTTGGTTTCCCGGATGATGGGGAGGACTTGAATGGATTGTAATGCGGATTTAAACTAATCTTCGGAGCAGAAGCAGAAGAAACCACATCCGGATTGTACACCGGAATATCCGGTTTATCTTCCGTATCAAAATCGATAGAAGGAACATCATTGAACATTCCAATGGATTCCTTGACGGCTGCCATCAAGATCTGCCAGATAGCCTGTTCGTTTTCAAACTTGATTTCTGTCTTGGTAGGATGTATGTTGACATCGATGTCATTGGGATTAACATCAAAGTACAGGAAATAAGGCACTTGTTCGCCCTGTGGAACCAATCTGTCGTAGGCTGTCATCACCGCCTTATTGAAATAAGGATGCTTCATATATCGTCCGTTCACGAAGAAGAACTGATGGGCACCTTTCTTACGTGCAGACTCAGGTTTTCCCACAAAACCGGAAATCTTACACATGGTCGTCTCTACATTGACCGGCAAAAGATCCTGATTGATGCGCTTTCCAAACACGTCGATGATGCGCTGCCTCAGATTACCTGCCTTCAGATTAAACAATTCTGTATTGTTGCTGTGAAGCGTAAAGGCAATCTGCGGATTGACCAGTACGATGCGCTCAAATGCTGTCAGGATATTATTTAATTCTGTAGAATTGGATTTCAAGAATTTGCGGCGTGCAGGAACATTATAGAAAAGATTGTTCACTGAGAAAACACTTCCCACTGAAGAAGAACAAGCTTCCTGTCCCTCGAAGCGCGAACCAGAGATAGACAATTGAGTACCGACTTCCTCTCCTTCCTGACGAGATTTCAGAACGACCTGAGCTACAGCTGCGATAGAGGCCAAAGCCTCACCACGGAATCCATTGGTATGCAGATTGAACAAATCTTCTGCCTGGCGAATCTTGGAAGTGGCATGGCGCTCAAAGGCCAGTCGGGCATCCGTTTCTGACATACCCTTTCCATCATCGATCACCTGAATACTGGTTCGACCGGCATCCACAACGGCTACATCAATATTTTTAGCACCCGCATCAACAGAGTTTTCTACCAACTCTTTGATCACTGAAGCCGGGCGCTGAATGACTTCTCCCGCTGCTATTTGATTGGCGACAGAATCGGGCAATAATTGAATGATATCGCTCATCTTTTATAATATTACATTTTTCTAAATCATCGAGATGACTCTGTCTTCACGGGCATCTCGCTCTTTTTACTGGAAAGAACCTGCAAAGGCGCAGCATGGCGCTTGATTACCTTCAACTGCTGGTCTTGCTTCTTGCCTCTCCATACGAAAATATCATTTTTATCCTTGGGGCGGATATCGTCAAACCAAGCAAAATTAGGGAGTTTCAACTTGGCTGGCGGCACCTGGGTAATCGGATAGAATGTGCCTACAGACTTATTTGACCATATTTTCTGCAACTGACGTTCTGGAGACAAGTACATTCTCATCGTATCGGTCTCCATATAATTCATGCCAACCAGTGAGCTATCCTTATCATTGGTAAGAAAATAGATGGTCTGGACATTACCGATAGACTCGCCCATCCGTGCCTGTCCGTTTTCAAAGTAAGCCTTCATCTCCTTGGAAGTTACCTGATTGAAATGCACGCTATCTGGCATCACATCCACAGAGAGTGCCTGTCCGATGACATGAGCCATGCGCACCGTAGAGTCATTCATGTAAACCTTGATTTCTTCTCCAAGGAGTTGACGATTCAGATTCCATACAATCGGGTCCTTATACATGGTCATGCATGAATCCTGGGAATTGAATACCATGGAATCGCAAACTGCCTGGACATCCTGTCGGTAAGCTCGCACCTTGCTGTAGGCATGCACCTTGCGATAAACAGAATCGGTATTGATATGGAAGGTATAAATCTTCATGGTATCTGAATGCACCCACAAAGTATCCTTCTGTGAATAATCAATGGCTACCGGATTGCGGGTGGCAAAACCATATCCTGTCTTTTCATTATAACGCAAATAGTTGCAGTGAAGGGTATTGCGGTTTCTCTTATCATTGTAAATCACATTACCGAAGCCCTGACTGTTTCCGTCTTTCACATAGTAAAGACTATCACCCGTAATGGTCTTGTCCTTATCCACTAAAGTGGAGCGGCCATACAACCGGGCACGATCTGTCTTGGTATTATAATATCCATCCTTGGTATTAACCACACTGGAGCCGGAGACAATTCTGGAAGGACCTACCATGTGGGCAGTTGATTTCCTTACATCATAATATAAGGTATCGGTAGTCACCAGGTCCTTTCCGCTACGGAGTTTCACATTGAAGACGAACTTAGCTTCACGTGTTTTGGTATGATATTCACCCCAATCTGAAACAAGACGGTCCTTGCCATCAATCAACGTTCCACCTTCGAAGAAGTTGGCCATTTCATACAAACGGTCATAATCCAAGCTATCGGTACGGAGGACTTGTCTGCGATGGTGCAAAACCACATTTTTGCGGGCTCTCATCATCTGCATCAAACCGTCATATTCTGCCCTGTCACAAACCAAGGACAAAGTATCACCCTGACGGAAATGCACATGTCCGAACGCTTTCACCGAATTGGTGTTTTGGTAAAAATAGGCACTGTCGCAAGTAAGATGCGCCCCCTGATGAAGGAACGAGACCTTACCTTTGACAATCTGCGCATCAGGATTACTACCAAACATATCATACTTCAGTACATCCGCATGAAGAAGGTAAACACGGTCGCCTTGTGGGCGCTTCGCCTTTTTCTTGGGGCTCTGCATGGCTTGCACCAAACAAAATCCAAATAGGCATAGAATCAGCAGGAGCTTGATTCTATGCCTGTTATTATTATTGAGAAAATTCTTACTCATCATTTAACCCAACCTTGATATTCAAATTTACAATTTTTGTAGCGTTCGTTCATGCGCACATAAGTACGCTTTATCTTATCAACCACCCAATCATGCAAAGTCTTCTCACGTTCTTTAGCCAAGACGACATCCTTCATCACCTGGAAATCCTCAGTAATGGTAGCACGATGTCCTTCCACTTTATTGAGAAGTTTCACGATAGCACAAGTTGTCTTACCTCTGGAATTAATCATGGTGAAAGGTGCGGAGATTTCTCCTACCTTCATCGTATCAATGGCACGAGCCACCTCTGTAGGAAGATCTTTCAACTGGAATCGGGATGTACGGGTTCCTCCCTGAGTTGTATTGGCCATCAAACCCTTGTTGGAACGGGTATCCTTATCATCAGAAATGACTGTAGCTGCATCCTCGAATGTAAACTTCTTGTTTCTGATGTCGGTAGCAATTGAATCTAATCTTGACAAAGACTTGTCAATGGCCTCCTGAGATACGTTTGGCTTCAGAAGGATGTGACGGACCTTGATTTTATCACCTCGTTTATCAATCAACTGGATGATATGGTAACCGAACTCAGATTCTACGATTTTAGAAATCTTCTTTGGGTCAGTCAAGTTGAACGCAACATTGGCAAATGCAGGATCCAACATACCACGACCTACATAATCCATTTCACCACCCATACGTGCAGAACCCGGATCTTCTGAATAAAGACGTGCTAAAGTGGCAAAAGAAGTTTCACCCTTATTGACACGATCAGTAAATTCACGCAGCTCGTTCTTGACACGAGTGATTTCCTCCATGGAAATCTTAGGCTGGTTGGTCAAGATTTCCACCTCCACTTCTGTTGGCACAAAAGGTATGCTGTCGGCAGGAAGATTCTTGAAATACTGTCTAACCTGTGCAGGAGAAACCTTGATATCCTTGACCAATTCTTCCTTCATCTTCTGAATCAGCTGGCGATTCTTGAAATCATCATGCATGGATTGGCGCATCTGTGAAATACTCTGCTTTCTATATTCCTCCAATTTCTCACGAGAACCCGCCAGCGAAACCCAGTAATTGATTTGCTCATCAATACCATTCATAACCTCCGACTCCGATACTTCAATACTATCGATTGCCGCCTGGTGCAAGAACAGTTTCTGAAGGGCTATCTGCTCTGGGATAGAACAATCAGGATCACCCGCATACTTGATTCCTTCTGCCTCACTTTGCAAACGGGTAGCCTCAACCTCAGACTTCAATATAGGTTCGTCACCTACTACCCATATCACCTCATCCACAACACTTGCTTCATTGATCACCTGACTATCAGCAAGAGTTGCATCCACTTGAGAAGAGTCAGCATCCTGTGCAGCAAAACCACGCAAAGCTTTGTTGGCATTAGCAGAAATACCAACCAAGAACAACAAAGCAACAAATGCCAGCCCTATTTTATTTTCAAGATTCATGAATTTTCTTTTTTAATGTTTATTGACTGTATCCAGGACCTTCTCGTCCACAAATACAGGATATTTTTTTCTTAATGTTGCCACCCAATCTTTCTCCAACTGGTCCTGATAGTCGGCAACAACCAAAGCCTTCACATCGGTATAATCCTCTGGGGCCTTTTTCAGAACTTTTCCAAAAGTGGCATCAAAAGGATAATCCTTGACAGCCTGCACCGTAGTATCCTTATGGAAAACCATCTTATCTACCAATGCATGATCACCTTTCTTAAATATACCCTTTTCAACACGGATACGAATCACGGAATCCTTATTGAAAGTATTACGCAGGATTTCAGCCCATTCAGCAAAAGGTTTACCCTTTACACTCTTTTTAACCGCCTTGATATCGGCTTCATTCTTCACATGATAGGCGATACCCTTAAAGCGAGGCTGTTCCCACTTATATTTCTTCTTATTCTTGGCAAAATAAGAGGCTAATCCCTTTTCATCTTTTGCCGCTTTATCCCATACAAGACGATTGCTGATCTCATACAACAAGAGACCATCATGATATTCCTGTATCAGATATTTCAAGTCTGAATCCTTAGCAGACAACTCTTCAGCCTTCTTCTCCAGCAAAGTTTCCTTGGCAGAAGAAGATTGCTCGTTTTTAACTAAAGAATCCAATTTCTCATCAATAATTCTTTCTCTTATACCCCTTGCATCAATAAAACGATAAATATCATTCTTCAAGGAGTCATAAGGGAAGAAATTCTGCTTACCATTCAATTTAATGATATGGTAGCCAAACTCAGACAATACAGGAGCATGCAACTTACCCACCTTCATGGAATAAACAGCATCCTCGAAAGCCTTTACAGTCTGACCTCTTGTAATCCAAGGCAACTCACCACCCTTTTGAGCCGTTCCCTTGTCATCAGAATATTTCTTAGCCATCTCTGCAAAATCTGCACCGCGACTCAAGACCTTATAAATAGAATCAGCCTTTGCCTTAGCTGCATTCTGTTCTGCAGGAGTAGCTTTCTGGTTAAGTAAAATCAAGATGTGAGCAGGCTTAACCATACCACCTGCTCCATCTATACGCTCTTGAGTTTCTTTATAAATCTTACGCGCCTCTTTCTCCACATCATCCGATGTGATAAAAGATGGTCTCACCTGTTGATCTCTATATGTTTCAAATTCCTTCTTAAAAGATGTCAAGGTATCCACCTTCGCATCCAATGCCGCCAAAACCTTCAACTTGTAGTTGACAAACAAATCCACATACTCCTTTACGGTTTTCTTGTCTATGACGCCATTAGAGTTGTTCTTATTATAAGAGTACTCAAATTCAGAACGAGTAACAGGCTTGCCGTTAATCGTCATAACAGTAGGATCATTTTGAGCAAAAGCTATGCTCCCCGAGAGAAGCATAGCAGAAATCAGCGCATAAAATTTCATATCAAATTAATTATTCTGGACGACTATAGTTTGGAGCCTCACTTGTGATTGTGATATCATGTGGATGGCTCTCCAATACACCAGCATTAGTAATACGGGTAAACTTCGCATTGTGAAGATTTCCGATAGTGGCAGCACCACAATAGCCCATACCTGAACGCAAGCCACCAATCAACTGGTAGATAACCTCCTGAACAGTTCCCTTGTAAGGAACACGACCTGCGATTCCTTCTGGTACAAGTTTCTTCGCATCCTTTGTATCACCCTGGAAATAACGATCCTTAGAACCATTCTTCTGCTCCATAGCTTCCAAAGAACCCATACCGCGATAGCTCTTGAACTTACGGCCATTGAAGATAATTGTATCACCAGGACTTTCCTCGGTACCTGCAACAAGTGAACCAATCATTACGCAGCTACCACCGGCAGCCAATGCCTTAACGACATCACCTGAATAGCGGAGACCTCCATCAGCAATCAATGGAACACCTGTGCCCTGCAATGCAGAATATACGTCATAGATAGCGCTCAACTGAGGAACACCTACACCGGCAACCACACGAGTAGTACAGATAGAACCTGGGCCAATACCTACTTTCACACCATCGGCACCATTTTCAACCAGATACTTAGCAGCAGCACCTGTTGCAACATTACCAACGACAACATCTACGTTAGGGAAAGCAGCCTTTACCTGATGCAGTTTTTCAACCACACCCTTAGAATGGCCATGGGCAGTATCAATAACGATAGCATCAGCTCCAGCTTCAACCAAAGCCTTCGCACGATCCAAAGTATCTACTGTGACACCCACACCTGCAGCCACACGGAGACGACCCTTCTCATCCTTGCAAGCCATCGGTTTATCCTTAGCCTTGGTGATATCCTTATAGGTAATCAAACCAACAAGATGATTAGCGTTGTCAACTACTGGCAACTTCTCAATTTTATTTTCCTGAAGAATCTGGGCAGCTGCAATCAAGTCTGTCTGAAGATGTGTAGTTACAAGATTTTCACTTGTCATAACCTCGTCTATCTTCTTGTCCAAATGACGCTCGAAACGAAGGTCACGATTTGTAACAATACCAACCAAGTGATTCTCGTCATCAACTACAGGAATACCACCGATATGATAATCATGCATCATATCAAGAGCATCCTTCACTGTACTGCCACGACGGATGGTGACAGGGTCATAAATCATACCATTCTCAGCTCGCTTAACAATAGCGACCTGACGAGCCTGTTCCTCGATAGTCATGTTCTTGTGAATCACACCGATACCACCTTCACGGGCGATAGCAATCGCCATTGAAGCCTCGGTAACAGTGTCCATCGCTGCTGTAACGAATGGAACATTCAACTCGATGTTACGAGAAAATTTGGTTTTCAACTCTACCTCTTTAGGCAGTACCTCTGAATAAGCAGGAATAAGAAGGACGTCGTCGTAAGTGAGACCGTCCATTACAATTTTATCTGCAACAAATGATGACATATTGTAACCTTTTAAAAATTTATTGCGTGCAAATTTAGCAATAATATTTCAGATAAGACGCACTTTTTACGATTTTCTTACCTTATTAAAGCTATTTAACGTGATTAGTTGGCTTGTTCCGACAAGAACTTGATTCTCACGAGTCTAATTTCATCCTCAGAATAATCTTCTCCAAGCTCTTCTACAGCAGTATTCAAGTCATCAGTTTCGCTTTCCATAAAGTAGTCATAAATATCATCTACATGATCATCATCTACGACTTCGTCTATGAAATAATCGATATTCAACTTGGTTCCGCTATAGACTATGGCTTCTATCTCGTCAAGAAGTTCCTCGAACTCCAAGCCTTTTGCCTCTGCCAAATCATCCAAATCAATCTGGCGATCGATGCTTTGAATGATAGACACTTTCAGCATAGACTTCTTGGCAACTGTACGTACACGGAGTTCTTCCGGACGTTCTATCTCATTATCCGCACAATATTTTTTGATCAACTCGCAGAATTCCTTACCAAAGCGTTTTGCCTTACCAGCACCGACACCCTGGACATTCTGAAGTTCCTGCATATTGACAGGATACATAGTAGCCATCTGCTCCAATGAAACATCCTGAAAAATGACATACGGAGGCAGTTTGTGCTTCTTGGCAAAATTCTTGCGCAAATCCTTCAACATAGCATATAATTGCGGATCCAAAGCCCCACAACTACCTTCGCTACTGTTTTCAGATTCGTAATCCTCCTTAAACTCCTTATCTGCAACAATCATAAAAGACTCAGGATTCTTGATGAATCTCTTACCCGCAGCAGTGAGTTTAAGAAGTCCATAATTCTCAACGTCTTTCTTGAGATAGCCACAAAGCAAGGCCTGACGAATAACTGGATTCCACAATTTGTTATCCATATCTTCACCTGCTCCAAATTCTTCCAGATCATTGTGCTTGTGAGATACGATGTCATCCGTACCTCTACCCTTCACAAAGTCGATAATATACTCCTGACGGAAATTCTCCTTGACCGCAGCTACGGCCTGAAGTACAACCAAGAGAGCATCCTTCGCCTCGATCTTCGTTGTAGGATGCAGACAGTTGTCACAGTTATGGCAATTTTCCTCAGAATATTCCTCACCGAAATAATGGAGAAGCATCTTGCGACGGCAAACAGAAGACTCTGCATAAGCAGCAGTTTCCTGCAACAATTGCCTGCCTATGTCTTGCTCTGCCACAGGCTTGTTTTCCATAAACTTCTCCAGTTTCCTCAAGTCTTTTCGGGCATAAAAGGCAATACATATACCTTCACCACCATCTCGGCCGGCACGACCAGTTTCCTGATAATATCCTTCCAGACTCTTTGGAATATCGTAATGGATTACAAAACGGACATCTGGTTTGTCAATACCCATACCAAAGGCTATGGTGGCCACGATTACATCGATTTTCTCCATCAGGAAATCATCCTGAGTCTGAGAACGAGTAGCAGAATCTAGACCAGCATGATATGGAGCTGCCTTTATCTCGTTGGCCTTTAATATCTCAGCCAATTCCTCCACTTTCTTGCGAGACAAGCAATAAATGATACCGCTCTTGCCAGGATGCTGACGGATGAACATAATAATCTGTCTATCAATATCCTTTAGCTTTGGGCGTACCTCATAATATAAGTTGGCGCGATTAAAGGAACTTTTAAATTCCTTGGCATCCACAATACCCAGACTTTTCTTGATATCAGTTCGCACTTTATCTGTAGCAGTGGCAGTAAGGGCAATGACAGGCGCATTACCAATCTCATTGATAATCGGACGGATTCGCCTATATTCTGGACGGAAATCATGTCCCCATTCAGAAATACAATGAGCTTCATCAACGGCATAGAAGGAAATCTTGACGGTCTTCAAGAAATCCACATTATCCTCTTTTGTCAAAGACTCAGGAGCCACATAGAGGAGTTTGGTCTTTCCAGACAGGATATCTTCCTTCACCTTTTCTATTGCCGATTTGTTGAGGGAAGAGTTCAAATAATGTGCCACACCATCATCTTCACTGAGACCATTGATGACATCTACCTGATTTTTCATCAATGCTATCAATGGAGAAATGACAATGGCCGTTCCCTCCATGATGAGAGAAGGCAACTGATAACACAAACTCTTTCCACCTCCAGTAGGCATAAGCACAAATGTATCATGACCACTCATCAGATTTCTGATGATAGCTTCCTGCTCGCCTTTAAACTTATCAAAACCGAAATAGCGCTTAAGCTGACCTGTAAGATTAACCTGTTCTGCCATATTCAACTTATCAATTAAAATCTATTTTATGTTCTATGGTATAAGTCCAATGGGGATTAGCCCATTGAACTTTTATGCTGACTCCAATTTTTGCAAATGAGCCTTATCTAATTGTGACTTTGCATATTCCAAAGTCACCTTAAACTTCTTAACTTTCTTGGATGGAATCTCAAACATGGCATCCATCATGATTGCTTCAACAATAGAACGGAGTCCACGAGCACCCAATTTGTATTCTACAGCCTTATCAACTATACAATCCAACGCATCCTCATCGAAAGTCAATTCTATACCGTCCATCTCCATCAGTTTGACATACTGCTTCACAATAGAATTCTTTGGTTCTACCAAAATCTTGCGCAAAGCAGCTCTATCCAATGGATTCAGATAGGTAAGGACTGGCAAACGACCGATAATTTCCGGTATCAGGCCAAAAGACTTTAAGTCTTGTGGCAGGATATATTTCATCAAATCAGACTTATCGATGTTTCTGACATTCTGAACTGAATTATAACCAACGACATGTGTATTGAGGCGCTGGGCTATCTTCTGCTCTATGCCATCAAAAGCACCACCACAGATAAAGAGGATATTTCTTGTATCGACATGGATATAATCCTGATCAGGATGCTTTCTTCCTCCCTTTGGTGGAACATTGACCATCGTTCCTTCCAAAAGTTTCAGCAAGCCCTGCTGCACACCTTCACCACTTACATCACGGGTAATAGAAGGATTATCACTCTTACGTGCAATCTTATCTATCTCATCAATAAAGACAATACCTCTTTCTGCTGCAGCAACATCATAGTCGGCAACCTGAAGCAATCGGCTCAAGATGCTCTCTACATCCTCACCCACATAACCTGCTTCTGTAAAAACAGTGGCATCTACAATGGTAAAAGGAACGTCCAGCATCTTGGCTATGGTTCTGGCAAGAAGAGTCTTACCAGTACCCGTGCTTCCTACCATAATAATATTACTCTTTTCGATTTCCACGCCATCATCAGTCTTCTGCTGCTGCAAACGCTTGTAATGGTTATAGACAGAAACTGACAAATAGCGCTTAGCCTCATCCTGACCTATTATATACTCATCAAGATACTTCTTGATTTCAACAGGCTTTGGAACATCTTTCAGTTCAAAAGAACTATTTTTATCATCCTTTAAAACTCCTGTTGACTGGACTATATCCCAGGCCTGACGCGCACAATCCTCACAGATAAAACCACTGACACCAGTAATCAGCAGTTTCACCTCAGATTCACTACGTCCACAGAAGCTACATACTTTCTTTGGCATACCTTATTATATATATATTATTTTCGTACCAAAACAGAATCAATCATACCATATTCCTTTGCCTCTTCTGCTGTCATCCAGTAATTTCTATCACTGTCTGCCCAAACTTTCTCGTATGGAGTATGAGAATGGTTAGAAATAATCGTATATAATTCTTTCTTGAATTTTTGAATTTCCTTTGCTTCAATCTCGATATCAGAAGCCTGACCCTGAACACCACCGAGTGGCTGATGAATCATCACACGGCTATGAGGCAAAGCAGAACGCTTGCCCTCTTGACCAGCAACAAGAAGAACTGCACCCATAGAAGCAGCCATACCTGTACAGATAGTAGCCACATCTGAAGAAATAAACTGCATGGTGTCATAAATACCCAAACCTGCAGTCACACTACCACCAGGGCTATTAATATAGATTGAAATATCCTTGCCGCTATCTACAGAATCCAAATAAAGCAACTGTGCCTGAAGTGTATTTGCTGTATAGTCATCAATCTCAGTACCCAAGAAGATAATACGATCCATCATCAGACGAGAGAAAACATCCATCTGAGTTACATTGAGCTGACGCTCCTCCAGAATATAAGGATTCAAATACTTAGCCTGCGACTTGATGACATCATCAAGCACCATTCCATTTATGCCAAGATGCTTGGTTGCATATTTTCTAAAATCGTTCATATTACATCATTTATTATTCAAATTTATATACGAAAATCGAGGTTATCGACCTCTATATCTCGTTCTGTGGAACAAAGATAATAAAAAAAGTCGATAACCTCGAAATAAATCTGATATTTTTTCTAAAAAAATATTATTCTTGCATCATCTTGTTGAAATCCTCAACAGAAATCTCCTTTTCGTTCAACTTAACAACAGTCTTCAATGCTGTAGCCAACTTACGGTCGATAGAGCGATCTACCAATGCATCTGTAGAGTTACCCTTCTTGAGAATCTCATTTGCATAGTTCTCAACATACTCCTCAGGAATGTTGGTCATACCATACTGAGCGAACTGTGCACGAGCTGCTTCCTTTGCAGTCTCCTTGATATCTTCGTCGTTAATCTTGATATCCTGAGCCTTGATAAGCTGCTCCTTGATCAAATGCCAAGTCAACTCCTTAAGGCTCTCCTCGTAGTTCTTCTCTACGAAGTCCTCGCCCTTATCCTTGTTGTTAGCCAACATGATACGCTTCAACAATGCATCAGGGTATGTCAACTCACCAACCTTCTTCTCGCAGTGCTCACGAACATCAAGGAGGAACTTATAATCAGAGTCGTTAACCAACTGCTCCTGCAAGCCCTCAGCAATCTTAGCACGGAAAGCAGCCTCGTCCTTCACATCTGTATCCTCACCAAGAGCCAACTTGAAGAGTTCCTCGTTTACCTCATGCTTCTTGAAACGCTGGATTTCTGTAACCTGATAGCTGAACTCAGACTCCAAATCCTTCACAGAATCACGCTCAATCTTCAAGAGCTGAGCTACCTCTGTATCGTTATCTGGATAAGCCTTCTTAGGATTGAATGTGATGATATCACCTACCTTTGCATCATTGAAAAGGTTCTTCTGCTCTTCTACCTTAATGTAGCTTGGCATCATCATGGCACCCTCTACAGTAATGCCACCTTCCTTGGTGTTACCATTCTCGTCCAACTCACGCAAGTCACCCTTCAGCATATCATTCTCCTGATAAACCTCAGCCTTCTCATAGCTACCAGAACGAGAAGCGTACATATCTACCTGCTGATCAAGAATCTTATCATCAACAGTGATATTGTAGTAATCTACCTTATCACGACCAGAAAGAGCAACCTTGAACTCTGGAGCAACAGCGATGTCAAACATGAATGTATAAGGACCATCCTTCTCAATATCAACTGGCTCCTGCTTCTCTGATGGGAGAGGCTCACCGAGCATCTGGATATTATTGTCCTGTACATACTTGTAAATCTGCTGGCCTACGAGCTTATTGATAGCCTCCATCTTTACAGATGCACCAAACTGACGCTTAATCATGCCCATAGGAGCCTGACCTG
>ULYL01005958.1_pt1 | contig 18934 bp, 12 predicted proteins | sample 1962211 | NCBI WGS metagenome assembly ULYL01 (sample SAMEA4835864, study PRJEB28245) | human gut metagenome | biome: gut microbiome; material: fecal sample | place: Denmark | collected 2008
ATTGTATCGTTTTCAGATACAGCACTTGGAATTGCATACAAATATTTTGTATATACTGTTTTAGATGTATCTATATCCATCTTCGAAAGATCCACATCAAATGTGCTGTATTTATCTGCATCTTCAGATTCATCTACTGCATCACTTGAAGTAGAAACAGAATCATTGGAACTTTCGTCTTGAGATGAATCATCACTTTCAGTTTTGCTTGAATTGCTGTTTTCTTCTTTTTGTGTTTCTTTTGTTTTAAAAGTTACACTGAAATTTGCGTCCGCAGTCTTTGTTGCATAAACAAAACTGAAAGATTTTTTTCCACTCGTAAATCCTGAGATCGTGCTGTTATTCAAACTAACATCATCAATAACCGCATTTTCATTGGATTTTGAGACAATTTTAATTTCTGTACCTTCTTCGTAATCTGCATTGAAAATGTCACCATTCGACAATGATTTCGTGAAATCACCCGATGAAAGTGTGACTGTACCATCTCCTACAACATTCACTGAAAAGCCTGCTGAATCAACAGTCGGAGTGGTTGTTTCTTCTGCATACGCAGGAAGAATAAGATTCAATGATGTCAGTGCTGTTACGAAAAAAGCAAGAAATACGTTCTTAAACTTTTTCATATTTCAATCCTTTCTAAGGCAGATTGCCTTAATTTATTTTTTCCCCTTTTCTTTCTATCCCTTGAAAAAATCTCTAACGTTAGAAATCTTGATTTTTTTGAGTTTTTCATTACATCAATATCTTGAAAGGAAAAAATATTGATATTTTTTCAACTCAATTTAAGGAAAATCGAATAAACTGTATTTGTTCATATTTCACCCCACCCTTTCTCATATATACTTTTTTTGGTGCAATAGCACGGGTATTCCCCGCTTTATTGCGTACGAAAAATAGAAAAGGAACTCAAAATTGAGTTCCCTTTTTTAGAATTAGAATTTAATCATTTAATCTTTTTATTGAATTCTTCACTACCATGTAAAAATGTGCTGCACTGCAACATGCATCTAATTCCTTCACTACGCATGGCATTACAGACTACTTAAGAATTTTAACCACGTCACGAATGACAACGGTGTGATTTTAGTTCGTCTGTACTTTCGGCATTCCTGCCAAGGTCCGTGAAACGACCTTATAAAAAAGGCAGAATTCCTTATTCCGCCTTAAAAATTCAAATCTATTTTGTAGCTCCGCAAGTCGAGCATCTGTATCCTGTTGTCACAGTTTCAGTATGAGTCACCGCATCATGGTGTACTGTCTGATAGCCAGTGACTTCTTCACGCCATTCAGAATGGAATCCACCACAATTGCCTCCATTAAAATAACTGTTTTTAAAATGTGCATCAATATCTAAACCTGTTAAGTCTGCACCGCATTGATTACAGATTTCATGTTCTTTCATCTCTGTTATCGGCACCTGTTCGTCATAGGCAGGCTGATCGACAACTGTACGTGTTTCAGTCACAGCAACCCAGTCATGTGTATGTTCAGCTGGTTTAGAACTGCTTGAGTTTGAACCGCTGTTGTTCGATGGCTTTGATGAGCCAGAATTATTGCTACTGCTGTTTGAAGGCTTAGAAGAACCTGTGTTGTTCTTGTTTGAACTAGTATTCGTAGTCGAAGCGGTGTTGTCCTTCTTTGATTCTGAAGTATTTGATTTATTTGAAGAATCGGCTTTCGCTGTTTCTTCTTTCTTTTCTTCCTGCTTTACTTCAGACTCATCCTTTTTTTCTTCCTCTGTCTTAGCAGAATCTTCAGATGGTGTCAAAGTGGCAGTAGTGCCATCTTTTTTCGTTACATCTAAATTGACTTTATCTTCTTTTAAAGAAACATCAACTTTCTTTGTATCCGTAGTATCTACATCTTTGAAAACGAATGTTTTGTCCTGATCTTGTAAACCAATCTTTACATCTAACTTATCATTTTCTTTTACATCATAGTATAAAGTACGTTGTTCTTTGTTTTTTACAGCGTCTCCATCTTCCAACAAGTTATCACTGAAGTTTTCTTCAGAACTTGATTTTGTTTCGAATACAGTGATTTTCTTACCAGTGCTGTTTGTCATCTTCAAAGATTTTGAATCCTTGGTTTTTTTACCAAGTGTCTTTACTTCATTTTTCTTGGCAACTTCTGTTGTCTTTGTGTCTTTTGTTCCTGTCGATGAAGCAGAACATCCAGTCAAAATCATACTTAATGCAATCGCACCTGCTGTTAAAATTTGTTTTGTTTTCATATATAATGCATCCTTTCCTAATCTATTTTTTTAAGGCAAATCGCCTTAATTTTTTAATCAATCTCTTTACACCCCTATTTTACCATGTATCCTTTCAAAAAATGCTAGATTTTTGTGCGAAATTCAGGGTGAATTTCATGTTTTTTGCTGTACTACACTGTGAATATAAAGAAACTCGACCTTATTTTAATATTAAGGCAATCTGCCTTAAGTTTTATTTATCCCATCCACTGATTTTTACATCATAGAGCACTTGAATCTTCTCAATGCATTCTTTTATGATTGGATGTCTATATCTAATAAGTGCAGACCATATTTTCTCCCATCTTCTTTCATCATCTTCATCAACCAATATCTTCTCACCAGCCAAACCAACCACGTTATCTAAATCTGTTTTCTTTAAATGTTTAAATAATTCTGCAACTGGAATTGTATTTTCTAAATGCTGTAGAACCAAGGACTGATATTTTCGTAAACAATCGTCATACTTTTCAAAGCAAGCTACTTCCTCAAATTCATCCGATCTCACATCATCATCTAGTTTACTTGCGAGAACATAAGGCTTTATAGTGCAAGCATAATATAGAATTGCAAAATTTGTTTCTCCATTGAATGCTAACAATTCAGGGGAATAACCTCCCTGATTGTAAAGTATAATAGACTTCATTTTTTTCTTCCTCCATTCTTAAGGCAAATTGCCCTAATTCTTGAAATCATAAAAAAAGACAGAATATTCAAATTCTGCCTTTTGCTTATATCAAATCATTTTAAATGGGCACATACATATTTTAAGGGAAAGATGTATAAAAGGGCTTGATCGTCATTAGTATATGTACCCATTTGAAATAATGAGCAGGCTCATGTTTTCTGCTCTGTCCAGAACGCTGGCTTGTGGATCGTTGTCCCATGTCTCAGTTAGATGTTTTAGATTTTGACATTCTCCTTAAAATCTGAAACATCTCTTGCTAAGTAAGCTTGTCACAGCTAACGTTTGTAGCACCACATTAAAGGTTGCGTTGGAAAGTAGGAGATTCACCTCCCACTGAAAGAATGTGTTGCTACATCTTGAAATTAAAGATTGAAGGTTCCAGGAATTGCACCTGATAATACTATATATAACCTTCATAAAAAAACTTACGAAGAATAAAGCTGTTGTCTGTTTGATATATATATTGAACCAGAGAAAATATTCAGACATTTGCAAATTTCATCATAAGTATGGTTCATTCGATTTAAAGCAAAAAGTAGTCTTTAAAAGGAGATTCCTCCCATCTGTTAGTTTAATAGTGCTTTAATCGAATAATGTCTGCCAATATATAAATCGTCGTGTGAGCTATCGTAGAAGGACCTATCTCCTTATTTTATTTAGAACGATTTGAGTATTGGCAAGATGGTATTTGAGGATTGTGGGAGTTGCACCCACGGAACTTGCATCCTCATGTAATGGCAGGCTCATGTTTCTGCCGTGGTCATTTTTGATATCCGTTTATGGCAATCTGTTATATTAAACTGCAAGCGAAAAAGTTTTACTTTCTATATTATCTCAGTTACCAAAGGGAGATAAACAATAGAACAGGTCCTGAAAACGGATATCTGGTTTGACTTCATGTTTAATGTTGCATCAATAGTTCCGGTGAGCAACTCATGAGAACAAAAAACAACCTCATGTCTTATCGTTTGGGTCGTGCATTGTAGGCGGTCGAACTACTCGGCACGATATGAAAACAGGACTTACGTGTATGCAGGAATACCACGTCATACAGTGCCCGCTTTTTTTCTAAAATGTGCTGTGCTGCAACATTTCAAATGGGTACATACACCTTCACTACCATCAAAATTTGTACTGTACTGCAACTTCAAACAATGGCATTACAGACTACTATAGAATTTTAACCTCTTCACGAATGAAGTAAGTATGATTCTAATTCATCTGTACTTTCGGCATTCCTGCCAAGGTCCGTGAATCGACCTTATTTAATACATCTATATTTTATCATGTATCCTTTCAAAAAATGCTAGAAAAATGTGCGAAATGAAACTCAATCTTTGCAAAACATATGAATATATATCATATCCTTAGCATACATGTTTTTTACGAACCGCACGCAAAAGTTTGCTTCGGGTGTAGAAGCATAGAGCTGATATCGACTCAATCCAATCGTTTTTAAATTTAAACGATTCACTAGATATTCAATCGACTCATATCCATTCGGTACGATCACATCCTTAATGTATTTGCAAAAAGTCTGCATTTTATCTTCATACACTGAATTCAGAGTATCATCAACATTCAAATGATATTGAGGTATCCATACTCCGTTACGAAAGCATAGATTTGTATAGCCTATCAGGCTGTCCTTGTTTCTGTTGAAACTGCATTGTTTCGATAAAACGTATTTCATATTCATCACTCCTTTCGCATGAAAAAAGGACCTAAACGCACGTTTCAGGTCCTATGTATACACTTACTTGATGATACCATTATAGCACAACTCTCGGACAAAAATGCTAGAAATTTGTGCGAAATTTGTTCAGAGTAAAAATGAGCATTGTGAGCAAAAAGAGCTATATATGCTTTATATAAAGTATATTAGGATTCAAAAATGCTCAAATAAAAAATTTAACAAAATTTTCACAAAAAAATTTATTGTTGACAAAAACAGGAAAATAAGCATTTCCACGCTATATTACACACAAAGAATAAAAGAATTAAGGCATTTTGCCTTAATTCTATAATTCCATACAGCTTTCATTTCTTTCTTCTTCTAAATCATCCTCAACAACAACTTTGCTGTTTTCGTTTCCAGAAGTATCTAATATCTTGTTGATCTCCTTTTGGCGATTTCTTGCACTTGCTAACTCATCCTGCAATTCAAAAGGTTTGTTCACCATTTCTTTTGCAATCTTTAGATTCCCTTCGTAATTCTGGATGGTTTCAATCGTTTTATTCAAAGAATAGCGTATATCATTGATACGTTTATACATTCGATTGAAATTTACTCGACCTACTGGATTTACCGAATCGACATTGATTGTACGCAATGGCGTTTTCATTTTGATTACAATTCCTTCTCCTGCTAAACCTAATCCAATCAATACGTCCGTTTTCATAAAGCGACCCACAAATTTATCTCCTTTATAATCATTCAGCTTGTACCCCTTTGTACATTCCTCAATCGCATTCCAGGCTTCCTTAAGATCGTGATATTCATTCCCTTTGACATCATAAAATGTGAAATGCTCTGCATCTCTAAGATTGTTGGCTTCAATCTCATCTTTGAAATATTCATATTCCTTTGCAAGAATGGTGCGATATTTCTTTTCTGTTTCGATTCGATCTGGCAAAAGTGCAACATCATCCTGTGCCTGTAGTTTCTTCTTCTGCCATGATCTACGCATTGTTTCCAATCGTTTCACTTCATTGTCTACTTCAAATTTTTCCTTGATAATTGGATTTCCAGATGCAATCGCCTTGACCTCGGCATATGAGAAACTATTCTGTGTATCTTCTTCAAATTCACGTGTATCTCCCGTACCTTCTAGAAGCTGTGTTACATAGCTTGATTTTGTTTCGACCATCTGCCATGAATATGCATCAAATGATTTTTTAGTAACGTAGCGGAATTCGTAAATTTCATTATACATATTCCCTTGTCTGAATGCTCGCCCATTTTGCTGTTCAATATCGCTTGCACGCCATGGAACATCTACATGGTGTATTGCTATCATGCGTTCCTGTATATTCGTTCCTGCTCCTAGTTTTGGAGTTGAGCCAATCAAAATACGCATTTCACCTCTATTCATCTTTTCAAAAAGATTCTGCTTTTTTAATTCTGTGTCATAATCATGAATAAATGCGATCTCGTTTTCGGGAATACCTAATTCTACAAATTTTATCTTTAGATCGTCATAGACATTGCTGAACACATAGCCACCTTCCCCATCATCTTCCTTCTCATTCTTATGAGGTGTAGACGAATCACAGAAAATAAGCTGGGTTGCTTTATCATTATCATAATCCTTGTAAATCTGATATACCTGTTTTGCAATCGTCCATAGTTTACCGTTTTCTTCGTCTGGATAATTTGGATCAATCAATCGCATATCAATACTTGCTTTTTTACTGTCAGATGTGATCTTAAGCATATTGTCGATGTGCGGATCCACATTTCCATTATGAATACTTTCGGTACGTTCAACAATTTCACTGATGTAGTTTTCCAGTACATCACTTGGCTCAATGGCAATAACGGTCGGCTTACCTCCAATATGTTTTGGCGGTACAGCTTTCACTCGACCTAGCACCGATTCTTCCAGTGCTTTTCTCAGCATTCCTGCTGTCTGAATCTCAGCAACCTGTCTAAAGTGATTCATCAATTCTTCCATATTGAAGAATTTACAGAAGCGGGAACGATTGACAAAGCCTGAGCCATCCACGCTGATTTCAAAGCTGTTGGTTACTTTACCAAATGTCTTTGCCCATGCATCAAAACAACGGATGTTCTGTTTTCTTAGATCGTTCTCCTGCAAATATCTTTGCATAGTATAAAGCTCTGCCATAGTATTCGTTACTGGAGTCCCTGTCGCAAAACAGATACCACCGCCATTATCCTCAATGATCTTGCATTTCATATACATATCCATAGCTTTTGCGGAATTCTGCTGTGGAACACCTGCAATATTTCGCATAGCCGTATAGCTGAAAAGATTTTTAAACTCATGTGCTTCATCAACAAACATATAGTCGATTCCCAAATTTTCAAATGGAACTACATTCTCATCCCGTCTGGAATCTGCTAATCTCTGTATCTGCATTTCGATTGACTTTTTTGTTCTTTCCAACTGCTTTACAATCTTTGTATGGTTTTCATTGTATGAGTTATCCATTTGCTCGATGGCAGCATTCATCTCATCCATCTGTTTTCTCATCAGTTCAATCTGCAAATCAGTACCGATTGAAATCATCTTAAAGCTGGAATGTGCCATGATAATTGCATCATAGTTACCAGTAGCAATCTTTGTTGTAAAAGCCATTCTACGCTGTTTTGCCATATCTTTTTTTGTTGCCACCAATACATTGGCATTTGGATATAAACGTAAAAAATCGTTTGCCCACTGCGATACGATATGATTTGGAACAACATACAGAATCTTGTTTCTTAGTCCTAAACGTTTCATTTCCATTCCACTGGCAACCATTTCAAATGTTTTTCCAGCTCCAACTTGTTGCCACAGCAATGTATTTGTATTCGTATCCATGATACGTGCAATCGCATTTTTCTGATAAGGCTCAAGATTGTAGGATGGTGCTATTTCCGGAAAAGAAATAAATGAGCCATCATAGACTCGGTTTCGGATATTGTTGAATCTATGATTGTAAATCTCTACCAAATCTTTTTTTCGTTCATAGTCCTGATAAATCCAATCCTCAAACTCCTGTTCCAGGTCTTCTGCAAGCTGTCGAGCCTGAGCTGTTCTTTCAGGATTGATTTCACTTTTTCGATGTATTTTTCCGTCATCATCTTCCTCCTGCCAGTAGTTTCTGATCTCAGGCATTCTGGAATTGATAATATCTGTAAAAAGGTCATATCCATTGTAATCCGGCTGACTTTTCCAGAAGTCTACATTGTCTGTTTTCTGAACTCCCCAGTTTAACGTAACCTCACTGTTGATATTCCAACGATTAGGCTGTGTTGTATAATATTTAGCCGAATATTCATCATAGTCGATTCTCATCCGTGAATAATCATATCCAGACTCCTTAAAAATGTGACTGCTGAATTCACGAATATAATCAATAGGGACCCATTGAGCACCTAACTGTACATGAATGTCCTCAGCCGACAAAGGTTCTGGTAAAACACTTTTTAATGCTTCGATATTGTTGTCAAAACCATATCTTTCTGCAATCTCAATCTTTTCATAGATATCTCCGCTCAAATATTCATCCGCCATGAGTAATTTTCCAGACTCTGGCTGAATGAAGGCAATCTTTTTATCTAGCAGTTCCTTCTGTACGCTTTCTTCTGTCACAGAAAGCAGTGAACTCATGTATTCTAAATTTAAAGATGCATACGTATCTAAAGATACACGAACAGCATCTTCCAAACTTTCTACAGCTTTTATTTCACGTTTTGGTTGAATCGTTCTCTCTGAAAAAATTTGAGTTTTGCTTGCACGCTTTGTTTTGGCATCGTAGTTTTCAAGTGAATCCAGCATAGCCATACGAGGGTCGTTGTCTAAAAGACGGATGTTCGTTCTTTTATGGATAGGTCCATATTGCTTAACAAAATCATCATATAAAGCATTCAACTCTGCACGCTTTCCAAGGTAAAGAATCTCATCAACATCATTCACCTGCATACGAATTAATTCGTTGGCTGTATCGGCTAATTTGATAAGGCAAATTGCCTTAAGGCGGTCTGTTTCACTTTTGAACGATGCAATATCTTCATCTGGTTTGTTTGTAATCCCGACAGCATAGTAATAGTCAGCTTCTTTGAAATACAGTTTGTCATTCTCAACAAAAAACGCATTGACTGCCAGTTTTGAGTGCTGCACATCCATTGGAATAAACATTTGCTGTTCTTCTGATATTTCTTCTTCCTCATAGATTCCTTCAGGGAAATCATTAATGACAGCATTAAAATAATTCTGCAATGTTTTATCTTTATCTGTTGTAACTTTCAGTACATAATTATCAAACTGTCCTTTTTCTTCCGCAACACGACCAAACACATGATCTGGATGCATAACAAAGTAATCATTCATCTGTCGATGTTCTGTAACATACCGTCTTTGTGTGAATAATGCATCACGATTTACTTCCTTTTCATCGTTTCGTTTTAGAAAAACTATATCGCACGCTACATCTGTATTTGCTCCGTTTTCATGGAATAAATTGGAAGGTAAACGCAAGGCTCCTAAAAAATCAGCTTTTTCATTAATATAGGATAAAATGTCACTCTTGCCATCCATAGTATCAGTCGATGTAATAAAAGCAACGATACCGCCATCCCGCACCTTTTTCAAAGCCTTTGCAAAGAAATAGTTGTGGATGTTCCAGTGATGTTCATTCAAATCACGTTCCTGCATATCATGCACTTGAAAAAAGCCAAATGGAACATTTGAAATAGCCAAATCAAAATAATTGTTTGGGTAGGAATTGCTTTCAAAGCCGGTATTTTCTACCTCTACCTTATCATAAAGGTATCCGCTTATCGTTGCACTCATGCTGTCAAGCTCGACACCACAAAGTGTTGAGTTTGAATACATATCGTTTGGCATTCGTCCGAAAAAGTTACCATTTCCCATACTGGTTTCTATAACCTTTCCCTGATTGAATCCCATTCGTTCAAGAATACGATAGATATTGTCAATTACATTCAATGGAGTATAAAAGGATGTCAATGTTGATTCTTTTGCATTTGCATATTCATGCACAGTCAAAAGCTCCTTGATTTCCTTTCTTTCCAAAGTGTAATCCGTATCACTCTCATTAAATACATGAGGACAGCCACCCCACCCTGAAAAACGTGCTAGTTTTTCTTTTTCTGGTAAAGTAGCTGTCCTGTTTTCTTTCTGTAGTTGACGAACAGTTTTTAAAGCTTCAATATTATATTGTATCTTTGTTCTTGTCGATAACCTTTCATCTTCTAGATGTACTCTCTCCAATACTTGGTTTGTAGCACTTTTAGAGTCAGAACCCACTGCCATGTTATTTCTCTGGCTTGATTCAAAAGCTGTTCCTTCTTCTGTAATTTTTCCATCCAGCTCAATTCCTGTGATGCTGGATACGTTGTTTCCAGTTCCTTCAGCACCTGCGTGAAGTGTGAATTGATCTCCTGATAAAGCTGAAATTCCAGATTGCTCAACTGCTCTGGATTCCTCTCCTTCAAAATGGTATATAATAGATTGTTTTTTTCCTTCAGAAGTTTCACTACCTCTACTTGATTCATCATCCCCCATGCAGAGTTCAAATAAGCTGAGTTGCTCGAATCGATTGTTTTCATCCACATTCACACCTTTCTTTTTTATTTTCCTCATATATATTTTACCATGTATCCTTTCAAAAAATGCTAGAAAAATGTGCGAAAGCATATCCCACTTTCGCACATAGTCATTCAAAATTAAGGCAATCTGCCTTAAAGCTCAATATCCCCTTTTGAAATGTTGCAATAATATTCTTCCATAGCTTCATCGACTGTTTCGTTTTCTAATTGAACAGTCGAAAGAAACTCACCATTTGCAGTCCAAACCTGATTTACATTTTCATCAGGGTCCCTCAATAATACATAATCATTGTCACGGTCAATCAGAATTTCATATTCTTCCATCCAGTCTGGTCTTGCCACAGTCTGAGAATTATTTGTATAGTCTGACAAGCCACATTTTTCTAAGAGCCAGGCAGGTAGAATTTCATCTTTATTCATGGAATTATAATGTTCCATTTCTTCATCCGTAAAATATTTACCTGTTGCAATCAGCCTTTCTATGCGTGAGCTAACATCTGCCCATGAGAAAGTTTTTGATTCAGAATCTTTAAATAATGATGCTGAATCTTTTGATGAAACACATACAGTCAATCCTTTTGAATCATGATCAATGTAGCCTTTGTCCTGTTTTTTATTTTTAAAATCATAGGTTTGCCCACCAATACCATATTCATTTTTAAGAAAAATTGCTTTGTCTTTTGCATTGACATTCATAGCTGTATACAGATGATAGATACGATATTTTCCATTCACAAAACCTGAACCAATTCTTAGAATATTGTTGATACTTCTGTCAGACCATGGACTAAAATCATTTGTATCTTCTTCATGGAAAACATCATCACTTACATCAAACAAATTGACTTCCGTATAATGTGGCTGTGATGTCGACACCTCATAACTTGGGGGAAGCGGTGTTTCTTTCACTTCTAAAGGAAGCGGAATCAAAACATCTTTCACCTGTTCATTTGAATGGATCACAAAATCATCATCTTTATTCAGTTCTAACGGATCACTCAAATAATTATCCGTAATGTTCCAAGCATTCGTGTATTTCCCATCCTCGTCTACCATATCCTCAACATTGAATAGAATATCTTCTACACTTGGTAGTGTAGTTTCTTTTGCAGTGTCCAGTCCGGCTTTTAAAATACTGTCCTGCTTTATTCTGCACTCCTCAATAAAATGTTTCACTTTTGTCTTTCCTGCATCCGTCAGACTGTATTCATTGCTACTGTATAGATCATGTTCCCATTCATCTTTGCACAGCCAGATTTCCTCATTTTTAAATCCTTGCTCATATTCAAAGATTTCAAATGCTTCATCCATGATTTTGTCAAATGATAGACCAACATCATTTGACATTTCATTAAACGCAATTTCACCAAGTCTTGTAATCATTTCACATATAGAGTGGTTATGGTCCAACATCCATTGCAACTGATATTTTTCGTACTCATTCATTTACAACATTGCTCCTTTTTTTAAGGCAATCTGCCTTAAAGTTCCATTTCATTACTTTCGAGTTCTTGCGTTTTTGCATCCTTTTCATACTCATCCATCCAGATTTCTTCCTCATAGCTGATTCCGTATCCAGTCCCTTAACCACAACATAAGGTGTTGGTGAACCAGTAGAAGTGCGATCTAAAATTGCAAAATTAGATTCTCCATCAAAAGCAAGAACATTAATATCAAATCCTTCTTTATCTTTGAATGTAATGTGATTCATTTTATATACCTCCTTAAGGCAAATTGCCTTAACTATAATTCCATTTCATCTGCATCTTTCTGTAAATCATCAATTTCCAGTACATCTTTAACGACATCCTTGTACACATCATCTTGATTGTAAAGTGCTCGTTTATATCCAAACTCGCCATCTGCATTGACTGCATTTTCAACTTGAGTTTTAAATAGAAAGTTGTTTTCCATATTATCCTTGATTCGTTCATATAAAGCTTCTTCAACTTCAGAAAGATGATTTAATACTTCATCATGAGTCTTTCCTGATATATCGCCATTGTTGTACAGCTCATCCATTTTTTCTTCTACTCGCATGACATCACGAGCTGTATCCACTGTTTCAAAATGTTCTCTTGTGAAATTGATTGTCTTATATTTCAATTCCCTTTTTAGCATTTCATCAAAAATATTGTCGACACGTTTGGCTTCCTCCACAGACAATTTACGTCCTGCTTCAGCTTCGGGAATAAAATCATTTTTAAAAAGCAATGCATTCTGATCGTTTTCATGTTCAATTTTCCAATCCAGATAATGAGAGATTGTATCAATGATATCTCCATTTTCACTTCCTATATCATATCTTCCGGAATAGACATAAGGTTCATCTTCGTTTTCCTTGTAAAGTGTGATTTCATAATCTGTTTTGTCATATCCAAGCATAGTATCCTTGAGATGATCGTTCATTCTTTTTAGCAATTCATTTGCTTCTGCAAAAGAAAGCTTATCTTCTGGGGCAATATTGCTTTCTTCTGAGTACTGAGCAACAGTGCCATTTTCTGACCAGTTGATTGCAATTTGAACATTGACTTTATTTTGCTCCTGCTGTGCCTGCAATTGTTCCATGTATGTATCAATTTTAGATGTTAGATCAAATGATGTACTTTTAATACACTTTAAATTCTGCTTTACATTCTCCAAGTCTGATGGCTCAGTCGAAAGTCCCCATGTCGCAACATACGGGAATGAATAGTCCGATGTATCAATGCCTAAATGACTGGATACGATATATGCAATTGATTCTGCCTGCACTTCTCTTTCGCTTTTACTGAATTCAATGTTTTCTTTCTGTTTGAGCTGATCTAGATTTTCGTTGCTGTGAACAATCGAATGAGCAATCTCGTGAATCATGGTCTTGATTGTCTGGACCTCGCTCATGTTAGGTTGAATCTTGATTTCGTTTGTCAATGGATTATAGCATCCTTTTGCTGTCCCATCGAAAGCTTCAATCGTTATAGGCACTGGACTGATTTCCATCAACGCTTTTGTCAAAGCTTGATAATCCTTTACATCACCCTCCAGTTCCTTCACTGGACTTAATTCAACCACTTCTTTTCCTTCGATCTGCTCTGTTTGAGACACATCGAATATATATCCAATTTTAAATGTATGTTTTTTTACTACAACTTCTTCCTTTTTAAATTTCCCGTCATCCCCAAGTATTCGATTTCCTTTTTCATCCAGAACATATTGCTTTTCTTTTACTTTGATTTCGACAGGCATCCAAATCATCAAGCCTTTTTCACCTCTTTTGACCTGACGATTAAAATCCTGCTGCCACTTGTTATAGCCGGCAAGGTGAGTGGCATGAGGATTTTGCCCTAAAATCAGCAATGTGTTGTTCATGCTGTAATCGTGGAACTTTGACATTGTGTCTAAAAGAGTTTTGAATCTATCTGAATCTAGGTATTCATAAATCCCTTTATTCATCGTTTCAATAGCCTTATCTATAGTTTCCTGTCTTTTTTTATTTTCCTCTTCTTTTGACATTTTCTTCCAGTTTCTTGCCATAATTAACTCCTTTCAAAATTAAGGCAAATTGCCTTAACAAAAAAACTCTCAAGTCATTGAATCTCAAGAGTTTATAAACATTCTTCTAAATCATCCTTTTCCAATTCATCACCGTATAACATTTCTGTCATTTCCTTGACTTCTTGATTCTGGTTGACCTCATTGTAGATATAATCTTCATAATGTTTCACCGCCTGCTCACGTGAAAGCATATTATTAATCACTCTGCCATCCGGCAATGTAAGACATTCTTTATCCGCATCATATTCAATAGGATGCTGTTCGCACATCTCATCAAACAGAGTTTGACGAAGCTCATACCTTTCTTCATCCAAATCACAATAATCACCAAATTCGTAACCACCATTGACACGATCTGAACCAACTGCAATACCGAAGTATTCTCCATTCTCATCTTCATCCCATTCGCACTCTGAATCGAGAACATAGAAATCTAAGTTCATGTAATCATAAATCTTGCTTAAATCCTCATCAGTAAGATTGATGTCAAAACGTTCATTTGCAGTAAATCTCAGATTGTCCGTGCTCACATAATAAAATCCAGTGGATGTACGATCGTACACATACTCTAAAGTTTCATCCGCCAAGCAATGCAAGATTGCATCTTTTCTATCCTCATCCATTATCATGTCTTTCATATCTGATTTCATTTCAACCATATCCATTTTGTCCTTGCGTAATTCCTTTATGGTTTCCATTTCCTTTAATTTTGCTTCTACCTGAGAAATACGTTCATCCAGAATATTTTCATAATCTGTTGTCATCTTTTTAATATTTTCAACATTAATATTCTGATAGTTCATACCTAAATACTTGTTGCGGTCAATAAGTCGACTCTCAGGTTCGCATATTCGCTCATACATTTTGATTTTATCTTTATACTCAACAAGGTCTTTTTCGTAATGTTCCTTGTAATAATTCATATCTTTCAAGAAGCAGTTTAAACTGCAACTTTCAAGATAGTATCCATTTTCGTATAGCTTCAGGTGATCCAACCTATCTTGTAAATAATCTATATGCTTATTGAATATCTCATTCACTTCGGGAGAAACACGTACAATAAAAAAATCTTTCAACATTTCCTTTGGAGGTTTAATAATTGTCTGCCATTCGTATCTGTAGTGTTCCAATTCCTTAGAACATTTGCTGATTTCTTTTTTCATTTCATGAAGTTTAAACTGGTCTGCTTCAAAAGCTTTTTTCAAAGGTGACGTATCAACAAGTTCAAATGGTCTTGATTGATAGGTACTCCCTAAGCGATACGCATCCTTATTATGCTGCTTTAAAATTTTATCCTTTACTTTTAATACTTCCATTACTGGATGTATGCTTTCTTCAAAATAAGGAAGTCCATTTTTCAGCATAATCAGATGTGACCTTAAATCCTGAAATGCTTTGTATTCACTTTCAGTGGGTACGTCTATTGTGGACTCCATCTTTCTTTGACTTCTTTTTAAAATACGAGCCATATACCATTTTCCTTTCTAAACAAAAATAGTTAAGGCAAATTGCCTTAACTATAATTCCAAATCATCTTCCTGTTGATTTTCACCTAGATCAAGCTCATCCTCAATCACTTCAAAATCATCTACTAATGGATCCAGATTCAAACCAGAACCATTTTCCCACTTCACATGTACCAGTCCGGCATCATCTACCTTTTCGACAACACCACGTGTTCCGTCTGGTACAGGATGAGAAGGATCTCGCATATGGTTGCATTGAATTACTGTTCCTTTTTCCAACATATCACAAACATCACTGATGGAGATTGCGTAATGCGGATCAAATCGTTTAACGTAGTGTGAATCTACATTCTTTTCTAATTTCTTAACATCATCCAATAATTTTTGAATCTTATCATATTGCTCTAAATCGCCACTGGCACACGCACTTTTATAATCTTCAAGGTCCGTGATGATATTGTCTGTTTTTCCTGAAACTAAAGCTTCATATACAGTGTGTCTTTGCGTGTCAATATCTATATCCCCACAATCCATAGCTTCATACGGGTCCATATCTTCAAAACATTCCATTAATCTGTCGCATAGATTGTTCGCCTGTTTTGAAAGAGAAGCTGTCCACATCTGGTCTTTATAAAGATCAATCATTTCTTTGTTGATCCAAACAGGCTTGTCCTGCTCGTCAAAACTTTCATAGATCAATTCCATTGCACGTATATGATTATCAAGATTATTTGCCCACAAATGTTTTTCATGGCAATTTCCATTTCCTAAAAAATATTGACAATCACATTGCAATCTGGAAAGCATTTGATATTTGTATTCGTTGCTCTGGTCAAGCACTTCATTCTTCAAGTTGTTTTCAAATTCCATTTGAGCTACTCGTTCAAATACTTCATGGTACAGATAATTGTCATGATAGTATTCCGCCTGCAAAGGTGACAACACATTGTTCACCTTTGTTCCATCTGGTAGCCATAAACATTCCGCCTTTGCATCGTATTTCATTGGATGCTTCTTTAAAAGGTCGGCGTATAACTGTTCCTTTTGATCGTATTCCGCTTGTTCCTTTTCCCACAAACCTGAAACCCCACCTTTCACTCGTCCATAACCTACTACTATATCTAATGCCTTCGATTCCAAAATACCTGCATTATCATCTAAAGAAAGAAGATATTCATCCTTTGCAATCAGTGTTTTAAAGCTTTTGTAATCCTCATCCGTAAAGTCCATGTTGAATCTTTCTTTTGCTTCTTCCTGCAATTCTTCCATAAATACAATACGATTTCCATATTCACTTTGTGTGAATGTTTTCTGCATGGTTTCGTCAGCCAGGCAGGTTACAACATCTTCTTTAAAATATGTTTTCTGTCCTCTTTTTAAAATACGAGTCATATACCATTTTCCTTTCCAACAAAAAATAGTTAAGGCAATTTGCCTTAACTATTCCATGGCTCTTTCTTCTTTATTCTGCTGATCCTGAAGCTGGCCTGTCATCTCATCCATATCATCAATAAATGTACGGATATCTTTATACTCGACCTCATCATAATCTTCTTCTGAAACAGTATATTGAAATTCGCTGTTTGCGTTCATGGATTGAATATATGTTCTTTTTAATTCATCTGGTTCTACTTGCTTCATACTTCTGAATCGTTCATCTGTAGCTGTTTCCTTGATTCGGTTCACAACCAAATCCGATTTTGGTGAGTTTTCAAGAATATAGGTGATGTTCTTTACATCTTTCATGAATTCATATTTATCGCTGTTGTCCTGATAATATTTAACCATATTATATAAAGTGGTAATGTCTTTTGAAGCAATTACACTTGCTTCTGTATCAATGCTTAAATAAGCCAACGCATTCATAGGTGAGTCAAAGATTATAATATCGCTTGCATGGTCTTGAATTTGTTTCCATCCAACTGATGTAAAAGAACCCGCAGCTTCATGTTTGTATGGTGTATCTTTGATACCATATTCCAATGCGAAAGCTGGATTATTTTTTTCATCGTATCCAACAAATACTGCATTATGCATATTTTTGCTCATGTAAAGTGACTGATTTAAAATCAGAGTATCTACTACATTACCTTCAAATGCCATTGTTTGTGTAAAATAATCCTTCATCTCATTAAAGTTACCGCTTTCTCTATCAGGTAGACTGATTCCTGTATGCTTGTATACTGCATTTTTTGTATGAGAATATTCGTATAGAACAAGATTTCTTGGATCCCTTTCCATATAATATTGATTCACCTTTTCTCTGGCTTCCATAAAACTACAGTTCTCATAAAACTGTACGAAGTCATAGCAGTTCATCCCGTTTGTAGTCTTTGCATTGTAGAAAACCAGATTTTTCTGTAAATCAAAGATCAATGAGGGATGTTCATAGCATACAAGGTATCTTGCATTATTTTTCTTTGAATATAATGTCAAGCCATAAACATTGTCAGCAATTTCTGCCACAGATAATTGTCTGATATTTACAGCTAAATCTCTTAATTCGTTTTTTTCGTCTTTTGTATAAAATTTAACACTCATGATAGAGCCTCCTTATGTTATTTTTCTAATTCAATAAAAGAATTGTTTTGTGAATATTGCACACATCATATTTCGTAATAATAGTCAGCCAGTCTTTCTTCGGCTAGTTCTTCTTCATCTTTCGTAAAACAATCCAGATCGACATCATCATAAATCTTGTTTATCACATCATCCCAAATACGATAGGATTCGATTTCATCCGCATTTTTTAGCTGTTCATTAATTTCCTGATGTTGTATTGAGTAGTGGAAAGCCTGTTTACTCAAAATTTCTGTTTTACTGTATTCCGCCATAATCAATTCATCTACATGATTGATCTGGTCCTGATCAAAATATACGTCCCTTATCTTTTCATTCTGTATATAGCCATAAAAATGACGGGATGGTACATTTTCGTTGATAAAATTGTATAACCCATCCTGTAATGGAATTTCTACATTTGACATGTTACGTGTTATCGTATGCTCGTAGCTTAACAGTCTTACATCCTGCACATCATCCGCTTGAATATTTCTGTAATCACCATTGCGTATCATGGACAGATAATCTTCGTATCTGTCCAAAGGTAATTTTGAAAATGTTTTATATAATTCCATAATTATGCTTAGTGTTCAAACTGTCCTAATTCATTCAAGGTCAGCTGATCTTCCTTCTCATCCTGTGGAGATGGAGCATGGACTGTTCTCGCATATTCATTTTCAAGCTGAACACGTGTAGCTACATCATCAATCACCTGGTTTAAAATTGCAGGTGTAATAGGTTTAACGTAACCATAGTAGCGATACGTAAATTCAAGTGAATTTTTTGTTCTTAATTCACATTGATTTAGGATATACTGAGATGCCTGCTTTCCATTGATACCAAAGCGTTGTAGATTTTTCACTTGATCGGGTGTTAAAAAAACACCCTTGTACATTTCAAATGCATCAGGGTGTTTTCCAATTTCTTCAATAACTTTTTTTGTTCGTTCATTCAGTGATAACTTGTTTTGATTCTTCTTCAGGTACATCAGCCTTTCATACATCATATCATAATCATCATAGGTCATCATACCGATACCTCCTTCCAAAATAAAAAAAGATAAGCAGGGCAACAGGGAAGGTTGCAGATTAACCTACTTATCTTTTGTATAAAAATTGTGGATG
>ULYL01010780.1_pt1 | contig 18735 bp, 15 predicted proteins | sample 1962211 | NCBI WGS metagenome assembly ULYL01 (sample SAMEA4835864, study PRJEB28245) | human gut metagenome | biome: gut microbiome; material: fecal sample | place: Denmark | collected 2008
CGGGCGAAGAGCCGCAGCCGCAGCTGGGCAACATCAACGCCGAGCGCGACCTGCCCGAACTGCTCATCACCCGTCTGGCGTTCAACCGCCAGCTACCCATGCTCGGCATCTGCCGCGGCATGCAGACACTCGCCATCGCCCTCGGCGGAAGTGTGGCGCAGCATGCCGAGATGCAGCTCAAGCACTCGCAAGACGCCGACCGACAGGAGCCCACCCACTCGGTGACCATCGGGAGGGGCTCGATGCTCAGCGCCATCTACCCCGAAGAGCGGATATACGTCAACTCGTTCCACCACCAGGCGGTGACAGCCGGCGGACCCCACATGACCGTCACGGCGACAGCGGCCGACGGAGTGGTAGAGGCCATAGAGAGCAGCGAGCAGAAAGGCATCATCGGCGTGCAGTGGCATCCCGAATGGCTCGGAGCCGACGGACTGCCGCTATTCCAATGGCTCACCTGCCGGGCAAGCCTCTTCGCCGAAGCCAAGAACGTACACCGACGCACCCTCACCCTCGACTCCCACTGCGACACGCCCATGTTCTTCCCGCAAGGGGTGGACTTCGGCACCCGCGACCCTCGCATCCTCGTAGACCTGCACAAGATGACCGACGGACGGCTCGACGCTACCACCATGGTGGCTTATCTGCCCCAACCCAAGCCTGGACAGAGCTTTGCCGAGATAGCCCCGCTGCCTGCCGGTTCGCCCCATGAGTATGCCGACATGATATTCGACCGCATAGACGAAATCCTCGGCGCCCATCCCGACGCCGTACGCCGCGCCAGAAACCCACAAGAACTGTGGCAGAACAAGCAAGACGGAGTGAAATCTATCATGACGGGCATCGAAAACGGTCTCGCCATCGAGCACGACCTCAGCCATCTGCGCCACTTTGCCCACCGTGGCATCGTCTATGTCACCCTCTGCCACAACGGCGACAACGACATCTGCGACTCTGCCCGCGGCACAGCCACCCACGGCGGCGTGAGCCCCTGGGGAGCAGAGGTGATAGCCGAGATGAACCGCCTGGGGCTTATGGTCGACCTCTCCCACGCTGCCGAGACCAGCTTCTACGACGCCCTCGACCTCAGCGCCACGCCCATCGTGTGCAGCCACAGCAACTGCAAGACCCTCTGCGACGTGCCGCGCAACCTGACCGACGACCAGCTGCGTGCCCTCGCCCGCAAGGGTGGCGTGGCACAGATTACGCTGTACCACGGATTTCTGCGCAACGACGCCGAAGCCACCATCACCGATGCCGTAGCCCATCTGCAACACGCCATCGACGTGATGGGCATAGACCACGTGGGCATAGGCACCGACTTCGACGGCGACGGCGGAGTGAGAGGCATAGCCGATGCCTCAGAGGCGATACTCTTCACCGAGCAGCTGCTCGCCAAGCGCTTCAGCCGCGAAGACATCGCCAAGATATGGGGCGGCAACTGGCTGCGCGTGATGAACCAAGTACAACAATACAACAAAGGACAATGATGACCAGAAAAATGAAGATGATAATAGGAGGAGCGACCGCCGCCGTGGTGGTTGCCATCGCTGCCGTCGGCATGAACACCGGATGGGGACATGCCGACAGCATAGACATGGAAGAAAGTATGGACAAGATAGACCCCGTGGGTCCCGCGTTCAGCGCCGACAGTGCCTACGCCTTCACCCAGGCCCAGTGTGACTTTGGCCCAAGAGCCATGAACACCGAGGGCCATGACCGCTGCGCGCAGTGGATAGAGAAGAAGTTTGAAGAGTATGGCTGCCAGCTGGAGATACAGCAAGCCGATGTGAAGGGTTATGACGGCACCACGCTCAAATGCCGCAATATCATAGCCCGGTCGCACCCCGAGCGCTCCACACGCATCATGCTCTGCGCCCACTGGGACAGCCGTCCGTGGGCAGACAATGACCCCGACTCCACCAATTGGCGCAAGCCCATCCTCGCTGCCAACGACGCCGCCAGCGGTGTGGCTGTGATGCTCGAGGTGGCTCGCCTCATCCACCGCGACACCACCCTCAATATCGGAGTAGACTTCGTGTGCTTCGACGCCGAAGACTGGGGCACCCCGCAGTGGATCAACAGCGGCGACAGCGAGAGTACATGGGCGCTGGGTGCCCAGCACTTCGCCAGCCATCTCCCCGACGGCTTCGAGGTGCGCTACGCCATCCTGCTCGACATGGTAGGTGGCGAGGGAGCACGCTTCTACAAGGAGGGAATGTCAATGCAGTTTGCGCCGGAGATAGTCAAGAAGGTATGGCGGGCAGCCCGCAAGGCCGGCTATGGCAACTTCTTCCCCCGTCAGGAGGGAGGTATGGTCACCGACGACCACATCCCACTCAACCAGACGGCACGTATACCCGCGATAGACATCATCCCCTTCTACCCCGACTGCGCCCAGAGCAGTTTCGGACCCACGTGGCACACGCTGAACGACAACATGGAGCACATCAGCCGCAACACCCTGAAGGCCGTGGGACAGACGATGATTCAGGTCATCTACACCGAAGAGTAAACCATCATCCACCTAAATCTATCCATTATGTTAGGAGCTATCATTGGCGACATCGTAGGGTCGCGATTCGAGTTTGACAATGTGGCTACACCGGGCTTCAAGCTCTTCAGCCCCGACTGCAGCTACACCGATGACACCATCTGCACCATCGCCATAGCCGATGCAGCGATGAACCATCGGGAGTACAAGGACGCACTGGTAGACTGGTGCAGCCGCTATCCCGACCCCATGGGAGGCTATGGAGGGAGGTTCCTGAAGTGGCTGCAGAGCGCCGACCATCTGCCCCAGGCCTCGTATGGCAACGGTTCGGCGATGCGGGTGAGCCCGATAGGTTGGCTCTACGACGACTTCCACGAGATGCAGGACGAGGCGATGAAGACGGCGCTGCCCAGCCACTGCCACCGGGAAGGCATACGCGGAGCACAGTGTGTGGCTACGCTCATCTACTGGCTGCGCACGGTGCGCATCACCAAAGACGAGGTGATAGGTACCGTCAAGCAGACTTTCGGCTACGACATCCCCGACCTCAAGGAGGTCTACAGACTCGGCAACAAAGGCCACTTCGACGCCACCTGCCAGGAGACGGTGCCGGCGGCCATCAGCTGTTTTCTCGACAGCAACAACTTCGAAGACGCCATACGCACAGCCATCCTCGCCCAGGGCGACACCGACACCAAGGGCGCCATCTGCGGCAGCATAGCCGAAGCCCACTACGAGATACCCGAAGAGATGATTACCAAAGCCTATGAATACCTGCCCGCAGACATGCTCGAGATAGTCGACCAGTTCTATACCACGCTGCAGGGCCACATCAAGAGATAAAACGATGCTGTGTCATTATATTAAAATATATGTGACGCATTTGTAAAAATACGTAAAAACATCCTTAGTACAAAACTTTGTTGGTCATTTAACAATAAATAATATGAAGAAAATCTTAATTTCACTCTTATTTGTGTTGGTTTCGGCTGTTAGCGCCAACGCTCAGTTGCTTTATCGCGTGTCGGGTGCCGACCTTAAAAAGCCGTCGTACGTCTTCGGTACCTTCCACTTTGCCAACTCGCCTTTTGTCGACCAGGTTGCCGGTGTGCGCCAGGCGCTCGACGCTACCGACCAGGTGTATGGCGAATTGAATTTTGATGTTATGCTAAACCCGGACAGTATGCAGGTTATGCAGAAGCACATGCTCCTGCCGGAGGGCAAGACCTTGAAGACGGTGCTAACCCCCGAGCAGTACAAAAAGCTTGATGCGGTGCTGGTAGACTATATGGGTGTAGGTCTAAGCAACCCTATGGTGGCTCAGCAGATGGGCAAGATGTCACCCGCCACGCTGCTCACACAGCTTATGGTGTTGCAGTATATCAAGGCTCACATGGGCGAGTTCGACCCTACAAACCTTATCGACCAGTACTTCCAAAAGCAGGCCAAGCAGAACAACGAACCTGTAGGCGGACTTGAGACGCTGTCGTTCCAGACAAGTCTGTTGTACGGCGCGCCGCTCAAAAGACAGATCCAGCAGCTCGACTGCTTCCTTAACAACCTCGACTATTATGCCCAGCTTTCCGAGCGCATGGCCAAGGCTTACTACGCACAGGACGTCAAGGCTCTGCTTGACCTTATGAACGAGAAGTTCAACACAACGTGCGACTACACTCCTGAAGAGATGGCACAGCTGCTCGACAACCGCAACCTCGACTGGGCAAGTCGTATGCCTGCCATCATGAAGGCTGCCCCAACCTTGTTTGTTGTGGGTGCCGGACACCTGCCTGGCAGTAAGGGCGTGCTTAAGTTGCTGCAGGAAAAAGGATACACGGTTGAGGCTGTTAAGCCTTAACTGTATACAGAGACTACTATTTCGGGCTCTCCGATAGCTGGAGAGATATAAACTGGAGTTTATCGGGGAGGTTTATGCGAGTATATGGCAGGGCTTTGACAAAAACCGATAAAACCCCGTATATATTTTCCGAGTCTTCGACTTGCCTTACATATAGATAAAGCCTTACGAGAGCAAGCTCTCGACAGCTTTGTCTATATGTAAAGCAGTGGCACGATGTGCCCTCGTAAAATATATACGGCAATAAACATAAAAAACATTTGGTAGAGCGTTACTTGCGTGAGGGTGTGTCAAAACTCAAACAATGCGAGCTGAAAGCCCAAATTGCTCCTTCGGGGCGTACCACTTGCGACTTTTGACACACCCTCATTATTGATAGCATAAGATTTTCTGAAGCAATGCGTGGCGGCGTCAAATCTGCCCGCTCTCTACCTGGCGCACGATGCGCTCGGTGAAACGGTCTACTCCCTCGGGCTCGTAGCCCTTGCGCAGACTGGCTCCGAAGACCCAGGCAAAGGCCTGATAGACGCCAGCGCGGGTGGGACCAAAGAACGACTGGATAAGATTGTAGGACGACGAATTGCACTCACGGTAAATCAGCTTGATGAGCAGTTTGCCCTGCTGGTAGGTAAGCCGCTTCATGCGGGGAGTATACTCGGCCTTGATGCCCTTCTCCACGAGTTTCAGGTGGCGGTCGCGCGCTTCCTTGTTGGGCAATGTCTGCAGATAGTCGTAGGTCTCGAGGATGATGCCACGACATTCCTTGGCTATAGGCAGCACCTTCTTCACGTTATAGACCAGTCTGTTGTACGCCATCATCTGCCGCTCGTTCTTGAAGACGGGCTTGGGATATACATAGATATTATTGAGCTCGACATATTGCACCGAGTCGCGGCCCAACAGCACCTTGCCCACCTTGACCATAGGCACAAAGGTGGGGTTGTCCATGTCCACCTTTCGGTCTTCAGGGTTTATGCCCGCCCGCTTAGCGGTCTGAGCGTCAGCAGTTATCGCCGCCACCATCAGGCACACCATACCTATGATACGATACATCTTCATCATGACCGCAAAAGTAGTGATATTTATCCGAAGTCTCAAAAAAATTGTGTTATAATTTGCTGTCTGGCTGCAAAAAGTCGCGCCAACGACAGCCATCATCCTGCTGCGCCCATCTCCGGTCGCCATTCCTTCCCAGACTCTCATCGCCATCAGCCGGCTTGTCGCGGCGACGGTAAGGGAGGACAACAAAAATCCCCGAGTCAGGGTAGGATTCTCATCCTTCGCCTTCCTCGGGGACTCTTGGGTCTCAGTGAGGTTAGTCTGCCTCTCTTCCTATGTCATCCATGATGCCAGACCGGCAGCGTCGCCTCCTGTGTCATCATTCGCCGTTATTGGTGTCCTGCCCATTCTCGGCCTTCTCGGCCTCGTCATGGCTGTACTCGCCCATCTGATTGATGGATGCAAGGTGACTCAATCGGGCATTGATACTGCCACCAGTGGCTCGCGCTCGCAACTTGTAACCGGTGATATGGGTGCGGGCATTAAATTCCTCCTTGGTGTTGGCCGGCTTGCTCTCAATTCCTACCGAGAAGATGGCAAGGTTGTCGAGCTTCACGGCATTGCCCTCGAGCACAAGTTCCTTGATACATCCCACCATATCGTTCAGCACACCGCAGATTACACCTTTGGAGTATGGGGTGCCATGGTCAGACATGCGAGCGGCCAATTCGTCAAGGCCCATAGTGCCGTCGAGATTCATGTGGGCATACCAGTTGCCCTTGTGCTGCGCATTGCTGCGGTTGTCTTGATACAATTTGTACTTCAACATAATGATTGATTTTTGTTAGTTTGACATTGTGTTTGTGTGTTCGCTTGTTGTCATCCGTTCCGGTACTTTTGACAATGCAAAGGTAGTCATGCACTTCGTCGATACCAAATCTGCGCACGCCATAACCTGCAAAATTCTGTTAACAGCCACCGCCATTCCTGCCAACTTTAGTTAACGCCATCGCCGCAGTCATCTCTAACACCCTGTAGCACAACTCTTCCGAGCCCGTCGCCATCTCCACCGCCGTCACGACCGCTTTTCCCCCCATCTGGGCCACCATTACACCTATTATTATATATAGGGGCTGACAGGAGACCATCATCCGATGACGCCAACCTAAAGACGGGAAGCACAAGGATAGACACAATAAACCCCGAAGATACGACTATCAGAGTCGCGTTCTTCGGGGCCTTTATCCGTATGGCTTTACTTCTGCACAAACACCTTGCGCGTAGTGCCGTCGCTTAGTTTTTCTATATTGATTCCGTTCACAGGGGCAGAAACACGCTGCCCGTCGGGAGTATAGCGCTCTACGACTTTGACGTCGCGCTTGCCGTCAACGCCCACGATTTCTGTCGTGCTGCCATTAGAGAGGATGAGTTGCACGCAAGCGGCATAAGGGAACTTGGCGCTACTCACCGTATAGATGCCACGACCATAGGCTGCATTGAGGGTACCCAATACCAGATATCCGTTGGCCGTATCAGTGGTCTTGCCCAGGAAGATAGGTTTATCGGCATTAGTACCAGTGGCCGACTGGGTATAGCCATATCCAAAGAGAATGTCCTTGGGCTCCTTGGGAATGACATAAGTCTGTGTACATCCCACCTCATTGAGCACGATGCCATTGGTGGCATTGGTCACATCATAACTCTCGATGTTTCCACCAGCTACAGTATGGTATCCATCAGTACGGCGCTCCATCGCTATGATACTGGGAACGGAGCCCAAGTCTGAAGCCACTATAAATGCGATACCCACAATGCTATAATCGGCATAGGGTTTGAGTTTATCGGCGGTGATACGGCCAAAGACCGCATTAGAGCCAGGAGCTTCGGGGAAGCCGTCGGCACCAAAGGGGACATCGGCGCCATTGACGAAGAGATACTCCAACGGAATCTGCGTACCGCCCTCGCCCTCGGCTTTGCACATAGGTGCCGCCACGGAAATCTGAGCTGCAGATAGAGAATGGTCAATCGTCCCGTTGCCCGAAACGACATGCACGGGTTGCCCCTTGAGCGACTCGTAGACGGTCTGCGCATTGGCTGTCAATGATACCAATGTGATTAATACCAACGTAAGTAGATGTTTTTTCATATAGATGAGTTTTAATGAATAATCTTGCATCTTTGTTGCAGGCAAGTGCCCAAAAACGGGCATTTTTCAGCGCAAAGATACACAAATAATGCGTAAACGTTGGAAAAATCACGAAAAATATTGCGCCACTCAAAAAAAATAAGGAAAAAACGATACACAATGTAAATATTTCCATTACCTTTGTGGAAAATTAATGCGACAACACGCCTTCTGAGCCATCCTGTATCTATGCTATGCACCCTGACTAGAAGGTATGTTAACCACGGAGAGAGATAATTAACTTACATAATACATGCTTATGCAACACAATTTACACCTTTTGGGTATGGTGGCAGCCAGCATTCTCGCTGTTGCACCTACCGATGCGTTTGCCCAGGCCAAAGCAGGCGAACAGACTCCAGTAACCGTCAATGTGACTACTGCTGGAACCCTCAAAACACTGATCACCTCTGACCAGAAGTTTACCACAACCTCACTTGTCGTCAAGGGCGACCTCAACGGAGCCGACATACTGTTCATCCGCCAGATGGCTGGCAGTGACAAGAAGGGCGTAGCCACCGAAGGCAAACTCGAAGTGCTCGACCTGACCGAAGCCAACTTTGTGGCTGGCGGCGGAGACTACTACGAAAAGAGCTTCACCGAGAAGGGCTCACCCGCCGATGCCACTGTAGGCTCCTACTGCTTTGCCGGTACCATATTAAAAGAGGTAAAACTCCCCAACTCTGTTACCAAGATTAAGGACTGTGCCTTCGAGAAGTGCGCCGCTCTTACCAGTGTTACCTTCTCCAAGGATGTGACAGAGGTTGGCACCAGCGCTTTCAGCGGATGCACCTCACTCAAATCATTCGAGTTCCCCAAGGTCAAGATAGTTTCTGCCTTCGTTCTTTCTGGCTGTACCGCTCTGACCAAGGTTGTCATCCCCGAGACTGTGACCGACCTCAAGGGCAACATCTTCAAGAACTGCTCTGCTCTCACCGAGATTCACATCGCTGCTGCCAATGTTCCCTCGATAGCTTATTCTACCTTCAGCGGCATCACCCAGAGTGACATCACCCTGTATGTACCCGACGAGAGTCTGAAGAAGTATCAGGACGACTATGACTGCAAATTGTTCAAGGAAGTAAAGAAGGAGTCAGAGTATGATCCCACCGTCAATCCTGGAGAGCCCGGTACTACCGAGGTAGTACGCTCTGTAGAACTCACCGCAGCTGGCACACTCTCTACGACCATCGATGCAGCTGAGAAACTCACCATCACCTCGCTTACCATCAAGGGCGACATCAACGGCGACGACCTGCTCTACATCCGCGAGATGGCTGGCCGGGACATCAAGAGCGACCCCACCAGCGGCAAGCTCGAAATACTCGACCTGACCGACGCCAACTTCGTAGCCGGAGGTGGTAACTTCTATGAGAAAGACAAGTGGAACAAGGCTGCCGCTGCAGAGAACACCGTGCAGAGCCACTGCTTTGAAATGACCACACTGAAGGAAATCAAGCTGCCCAAGTCGCTGCGCGCCATCAAGAGCGAGTCGTTCAAGCAATCCAACAAGCTGACCGCCATCACCATCCCCGAAGAGGTTACCGAGGTTGGCGACAACGCATTTGAAGGCTGCTCGTCACTCGTCACTTTCGACTTCCCCAAAGTAACAAAGATTGCCGGCTCAGTACTCGCCAACTGTACTGCACTGACCAAGATAACCATCCCCGCTACTGTTACCGAACTGAGCTACGGCATGTTCAGCGGCTGTTCATCAGTTACCGAGATACATATCGCTGCTACCACTCTGCCCAACAAGGGGTGGAAGCCTTTCAACGGCATCGACCAGCGAAACATCACTCTCTATGTGCCCGCAGGCTGTGTAGATATGTATAAGGCCGATACCGACTGGAGTCTCTTCAAGGAAATCAAGGAAGAGGGCGGCACCACCACTCCCGAGACTGGTGTCAAGACCATCGACGTCAAGACCGCCGGCACCCTGTCTACCCTCGTAGGCACAGACAAGTTCAACCTGACAGAAATCAAGGTTACCGGCGACATCAACAGCTCCGACATCCTCTGCCTCCGCGAGATGGCTGGACGTGACAAGATGAATGTTGAGACATCGGGCAAGCTCGTCAGCCTCGACCTCTCTGGTGCCAACATTGTGGCAGGTGGAGACAGCTACTACAAAAACTCTACCGCCAACCTCGAGTTTACCACTACCGCCAATATCATCAGCGAGTATATGTTTGACCACTGCAAGCTGGAGTCTTTCGTATTCCCCGCAACAGCCACAGCCATCGAGGGTGGAGCCTTCGGTTCTTGCTACAACCTCAAGGGCACTCTGACCATCCCCGACAACATCACTCGCATCAGCAACTATGCTTTCGAGGCTTGCGTGTCACTCGAGCATGTCGTGCTGCCTGCCACTCTGAAGCAGGAGAGCTATTCCAAGCCTGCTCTCGGCTCCAATGTATTCTCTGGCTGCCATGCCCTGAAGGACATTGTCATCCCCGAAGGTGTGACCCGTATCAACACCAACGCCTTCAGAGACTGCTTCGAACTTACCAAGGTGACCCTCCCCACAACAGTGACCTACATCGACGGCGACGTATTCAAAGGCTGCAAGAAGCTGGCCCACATCTTCGCCAAGAGAGAAAAGGCACCGACAGCCAACTATGGTACTTTCGAAGAGGATATCTATCCCACATGTACAGTGCATGTTCCTGCTGGCTCGGTCGACAACTACAAGGGCGCGTTCTACTGGGAGAATTTCACCAATATCGTAGAAGGCACCGTTGATGGCATCGGCAACATCGAAGCCGGACATACATCCAAGGTTGCCGACGGCATCTACACCCTGAATGGTGTCAAGGTGTCTGAAAGCAATCTGGCTCCTGGCCTCTACATCGTAAGAAAGAACGGTGTAAGCATGAAGTTTGTCAAGAGATAAACCAACCGACAATACATCAAAGGATGCGTCACTCAAGTTGTGGCGCATCCTTTTTCACTTTAACTCAACAACAATTATGAAACAGACCCTCTTACTCCTCATGGCCTTTCTCTTCACCGGTCTTTCTGCATATGCCGATGAAGACACACGCAAAGACCCCGAGCTCTCGTTCTATAGTTCTTCTGTCGGCATCCTCGCCGGCACGGCTCTCGAAGCCCCATTGCGTAACCCCCACGGACTGATGCCCATAGTCTACACCTCATCAGACAATTCCATCTGCCAGGTGGATGAGAGTGGTAAGATAAGCACGGCGCTGGTCGAAGCCACTACCGTAGTGACGGTGACCGCCTCGTTTGCCGGCAACGACGAATACCGCCCCGGCACAGCCACCCTCGAGGTAGGCATCATTCCCCGCTCTCCGCTCAAGATTCCCGAGATGACTCCTATGGGCGGCACCTTTGACCACGCCGTAGAGGTACAGGTCACCACCGATGACGCTGCCGCCACGGAGATATGGTACTCCACCGTGGCCAAGAGCGCCGAAGAGTTCAAGAACAGCGACACCAACACCAGTTACATGATAACTGGACAGACCGGAACCATCCGTATCGACCGCTCCTGCAAGCTCTATGTGATGACGCGCGGCAGAGGCACCAAGAGCCCCGTGATAGAAGCCGACTTCACCATCAGCATGCCGCTCAAGGCCGACTTCACTACCGACAAGTCGGTGACGGCAGACTACGCCCAGTATTTCGAGTCCAGCAAGGATTTCGCCGACTGGACGGTGCCCAGCGAATGGCACATAGACGATATGAAGTTCGACGAGGTCAGAGCCGGCGACAAGAAATCTATCACCATTACCTACGCAGCCGGCGACGGCGCCGCACCGCTCACCTCGCCCGTTTTCGACATCAAAGAGGGGCAACGTCTGGAATTCTACGCTTACTTCAAGACCAAAAATTTGAACTGGGCGCCATGGACGATTGACGTTACCGACTTTACTACAGGACAGACAACCACCCTGTTTAACATCTATCGCTGGACGTTGGAAAACAACTTCGTCTCCGACGACATCATGCAGTGGAAGAAGATAGATATAGACCTCGCTGCCTATGCTGGACACAAGGTGCAGATAGTGCTCAACTACAACTTTGATGGTGAGAACCTGGCCATCGACACCTTCCGCCTGGTACGCGACAACCCCGAGGCAGCCACACGCATCACTGCCTCCGTCGACGAGCCTATCACCTTCATCAGCCGTTGTCAGGGCGAGCCCACCAAGACGATATGGACGCTCCCTGGCAGCGAGAACAACGAGTATGCCGGCAACAGCGTCACAGTGACTTACCCCAAAGAGGGCATCTACGACGTCACCCTTACCATAAGTCGCAAGAGCGAGAAGGATGTGAAGGAAATCAAGCAGTTTGTCGAAATCATCGGTAAGGCACCCACCTCAGCCTTTGCCATCACCTCCGACACCTACACCACTGCAGCCGACATGGCATTTGTTCCCGCCGGAGTACCCGTACAGTTCGCCGACAAGAGCGAGGGGGCGCCCACCTCTTGGGAATGGAAGTTCACCAGCGACAGCGAGACCTTGACCAGCACCGAGCAGAACCCCACCGTTACCTTTACCAAGGAAGGTCGCTATGATGTGACTCTCACCACTACCAATGCCATCGGCTCCAATCAGGCATACAAGGCGGAGTGCCTGCAGGTTGGCGGCGAAATGATGATATGGAACATCACCGAGCAGGAGATAGACAATCTCAAACCCATCAGCTACGACAGCTTTGGTTTCTATGCCGGCAGCAATATGTTCGGCCTCGACCGCTTTGCCGAGAAATATCCTGCACCATTGGCCGATGCTACAGTGAAGACCGTCGACGCCTACTTCGCCTCAACCAAGACCCGTGAACCCGACGCCGCCATCGAGCTGGCGATATACGATATGGCTGCAGACGGCGGACCTGGCAAGGTGCTCGCCAAGACATCGCTCAAAGCAAGCGAGCTCAAGAGCAATGCCTCCGAATACGTACAGACCACCTTCGAGTTTGCCGAACCTGTAGCCCTCGCCAAAGGCAAGCCTTTCTTCGTGGCCATTGGCCCATTCCCTTATCAGGGTGTCAGCAGCTATGAGGACCAGATAGCCCTCTACTGCGTGACCCGAAGCCGGGGCGGACTCTGCGCCACATGGGATTTGGCTCAGAATTCCGACCGATGGATAGCCAACGTCTCAGGCTATTGCTCTATGGCTATGGGCCCGGTGGTCAACTACACATCTGTAGCCAACGGCATAGACAACACTGTAGCCTCTGGCTCCACCAAGCATGACATCAAGGCTATCTACAACCTCTGCGGACAACGGATCACTACTCCCGAAAGCCACCAGATTTACATCGTGCGCTATTCCGACGGCACAAGTCGCAAGATTATGTGGAAATAAAGGAAAATAGCAGATTGGCATCGGCCGCCTGACCGCCGCTGACATAACCATGATTAGGGCTGGAATTCTCGCAAGAGGACTCCAGCCCTTTCTCTTTTCCTCATTGCCACTGCGGCACTAAGACATATCCTACATCACCCCCGCCATCTTCACCTCATTCACCCTTACACCTATTATTATATATAAGGACTGTCACATGGCTGTCTACCGGTCGTCCCCCACCCGTCCAGGAAACATGGAGATGGTGAAGAGTTGGATGCCAGGCTCCTCGTTGCCTGCCGTCGATTAGAAATCTTTAATACGGGATGATAGGGTTCTAATTGTGATTGTTTCCTGTACTTACGCGGAAGTGGAAATTTTGCGGCATGATGATGAAACGATACATTTTAGTAAGGCTGCGACTGGCAAGGCGTAGGCTGCACCACCGTTAGCCGCCGCAGACAGCCTCCCCTTTGTCGCCGCCGGCATGATTTGTACTGTCGGCTGCGTTGCCACACACGATGAGACCCCCCGTCAAAAACTTGAGCAAAAGGTATTTTAGCTTATCCAAAATGGAGATACATCCACCCATAAGTTGATAGATTGTATCAATCGAAAGTAATCAGTATGCATGATTAAAGGCAAAAACGCTTTATCTCTACATAATATTCAGAAAAATCTTTGGCAGTGTCAGATTGTTTTAATACATTTGCATCGTTTTAATAGGGTATTAAAATGATGCAAAATGATTAAAACGAAAGATATTGTCATATTAGGGAGACCTGTCCAGTTGCAAGAACGAAGCAAGGCACAGATGAAGGGAGCTACCATCGGAGACTCGCTGACATACAAGTTCTACGATGGAGAGTTTCATGGTATGTCCCTACTGTTTGCAGAGCCTAAAGGCAAAGTGGCCACACCACATAGCCTGTCTGTCACGGCAAGCAAACTGATTTCATTGTTCCAGCGTCCTACCGTATATATATTGCCTGCATGTCCAGCTTATGAACGGCAGAGGCTCATTGACAAAGACGTGTATTTTGTCGTCTCCGACAAATACGTTCATTTGCCCATGCTTCTGGCTAATGAACGCATACGCAAAACCAGACAGGCCAAGGCTCTGACACCAGTCGCTCAATACCTGTTACTCTATCATCTGCAGATAGAGAGTATCGAAGGAATGGCCGCACGCGACATCGAGGGCAAGATTCCATATTCATACGCAAGCATTACGCTTGGCATCACCTGTCTGGAAGACATGGGGCTGTGCCAGAAAATATCAGATGGCTCCAAGCGGAAGATCATTCACTTTGACAAGAAGGGAAAGGAACTGTGGGAACAAGCCTTGCCGCTCCTTCTCAATCCAGTTGAAGAGCGTATTTACTGTGATGACCTGATTTCTGACGAACATTTCCCCGTATGCGGTATCAATGCCCTTGCACATTATACATGGTTGAACCCAGATACCGAAAGGACAATCATGGTGACCATCAAACAACTCCGCGAGTTCAAGTCATCAGGAGCCTTGGTACGCCCCAATGAGTTTGATGGTAACATCATCATTGAAGCATGGAAATACCCTCCTGTTACAATCATTGATACACAAGCCGAATGGGTAGACAAGTTGTCTTTGGCCATCTCTCTTCGTGATGAACAAGACCCACGAGTGGAGGGTGAAGTTGAACGTTTAATTAATGATATGGCATGGAAGGATTAGAGAAATTTCGCGAAGCGTTTGAAGCCTACTCAGAAAACTACGTCATCATCGGTGGCACAGCTTGTGACATCACCATGACCGGGACGACTGTACGGCCACGCGCCACCCACGACATCGACATGATAGTAATCGTGGAAAAGATGACCGCCGACTTCGCCGAGCATTTTTGGCAATTCGTGCGTGATGGCGGTTATCGCCCAGAGAAACGCAAGCAGGAAGAAGGCGAAAACCCGAAGTACGAACTGTACCGTTTTGTCGATGGGAAGCCAGACTACCCAGAAATGATAGAACTGCTTTCACGGCATCCCGACATTCTCGGCGAGCCGAAAGGACTGACCATCGAGCCGCTTCCCACCAGCGAGGAGACATCAAGCCTTAGCGCCATCATCATGGACGATGACTTCTATCACTTCACCATCCAGCACAGCAAACTGACCAATGGGCTTCGCCATGCAGACTCTGCTGCACTCATAGCCCTGAAGGCACGCGCTTACCTCAATCTGCTACAAGACAAAGCTACGGGAAAGCATGTCAACAGCAAGGACATCAAGAAGCACAGGTCCGACATATTGAAGAACGTGGTCATCATGGAAGACGGCGAGATTACCGCTCCAGAACCGATTGTTGCCAGTATAAGGGATTTTGTCTCGTCTATCAGAAACGATTGGAGTACGCTCGCTGAACCTCTTGCCAAATCCCTTGACCAGGAGACTTCATTTATCGAAGCATTACTGGAACAATTATACGGTCTATTCACAACAGGACGGTCATGAGAATACAATACGCATCAGACATCCATCTGGAGTTTGCCGACAACTGGAGATACTTGAAGGATAACCCTCTGCAAGTGACAGGAGATATTCTCGTCCTGGCAGGCGACATCGGATACTTGGGAGATGACAACTATACCAGGCATCCTTTCTGGGACTGGGTTTCCGAGAACTATCAGCAAGTGATAGCCTGCATGGGCAATCATGAGTTTTACAAGTATTATGACATCGCCAAACTTAAAGATGGCTATTGCCTTGAAATACGCCCAAACGTCCACAGTTATTACAATGCAGTTGTACATATAGAAGACACCGACTTCATCATAACAACGTTATGGGCTAAGATTCCCCTGAGCGAGGCATACTACACGGAGCATGTCGTAAGCGACTTCCGGCGTATCATCTTCAATGGAGAGTTGCTCACGTTTGCAGAATTCAACCGTGAGCACGAAAGGTGCCTTACGTTTTTGAAAGACGCAGTTTCATGCAGCAAAGCCAGAACGAAGATTGTAGTAACCCACCATGTTCCGTCTTTCCAGATGCAATGTCCCAAATTCGCCGACAGCCAAGCCAATGGAGCCTTCACCGTGGAATTGGAAGATTATATCAAGGATAGCGGCATTGATTACTGGATATATGGACACTCTCACTACAACGCGGATGTAAAGATAGGCAATACCAAGTGTATATCCAATCAACTGGGGTATGTCTTTCATGGAGAGCATGAAACTTTCAATCCTTGTAAGTTTATAGAGGCAGACTGACAACTTTACTTGAAGCAATGGCATTCCCAATAAAAAGGTCGGTGCCACAGCCATTACCGTCATCACCATCTCCACCCATGCAGCAAAGGCTGAGACCCTTGCGGCATGGGTGGAGATGATGTTTATTCTGATTGCAGGGTGGGAAATGGTGATTGCGGGGCTTGCAGCCATTATTGCAGGCTTGGCAATCACTATTTCGTGCCACGAACCCAACTTTACTGTGGGCTCGGGTGAGATGAGATGGGGCTTGGGCGGAATGGGCTTGGGGTTGGGCGAGATGGGGATGGGGGCGGTGTCGGGTGCAATCGTGAGGGTGGCGACAGCGCAAATAATTGCAGCGGCGGGGTGCAATTGTTTGTAAACAAACACATTACTTAATAATAATTTTGTAACTTTGCACCAAAATAAATACAATCACAACAAATATGGAGAAGAATTTCAAGCGTACTACCGTGACTGCGGCGCTTCCTTACGCCAACGGCGGTGTGCATATCGGCCATCTCGCCGGCGTATATGTGCCTGCCGACATCTATGTAAGATATCTCAGACTGAAGAAAAAGGATGTGATATTCATCGGCGGAAGCGATGAGCACGGCGTACCCGTGACCATACGTGCCCGCAAGGAGGGCATCAGCGTGCAGGAGGTGGTAGACCGCTATCACAAGCTCATCAAGGACTCGTTTGAAGAGTTCGGCATCTCGTTTGACATCTACAGCCGCACCACCAGCAAGATACACCACAAGTTTGCATCCGACTTCTTCCGCAAGCTCTATGACGACGGCAAGCTCGAAGAGATAACCGAGGAGCAGTACTGTGACGAGGTGACCGGCGAGTTCCTCACCGACCGCAATATCGTGGGCACCTGTCCGCGCTGTGGTGCCGAGGGTGCCTACGGCGACCAGTGCGAGAAGTGCGGAGCCACGCTCTCGCCCGAGGAACTTATCAACCCCACCAACAAGAACAACCCTGGCCATGGCCTCGTGAAGCGTCCCACCAAGAACTGGTATCTCCCGCTGGGCGACTATCAGCAGTGGCTCAAGGACTGGATACTGGAGGGTCACAAGGAGTGGCGTCCCAACGTGTATGGACAGTGTAAGTCGTGGCTCGACATGGACTTGCAGCCACGCGCGATGACCCGCGACCTGGACTGGGGTATCCCCGTGCCCGTAGAGGGTGCCGATGGCAAAGTGCTCTACGTGTGGTTCGACGCGCCCATCGGCTATATCTCCAACACCAAGGAGCTCTGCGACAGCGACCCGGCCCGCTGGGGCAACTGGGAGAAGTGGTGGAAGGACGACGATACCCGCCTCATCCACTTCATCGGCAAGGACAACATCGTGTTCCACTGCCTCATCTTCCCCACCATGCTCAAGGCCCACGGCGGATATATCCTGCCCGACAACGTACCTGCCAATGAGTTTCTCAACCTGGAGAACGACAAGATTTCCACCTCGCGCAACTGGGCGGTGTGGCTCCATGAGTATCTCGTCGATTTCCCCGGCAAGCAGGACGTGCTCCGCTATGTCCTCACAGCCAATGCTCCCGAGACCAAGGACAACAACTTCACCTGGAAGGACTTCCAGGAGCGCAACAACTCTGAGCTGGTGGCCATTTATGGCAACTTTGTCAACCGCGCACTGCAGCTCACCAAGAAATACTGGGGCGGCGTGGTTCCCGCCTGTGGCGAGCTGACCGAGGTTGACCGCCAGACTATCGCCGAGTTCAAGGACGTCAAGGCCAAGGTCGAGGAGCTGCTCGACGGCTTCAAGTTCCGCGACGCACAGAAAGAGGCCATGAACCTGGCGCGTATCGGCAACCGCTATATCACCGAGTGTGAGCCCTGGAAGGTGTGGAAGACCGACCCCAAGCGTGTAGAGACCATCCTCTACGTGTGCTTGCAGCTCTGCGCCAACCTCGCCATCGCCTTCGAGCCTTTCCTGCCGTTCTCTTCCAAGAAGCTGCGCGCCATGCTCAATATGGACAGCTTCGAGTGGGAACAGCTGGGCAGCATGGACATCCTCGCCGCCGGCACTCAGCTGGGAGAGGCTTCGCTGCTCTTCGAGAAGCTGGAAGACAGCGTCATCGACGCTCAGCTGCTCAAGCTCGAGAACACCAAGAAGGCCAACGAGGCTGCCAACTATGAGCCCGAGCCTATCAAGGACACCGTGGACTTCGACACCTTTGAGAAGCTGGACATCCGCGTGGGCCTCGTCACCTCGTGCGAGAAGGTGAAGAAGTCGAAGAAGCTGCTCAAGTTCCACATCGACGACGGCACCAAGGACGGCCGCACCATCCTCAGCGGCATCGCTGCCTACTATGAAGACCCACAGGAGCTCGTGGGCAAGCAGGTGTTGTTTGTAGCCAACTTCGCGCCACGCAAGATGATGGGCGAGGAAAGCCAGGGCATGATACTCTCGGCTGTCAACTACGACGGCACACTCTCTGTGACCACCACATCAAAGGATGTCAAGCCTGGAAGCCAGGTAGGATAAATATAGACTGTAGAGCCTCATGTGCCTTTCATTCCCTCGGGAAGTCTAAGGCTCATGAGGCTTTTCGCTTACCCTGGCGCGAGCAGACGGGTCATGCAGCAGAGCCGCAGCGCCGATCAGCCCCGCCCTGTCAGCCCT
>ULYL01045740.1_pt1 | contig 18630 bp, 15 predicted proteins | sample 1962211 | NCBI WGS metagenome assembly ULYL01 (sample SAMEA4835864, study PRJEB28245) | human gut metagenome | biome: gut microbiome; material: fecal sample | place: Denmark | collected 2008
CGCATCCCCGCGCCGACGGGCGACAAGGACGCGCCGCTGCAGGCCCTCATCTTCGACTCGGTCTTCAACTCCTTCCGCGGCATCATCACGCTGGTGAAGATCGATAACGGCGTGGTGCGCAAGGGCGACAAGGTGAAGTTTTTCAACACCGGCCAGGAGTATGACGCCGACGAGGTGGGCGTGCTGAAGATGGACATGGTGCCCAAGGCGCAGCTCACTGCCGGCGAGGTGGGCTACATCATCAGTGGCATCAAGGACGCCAAGGAGGTGAAGGTGGGCGACACCGTCACCCACGTCGAACGGCCATGCGCCAAGGCTATCGAGGGATTCCAGGAGGTGAAGCCGATGGTCTTTGCCGGCGTCTATCCCATCGACCCCAACGACTACGAGAACCTCCGCGCCTCGCTGGAGAAGCTCCAGCTCAACGACGCCTCGCTGACCTTCCTGCCGGAGAGCTCCCAGGCCCTCGGCTTCGGATTCCGCTGCGGATTCCTCGGACTGCTCCACATGGAGATCATCCAGGAGCGACTGGACCGCGAGTTCAACATGGACGTGATCACGACCGTCCCCAACGTCAGCTACATGGTCTATGACAAGCAGGGAGAGGTGAAGGAGGTGCACAACCCCTCGGGGCTGCCCGACGCGACGATGATAGACCATATCGAGGAACCCTTCATCAAGGCCAGCATCATCACCTCCAGCCAGTTTATCGGCCCGATCATGAAGCTCTGCCTCGACAAGCGCGGCGAGCTCGTGAGCCAAAACTACGTCAGCGGCAACCGACTGGAGCTCGTCTTCATGATCCCGCTGGGCGAGATCGTCATCGACTTCTACGACAAGCTCAAGAGCATCTCCAAGGGCTACGCCTCGTTCGACTACCATATCGACTCGTTCCGCCCCTCGAAACTGGTCAAGCTCGACATCCTGCTCAACGGCGAGCCCGTCGATGCCCTCTCCACGCTGACCCACGAGAGCAACGCCGTGGCCTTTGGACGCAGAATGTGTGAGAAACTCAAGGAACTGATACCGCGCCAGCAGTTTGACATTGCCATCCAGGCGGCCATCGGAGCGAAGATCATCGCACGCGAGACGGTGAAGCAGGTGCGCAAGGACGTGACGGCGAAGTGTTATGGCGGAGATATCAGCCGCAAGCGCAAGCTGCTCGAAAAGCAGAAGAAGGGCAAGAAGCGCATGAAGCAGGTCGGCAACGTGCAGGTGCCTCAGAAGGCGTTCCTGGCCGTGCTGAAATTGGACTAACCGCCGGAGGAACATCCTTCGGCCAACAAGATATATAAAAGGAGAAAAGAGGAGACACGATGAGAGAACCGATAGCAACCCCCAGGGAGGTGGCCCGCGAATTGGCACGCAAGTACAGTACGATGACCCACGAGGAACTCGACGTGCTGGAGAGCGTGCTGGTGCCCATGAAGTTCAGCAAGGGCGAGATAATCCTAAGGGAGGGCGAGGTCTGCCGCAACATCTACTATGTGGAGCGCGGACTGATCCGCCAGTTCTACTTCAAGAACGGCAAGCAGATCACGGAGCACCTGGGGGTGGACCACACCATCTTCATGTGCATCGAGAGCCTGTTTCACGAAGAGCCCACCCATCTGCAGGTAGAGGCCCTGGAGGCCTCCTATATCTATGCGCTCCCCAAGCATCGCCTGGAGCAGGTGGCCCTCCACAACGTGAACATACAGATCCTCTTTCGCAAGATATTGGAGGAGAGCCTCGTGATCTCGCAGGTCATGGCCGACCTCGTGCGCTTCGAGACGGCACAGGAGCGCTACCGCAAGTTTTGCAAGTTGGCGCCGCAGATCGTCCTCCGCGCACCGCTGGTCTATGTGGCCAGTTTTCTCCAGATGACGCCGGAGACGCTGAGCCGCGTACGCAGCAGTACCCTGCTCGACTAATATCGAGTAGGGGAGGGGTGCGCTCGCCACGGGCAGACGACCACCTTGCGCATGTACATTATAGTATGGTGAGAATAAGTATAATCATGACAAAATCATAAAAAGACATGAAACCGACATTACTTCTTTTGGCTGCCGGAATGGGTAGCCGCTACGGCGGGCTGAAGCAGCTCGATGGACTTGGACCCAATGGTGAGACCATCATGGACTACTCCATATACGACGCCATCCAGGCGGGCTTTGGCAAGATCGTCTTCGTCATCAGAAAGGACTTCGAGGAGCAGTTTCGCAAGCAGGTCCTCGCCAAGTATGAGGGCCACATCCCCGCAGAGCTCGTCTTCCAGAGCCTCGACGCCCTCCCTGAGGGATTCACCACGCCCGAGGGCCGCGTGAAACCGTGGGGCACCAACCACGCCGTACTGATGGCCAAGGACGTCATCAAGGAGCCGTTCTGCGTCATCAACTGCGACGACTTCTACAATCGCGACACCTTCATGGTCATCGGCAAGTATCTCTCCGAGCTCCCCGAGGGCAGCAAGAACCGCTACGCGATGGTGGGTTTCCGCGTGGGCAATACGCTCAGCGAGAACGGAACGGTATCGCGTGGCATCTGCACGACCGACGCCGAGGGCAACCTGGCCACCGTCGTGGAGCGCACGAAGATAGAGCGCAGGGACGGCGCCGTGCAGTATAAGGACGACGACGACCAGTGGGTGACGACGCCCGACAACACGCCGGTCTCGATGAACGTATGGGGATTCACGCCCGACTATTTCGACTATAGCGAGGACTACTTCAAGACGTTCCTCTCCGATCCGGAGAACATGGCCAACCAGAAGGCCGAGTTCTTCATCCCGCTGATGGTCAACAAGCTCATCAACGACGGTACGGCGGCTGTCAAGGTGCTCGACACCACCAGCCATTGGTTTGGCGTCACCTATCCTGCCGATCGTCAGGGCGTCGTGGATCGCATCCAGCGCCTCGTCGATGAGGGCGTCTATCCCGCCAAACTGTTCTAATCGTATCACCAACCATTTCTACATGGAAATCAACCTTCTGGACGACAGTCAGCTTGCTCTGTTGCGGCAGCTGACTGCCGATGCCAGCTCTGTGGTAGTCACAGTCCATAAGTCGCCCGACGGAGATGCCATCGGATCGATGTTGGCCTGGGCGCAGTATCTGCAGGCCCTGGGCAAGGAGGTCACCTGCGTGATCCCCGATGCCGCTCCCGACTTTCTGATGTGGCTCCCAGGATCGCAGACCCTGCTCCGCTACGACAAGCATCCCGACCGCGCGAAGGAGGCCTTCGACAAGGCCGACCTCGTCTGCTGTCTCGACTACAACGACCTCTCGCGCACGGGGGACATGGCGGACGTCATTGCCCAGTCGAAGGCGCCCCGACTGCTCATCGACCACCATGTGGGCCCGAACGTCGAGGCGGCGCTCTCGGTGTCTCATCCCGCGATGTCGAGCACGTCGGAACTCGTCTTCCGCCTGCTGTGGCAGTTGGGCGCCTACGACGAGATGACGCTGCAGATGGCCCAATGTATCTACTGCGGCATGATGACGGACACGGGGGCCTTCACCTACAACTCCAATGCGCCAGCCGTCTATCTCATCATCAGCCACCTGCTGGAGAAGGGCGTGGACAAAGACCGCGTCTATAACCGCGTCTATAACAACTACTCGCCACAGGCCATCAAGTTCAGGTCCTATGTGATCTTCAAGAAACTGCGTGTCCTGCCGGCTTCCCATGCGGCCTACTACACCGTCACGCGCGACGAAATGCGACGTTTCCAGTTTGTTAGGGGCGACCTGGAGGGCGTGGTCAACATCCCGCAGAAGATCAAAAAACTCAAACTCTCCATCTCGCTGCGCGAGGACACGGAGAAGGACCAGGTCATACGCGTCAGCCTCCGTTCGGGCAATGGGTTCCACTGCCGCAAGATGGCGGAGGAGTTCTTCCACGGCGGAGGACACGAAGACGCGGCAGGCGGACGCCTGGAGTGCTCCATCGAGGAAGCCGAGCAGGTGGTCCTCCGAGCCATCATGGCCTACAAGGAGCAGCTGCGATGACCCCTCGCGGCCCAGGATCATGGTCCGTAGGGCAGTCTTTAATGTCAAAAGTAGCTAAAAAAGAGCGTCGTCTTATGGTGGAACAGACGATTTGCTATAACTTTGCAGTAAGATATTATTGAACGTAAAAGATTCCGATGAAGAAAACGCTTTTTCTCCTCCTCCCGCTCGCAGCTCTGCTCTGGTCGGCGTGCAGCAATGACGAGACCTATGCTGACCAGCGCAAGCGAGAGAACGGAGCCATCCGCCAGTATCTCAACGACAGCAGCGTGACGGTCATCTCCGAGCGCCAGTTTTTCGATCAAGACACGATGACCGACGTGAGCAAGAACGAGTTTGTGCTGCTCGAGTCTTCGGGCATCTATCTCCAAATCGTAGAGAAGGGTTGCGGAGAGAAGATCAAGGATGGCGAGACGGCCACCGTGCTCTGCCGATTCACCGAGCGCAACCTCCTCACCGATAGCATCATCGCCACCAACAACATCCTCTATTTCAGCGCGCTGGTCGATAAGATGTCGGTCACGAACACCTCCGGCACCTTCACTGCCTCCTTCGACCCCACGTCGAGTGTGATGTATCAAGTCTATGGAAGAAGTTCCGGCAGCACGCAGGTGCCCAACGGATGGCTTTCCCCGCTGCCTTACATCAAGGTGGGTAGGCCGCTCTCGGCCGACGACCGCATCGCCCGCGTGCGCATCATCGTACCCTCCACCGAGGGCACCTATGCGGCCACGATGTCGGTCTATCCGTGTCTCTACGATATCACCTACGAGCGCGGAAGATAACATGCAATTACAAAACTAAAGAGAAAATATGACACTGATCAAATCCATTTCCGGCATCCGTGGAACCATCGGAGGCCCTACCGGCGATACGCTCAACCCGTTGGACATCGTCAAGTTTACCACGGCGTATGCCAAGTTTATCCGTCAGAGCGACCCGACGGGCAGCAACTGTATCGTGGTAGGCCGCGACGCGCGCATCTCGGGCGACATGGTCCGACTGGTGGTCTGCGGCACACTGATAGGAATGGGCTATGACGTGCTCGATATCGGGCTTGCCACGACCCCGACCACCGAACTGGCCGTCCGCATGAGCCATGCGGCAGGTGGCATCATCGTCACCGCCAGCCACAACCCGCGCCAGTGGAACGCGCTCAAGTTGCTCAACCACGAGGGCGAGTTCCTCACCAAGGACGACGGCAACGCCGTGCTCGCCATGGCAGAGAAAGAAGACTTCGACTATGCTGATGTCGATCATATAGGCACTTACCGCCAGGACGACAGTTTCGACGACCGCCACATCGAGGCCGTCCTCGCCCTCGACCTGGTCGATACGGAGGCCATTCGCAAGCGTGGATTCCGCGTCGTCGTCGATGCGATCAACTCCGTCGGCGGCGTCATCCTGCCGAAGCTCCTCGACCGACTGGGCGTCGGCTACACCATCCTCAATGGCGAGGCCAATGGCGACTTCGCCCACAATCCGGAGCCGCTGGAGAAGAATCTCGGAGGCATCATGGGCGAGGTGGCAGCAGGAGGCTATGACCTCGGCATCGTCGTCGATCCCGACGTCGATCGTCTCGCCTTCATCCAGGAGGACGGCAAGATGTATGGCGAGGAATATACGCTCGTCAGCGTGGCCGACTACATCCTCGACCACGTCAAGGGAGCCACCGTCTCCAACCTCAGTTCTACGCGCGCCCTGCGCGACGTCACCGAGCGCCATGGCTGCCAGTATTTTGCCTCTGCCGTCGGCGAGGTCAATGTCACCACCAAGATGAAGGAGGTGGGTGCAGTCATCGGTGGCGAGGGCAATGGCGGAGTCATCTATCCCGAGAGCCACTACGGTCGCGACGCCCTGGTCGGCATCGCCCTCTTCCTCAGTTCGCTGGCACAGAAGGGACTGACGTGCAGTGAGCTCCGCAAGACGTTCCCGACCTATTATATTGCCAAGAACCGCATCGACCTCACGCCCGACACCGATATGGATGCCATCCTGGGCAAGGTCAAGGAGCGCTTCGGATCGATGGACGACGTGCGGGTAACGGATATTGATGGTGTGAAACTCGACTTCCCGACGAAGTGGGTCCACCTCCGCAAGAGCAATACTGAGCCCATCATGCGCGTCTATAGCGAGGCGGCCACGATGGAGGAGGCCGACGCCCTGGGCAAGGAGCTCATGGACGTGGTCTATGAAATGACGAAGTAGGAGAGGGTACTACCCCCTACAGCCTGTATCTTTATGAGGCATCTGCCGGGCGTCAAGCGCCGGGCAGGTGCCTTGTCCATAAAACCTATTTTCCTATTCCAACGAGATCTTTTGCCCAATGGATCATTTGTTTCTGCTGCAGTTCGCATGCTTCCTGTTCATGCTGTTCAATGCGTTCACCCTCGCCGTCACCCGTCTCCAGACGCGATGGCTCAATCCGCGCTATGAGCGCGCACGATGGTTGATCTTTGTCGGCATCATGGGCTTGGCGGCGCACTATCTGATGCAGATGTGCTTTGGGTTCAGGGCCGTTGCCGACGCGGTGGGTGCCACGGTCAATGCCCTCGTCTATGCACCCTGTTTTTCGCTCATCTCGATGGGCATCTTCCATATCGAGGCCACTCATGTCCGCAGGGGGAGGGTCTATGCGGTCTGCGCGGCGATCAACCTGGCGATCTTCGCCTGTTTCTTCATCGGCTGCCTCCACTATGGCAGCATGCGCATCGGGGCCTGGCTCTATGCTATGCTGGCCCTCTTTGCCGCCAATGTGGTCTATTGCATCGTCGTCATCGTCCGCGAGATCATCAAGCGCCGCCGTCTGCTGGAGACGATGGCGGGCGGCGACATCATGCCCTATGTACGCTCCTCCCGCGCCAGCCTCCTCATCCTCTTCTTCCCCGCCTTGGTATCGCCCTTTGCCATCATCTCCACCAAGTTGCTTTACTTTTTTGCGCCTCTGGGGCTCATGGCTATCCTCTTCTTCGTCCTGAGTTTCGTGGCCCTGGGCTACAGCTATCAGCCGAAGGAGTCGCTGCTCGACGAAGAGGCGGAGGAAAAGGTCAGCCCTGCTGCCGTAGTCGCTCAGCAGGAGAAGACGGTAGCACAACAGGCCGTCGCGGCTCCTGGTGTCGCTTCTCCTGGTGTCGTTTCTCCTGGCGAAGCGGCTCCATGCGATGGGGCTCATGCTGGCACAACTCCTGCCAATGGGGCTCCTACCAACGCGTCTCGTGCCAATGCGTCTCATGCTGGCACAACCCCTGATAACGCAACGTCTGATAGCGCATCTCATGCCGACGCGGCCCATGCTGCCGACCAGGCGGAGGAGACGCAAACTGCCACGCTGATGCCTGAGGATCGAAGAAAGCAGATCCAGCAGCGGCTGGACGAATGGTGCGCGGCGATGGGCTATAAGGATGGGGGGGGTGAACCTCCTCTCCCTCTCCCATGCGATCCATGTCTCGAAAGACGAACTCACGATATACTTCGACCAGTCTCTGAAGACTACGTTCCGGATATGGCTGAGCGACATCCGCTTCGCTGCGGCCAAGAAAATGATGATTGCCAACCCCGATTACAGCAATGACATCATCTCCTCCGAATGTGGTTTTACTTCCCGCACCCACCTCTACCGCATCTTCAAGGCGCGGGAGGCGTGTACGCCGACCGTTTGGCGGGAGCGCTATTTGGCCGGATCCCACGATTCGGATGCGTCTCTTTCATAGCAGGGGGACGACCCCTTTTCTCCGTATCTGAAGATCCCTTTTCTGATATTTGACGGCTCTTTTCTTGATTTCTTAAAATATGTAATCGCAACCAATTCTGGCTATGAACCATTGTCTCTTTGGTAGGAAGGAGACAACTATTTACCACCAAAGAGACACCTGAACAGGACAATGCGACACCCTGTCTCACTACTTTTCCCTACTTTTGTACTAATTTTGAAGGTCGGAAAGACCCGCACGTTGTGGAGGCTTAGTCCTCGTCGTGGGCGCCCGACGGACTAATCGTGAAGACAATAATCAAAAACAAGAAATAAAAGTATGAAGAAAATAAAGTATCTCAAGCCCCAGGTTGACGTCGCGCAGACTGGGCCGTGCATGATGATCAACCCCTCGCAGGTAAGGATTTATAGTGGGCGCTTTCAGACTCGACAAGAACTGGAAGAAGCAGGACTTACCTTAGACGAGGACGGTTTCCTCTGGGGGGAATAAATAGCCTATTGCCCCTTCTTTCTATCACAATCAACGAATGGTGCCGTGGTGCACCCAAACTAAAACAAAAAATGACTATCAACATGATCAAGAAAATGACCCAATATCTATTGCAGCGCCGATGCGCGCTCTCGCTCTTGCTGATGCTGATGCTCCTGCAGCCCGTGATGGCGCAGATACAGGATCGTAGAATGTATGCGAGATTGGACCGAGAGACTCAGACCCTCACGCTCTATTATGACAAGAATAAACAAACATCCGACAACGCAATTTATGCAAGACCCTTGTGGGCCAATTATGTTGAAAGAAAAGCTATACAGACCGTGGTCTTCGACGAGAGTTTCAAGCATGCACGTCCCAAATCATGTGATCAATGGTTTTACCGCTTCGAAGGTCTGACAAAGATAGAGCACTTGGACTATTTAAACACGTCAGAGGTCGAAAATATGGGATCAATGTTTTCCAACTGTACCAGCTTGGAAACACTTGATTTGTCTTCCTTTAATACGGAAAAGGTCACAAACATGTTTGAAATGTTTGTAGGCTCTACGAATCTTCGCACAATCAACTTGCCCAAAGGTTTCATAGGCAGCAACGTGACTGATCTCAATGGAATGTTTAGAGGTTGCGCACGCCTTACCGAACTCGATCTATCTGGTTCTAATGCTGAAAAAGTGAAAGACATGGGCTGGATGTTCTATGGTTGTGTCGCACTTTCCAATCTCAATCTTTCGGGATTTAAAACTGGATCTGTGACCGATATGCGGTACTTGTTCTCTTCGTGTCAGTCGCTTGAAAGTCTCGACCTCTCTGGCTTCAATACTGAAAATGTGTCGAGTATGGTGTCAATGTTCTCCCAATGTTCGTCGCTTCGGAGTCTCGATCTCAGCAGTTTCAATACCAGCAAGGTGATTGATATGAATTTAATGTTTTATATGTGCACCAACCTTGAAAGTATTGATTTAAGCAGTTTTGATACGGAGAATCTGCAGCAGATGGCTCGTATGTTCTACTCATGTACGAAGCTTGAGACGCTTGATCTCTCGTCGTTTGCAACGCCCAATATGACTTCCATGTTAAGTGCGTTTCAAAATTGTAAAAACCTCAAGAAGATTTATGTCACTTCTGCATTTACTACAGATAAAGTAACTGAGGGTCCTTATGCTTTTGCCGGATGTGTTAATCTGCCCAACTATAACCCTGATAAGACGGGTGTGGAAATGGCGCACACGGGAGAGGGAGGTTATCTCACGGCTGCTACTGCCAGTTGGGTGCGATGGGATGCGCCAACCGGCACGCTCTCCTTCCATCTCAGTGCCACGAAGCCCGTGGGCGATAACATCCTTGCTTTGGGTTATGGAAAAAATCCGGAATGGGATACCCATGCTGCAGAAATTCAGAAGGTTGTCTTCAAAGCTGGTTTCCGTGATGAAACCCACACGACGTGCTCCAATTGGTTTAATGGTTGTACGAATCTTACCAGCATAGAGGGTATCGAAAACCTCAACACGTCCAACGTCAAGAATATGTCAGGGATGTTTGCCCTGTGTTCGAACCTCGAAACGCTCGACCTTTCCCATTTCAACACAGAGAAAGTAACAACAATGGCCCAGATGTTCTATGGATGCACAAAGCTCCATAATCTCAACATTGACAATTTTAATACGGAGAATGTATCATACATGAACGGAATGTTCGAAGGCTGCTCAGGTTTGGATACGCTCGATTTGTCTCACTTCAATACGAGGTATGTGCGAAAGAGTGGCTTTAACTACATGTTCAATGGTTGCAGCAGTCTTAGTTCTCTTGACGTATCCAACTTTACAACTGATAAGCCCAGCATGCAGCTGGATGGGTTGTTCAAGGGATGCCGTAGTCTTCAAACGCTTGACCTTTCCAGTTTCAGCACCGGTGGGGCATCTTCTGTTACCGATATGTTTGACGGATGCTCCGCGCTTCAGACCATCTATGTCAGCGATCTTTTCAAATTTAATAGCGTTTCAAGTTCAAATATGTTCCGCGACTGTCATTCACTGAAAGGCGCTATCTCCTTCGAACCTTCAACGATAGATAAGACTTACGCCAGCTACGTGTGGGGTTATCTCACCAAGAAGGTTGGCACGAATGGCAATGAGATCATTGGAGCCACAGGCTCCCCACTCACCATCGACGCACTGCCTTTGGATGACAGCAAGGCATACACGCTCTACGAAGACTGCGACGTGAACAATGCTACCTACGAGCGAGAGGTAAAGTCTGAATGGGCTACGCTCTGTCTGCCCTATACCATCCATCCCAGTTCGGAGAACAACACCTGCTACTTCTATACCCTAAAGTCGGTAGGAGCGGAGAGTGTCGAGCTGATGCGCGTGGAGGAAGGCGTGATAGAGGCAGGCCAGCCTGTCGTCGTTCGCAAGAAAAACGCGGAAAAGACCAGCTTCCGCGTCGTAAGTGGTACGGCTACTCCCGGTGAGAAGGCGAAGGCCGTGACAAAACCCACGAATAGGGAGACGGGCCATCGACTGATGGGTACGTTTGCCCCCATCGAACTCGCCGACGATTGCTATTTCATTGCCAAGAACCTGTTCCGCCTGGTCAGCGACTACAAGCTTGCTGCCACCGGCGTGAAGATAGCTGCCTACCGCGCCTATATCCAGCCCGAGGGTACGGTGGAGGGTGGATCCGCACAACTCACCATCGGCGTGGATGAAGGCACCAACCAGGTAGATGCCGCCACCCTTGTCGATCTGCTCAACGACACCGAGGCGGAATACTACGACGTGCAGGGCCGCCGCATCCCGCAGTTGCAGCGAGGCATCAACATCGTCAAGGTTGGCTCCAATGTCATGAAGGTCTTCTGCCCCCGATAACTTCCCGTAGCGACTCGCCCCGCGTCTCGCCTTCTCGCTTCGCCTCCCGCGTGTCGCCGCCAACAACGCATACTTTTGTGTTGTCGTGCTTCTTTTGAAAGTCAAAAGAGGGTGCGTCAAAAACGATCGTTCGTTTTGACACACCCTCTCTAACTATTTACATGGCGACTCGTCTCGCGGACGAGAATCTCATTTTTAGTCTTCGTCCTTCTGCTCAGCCTCATGCTCGGCGATGAGCTTCTGCTGGATGTCGTTGGGCACCAGCTCGTAGCTTGCAAACTTCGTCGAGAAGCTGGCGCGTCCGCCCGTGAGGGAGCTGAGCGCGATGCTGTAGTTGGAGAGCTCCTTCAAAGGAATCTTCGCCTGCAACTTCTGGTAGCCAGCCTCGCTGTCCATGCCCATGATCATGGCGCGGCGGCCCTGCAGGTCGCTCATCACGTCGCCCATGTAGTCGGCCGGCACATAGACCTCCAGGTCGTAGATCGGCTCCAGGATCTTCGGACCAGCCTGCTTGAAGGCGTCGGAGAAGGCGTGGCGCGCGGCGAGCATGAAGGAGAGCTCGTTGCTATCCACCGGGTGCATTTTGCCATCATAGACGATCACGCGCACGTCGCGGGCGTAGCTACCCGTCAGCGGACCGTGCTCCATGCAGTCCATGATACCCTTGAGGATGGCGGGCATGAAGCGTGCGTCGATGGCACCACCGACCACGGAGTTGATGAAGACGAGCTTGCCGCCCCACTCCAGGTCCACTTCTTCGCGGCCCTTGATGTTCATCTTGAACTCCTGACCGTTGATGTTGAACGTCGTCGGATCGGGCATGCCCTCGGCGTATGGCTCCACAATCAGGTGGACCTCGCCAAACTGTCCGGCACCACCCGACTGCTTCTTGTGGCGGTAGTCGGCGCGAGAGAGTTTCGTGATGGTCTCACGATACGGGATGCGCGGCTCCTCAAACTTCACGGCGAGTTTCTCGTTGTTCTCCATACGCCATTTCAGCGTGCGCAGGTGGAACTCTCCCTGTCCGTGAACGATCGTCTGGCCCAGTTCCTTGCTCTGCTCCACCACCCATGTCGGGTCTTCCTGGCGCATCTTGAGCAGGGCTGCCATCATCTTCTCCGTATCGCTCTCGTTGACGGCCTTGATGGCGCGTGAATACTTGGAGTTGGGATATTTGATGAAGTCGAAACGCTCCTCCGTACCCTTGCCGTTGAGCGTGTTGCCCGTCTTGACATCCTTCAGTTTCACGGTGCAGCCCAGGTCGCCCGCGTTGAGCTGATCCACGGGGATGCGGTTGGCACCCGCGCAAGCGAAGATCTGTCCGATGCGCTCCTTGCTGCCACGGTCGGCGTTGGTCAGGTCGTCGCCTGACTTGATCGATCCGCTCATCACCTTGAAGTAGCTCACCTCGCCGATATGCGGCTCCATACCCGTCTTGAAGAAGTAGATGCTCTCCGGACCGTTGGAGTCGGGTGTCACCTCCTCACCACGCGTGTTGTGGACCTTCGGCATCTCGCTGACGAAGGGCACGACATTGCCCAGGAACTCCATCAGGCGCTGCACACCCATGTCCTTGTGGGCATCGACGCAGAACACTGGGAAGATGTTGCGCATCACCAGGCCCTTGCGGATACCCTCGCGCATCTCGTCCTCCGTGAGCGTCTCCTCCTCGAAGAACTTCTCCATCAGTGCCTCGTCATTCTCGGCGGCTGCCTCGACCAGGGCCTTGTGGAGCTCCATGGCCTTCTCCATCTCCTCGGCGGGAATCTCCTCGCGCTTCGGTGCGCCACCGTCCGGACCCCATGAGAGTTTCTTCATGATGAGCACGTCGATGATCTCGTGGAAGTCGGGACCCGTCTGGACGGGATATTGGATCTGCACACACTTCGGACCATAGATGTCCTTCATGCTTTGGATGAGTTGATCAAAGTCGCATTTGTCGCTGTCAAGCTGGTTGACGAGGAAGATGACCGGCTTGTGCAGCTTTTCGGTATATCGGAAGTTGTTCTGTGTGCCAACCTCCGGGCCATACTGGCCATTGATGAGTATGACGGCTTGGTCGGTGACGTTGAGGGCCGTGATGGCACCCCCCACAAAGTCGTCGCTACCCGGACAATCGATAATATTGAGCTTTTTGCCATTCCACTCTGCATGGAATACGGTGGGGAAGACCGAATAGCCGTACTCCTGCTCCACAGGGAAATAGTCGCTTACCGTGTTCTTGGCTTCTACGGAGCCACGACGCTTGATGATACCAGCTTCGAAAAGCATACTCTCGGCAAGTGTGGTCTTGCCGCTACCCGCACTGCCAATCAAGGCAATGTTTTTAATCTCATTTGTCTGATATACTTTCATATCGGATAGATTTAAGCGATTAATAATATCGTTATTTACTTGTAGGGTAATTGAAAGAGGACAGGCATTTCTGTCATTTCGCCCACTAAATTAGGCATTTTTTTTGTAAAAGCCAAACAACGATGGCAAAAGTACTCTATTTTTTAAAATTAATTAGTACTTTTGCAAGTGAAATGACAGGATTATACATACATATACCATTTTGTGCCAGTCGTTGCGTCTATTGCGGATTTTATTCGACGACGCTTCCCGCGCTGCGCGATGCCTACGTCGATGCCCTCTGCCAGGAATTGCCGTTGCGGGCGGAGGAATTGCCCGCCGACGAGGCCATCACGACGATCTATCTCGGGGGTGGCACACCGAGTCAGCTCACAACGGATCAGCTCGACCGTCTCTTCTCCTATATATATAAGGTATATAGGCCGCAGCCTGTCGAGGTGACGATGGAGTGTAATCCTGACGACGTCACCCCAGCGTTTGCGGATTGGATTGCCCAATCGCCCATCGACCGCATCTCGATGGGGGCGCAGACCTTCTCCGACGACCGCCTGCGCCTGCTTCGCCGTCGCCATACGGCTGCTGAGGTGCGACGGGCCACGACGCTGCTGCGCCAGGCGGGCATCCGCAATATCTCCATCGACCTGATGTTCGGATTTCCGGGCGAGACCCTCGCCGACTGGGAACAGGACATCGACGAGGCCCTCCGTCTCGGCGTGGAGCATATCTCGGCCTATAGTCTGATGTACGAGGAGGGGACGACGCTCCATCGCTGGCTCAGCGAGGGGCGCATTCAAGAGATCGACGACGACCTCTCGCTCCGCATGTACGACTGCCTGGTGGACCGACTTACTGCTGCCGGCTACCGCCACTACGAGATCAGCAACTTTGCCTTGCCCCAGCGCGAGAGCCGCCACAACAGTAGCTACTGGCGCGACGTGCCCTATATGGGCCTGGGAGCCTCTGCCCACTCCTTCGACGGACGGCAGCGGTCATGGAATGTGGCAGACATCGAAACCTATATCGCTGCCATCGGTCGTGGTGAACGGCCCTGTACGGTGGAGGCCCTCGATCCCGACACCCATTATGAGGACGTGGTGCTGACGTCGCTGCGCACCGCAGAAGGTATTGATCTGGGCAAGATCCAGCGCGACTTCGGAAGCCAGCGCCTCGACTTCCTTTTAGCTGCTGCCGACCAGGACTTGCGCCAGGGCTATCTCGTCCGCGAAGACGACCACCTGCGCCTCACTCGCCGGGGCATCTATCTGAGCGATGGTATCACAGCGCGTCTATTTGTATGATCGTTTTGTCTCACTGAACGATCGTTTTACCGATTTTTTGAATCACCGAACCAAGCAGAAACTTATGATAGAGAAAACATTCGAGAAAAAATGGGCTGACAATCGTCAGCGCCTGTTGCAAGAAGACGAGGAGTATCAGCGCATCCTCCGCAGTTACCGCAAGCACAACTGGGCGGACGCATTGGTGGCGCCTGCCGCCCTCATCGGTAGCATGGAGTTTGTGGCGTGGCTGGGCGTCAAGTCGCAGGTGCTCAATTTTGTGATTTCCCTCGTCCTCGCCATTGTGTTTTTCTTTGTTTTCCTTTATTTCAAGGCTGTCAGGGTCAGTCGCAAGACGCTCGACGAGGTGGAGCAGCGCGTCAAGGAGGAGTATCGTCAGAAAGTAGGAGGGTAGGGCTTTGGCACGATGCGTCCACCAAGCAGCGGACGCATCGTGCCGATGTCTTTTTCCTTAGATGTCGAGATCCGGAGCCTTCTCCGCACCCTGCGCAGCCTCAAACTTCGTCATGCGCTCGAAGCCATACATACCCGCGAGGAGGTTGTTGGGGAAGCGGCGGATGGAGAGGTTGTAGCCCTGCACGCTCTCGTTGTAGCGGCGGCGTGCCTCGTTGATGCGGTTCTCCGTACCTTCTTCCTGCACCATCAGCGACTTGTAGTTTTCGCTGGCCTTCAGGTCGGGGTAGCGCTCCGAGACGGCGATGAGGCGGGAGAGTGCCTGCGTCACCTGGTTCTGTGCCTGCTCAAAGGCCTTGATCTTCTCGGGTGTGAGGTCGGCTGCGTCGAGGTGTATCTGTGTGGCCGCATTGCGTGCCTTCGTCACCTGCTCAAACGTCTCGCGCTCGTGCTTGGCATACGATTTCACGATTTTTGCCAGTTGCGGCATCATGTCGGCACGGCGCTGATAAGCCGCCTCCACATTGCTCCATGCCGTTGTCACCTCTTCTTGGTTGGACACCATGGAGTTGTAGCTGCTCACCAGCCACCCCACAATCATCAGGACTACCACGACGATAGACCCTACTTTCATTAGCTTCTTTGATTCCATATACTAATAGTTTTCTGATTATAATTCTGTTGTTGTTCTCGTTGGCCAGTTCGGCTTTCGCCACCAGTCGGAGCGGGTCCCGCTCTAGGCTTACCAGCCTCCGCCAGCACCACCTCCACCGAAACTGCCGCCTCCGAAGCTGCCGCCGGAGAATCCTCCGCCCCATCCGCTTCCGGAGTCGTTGGTGTGGCCCGGGTTGCCCCAGATGATGAAGGGGCCGCCAGAGCGTCGGCTTCCTCCTCCACCGCCGCCACCCTTGCCGCGGTTGTCCCTGCGGTTGAGGATGACGAGGACGACGACGATGCAGATCACGGTGACGAGGACGATTGCCAGTCCTGCGCCAGCGTCCTCGTCGGTGTTCTCCTGGATCCCTGTCGTCCCGGTCTTCAGTTTCTTATAGACCGCCTGGGCCGTGGCCAGTACGGCCTGTCCGGGCTCTCCGCGCTTCATGTTGGCCACGATGCAAGCCCGCCCGATGTCGTCACACTCTATGTCGGTCAGGTCTTTCTCCAGACCCTCTCCCGGAGCGATGAAGTATCGGCGGTCCTCCACGGCTACCACCACCACCAGTCCGCGGTTGGTCTTCTTGCTTCCCACTCCCTGGCGATTGCCCAGGTCCTGTGCGAAGCGAAACGTGTCGCCGTTGCTCACGCGCTTTACGATGACGAACACCGACTCCACGCCACACTGCTTGTCGAGGCGCAGGAGATAGCTGTCGATAGAGTCGCGCTCCGTCTGCGAGAGGATCTCGTCGGGGTCGCAGACGTAGCGGCGTGCGTCGGTGAGGTGCACCATCGGGATGTCCTCTGCCTCCCACGTCTTTGCGTCCAGTCCCAGCACCGTCGCCAGTAGCATTATCAGCAATATCGCTTTCCTTGTTCTCATATCTATTATCACTGTCAGTCTTTTTGGGTTTCTGTTCCTACCGTTCGTTGCACTTCATCTGCGCATAGCCTACCAGCTGGTCCGTGCGTCCGCCGATCGGTCGGTAATAGACCAGTGCTTGGTAGCTGTTTTCTGTTTGGTAGAAGTTACCTTCTGTGGGGAGCAGGGCAGGGCGTCCTGCCTCGTCGATCATCAATAGTTGATAGTTGTAATAACCCAGTTTTAGCGGCACGTTGCATTCATAGCTCTGTGTCTCGGCATGATATTCCATCCTGTACTGTGGCAGGAAGCGGTCCTGCGTGAAGTTGCCGTTCAGATAGACTGCCTCCTGAAAGGGCTTCTCGCAGCGGTAGCGGAAGTGTACCAGCAGGTAGTCGCTCTCCGTATTGGCATGGTAGTTGTCTGAGTTGCGGATTACGAAGGCGCCGTCTGCGTCGGGGTCGTATATGTAGTTGGGGCGTGGCTCTCCCGTCCAGGGGTAGGCATGATACTGCGTGCCGTCCCAGTCGATGCGATCTACTCCCATGGCTGCCACGTCGGTCGAGAGGATCTCAAATTTCCGATATTCGTTGCCCGCCCAGAAGAGGTAGTCGCCGCAGTGGCTCCACCTCAGTCCGTCGGCCATCGTGTATTGCGGGCGAGCATTCCAGCGGGCGTCGTCCCAGCGCTGGTTTTGGAGCACCACGGTGGTGATCTGCCGCTGTGGGTCCGTCACCCGATAGCCTCCATAGCCCACCTCCATCTCCACCTGCTGGTGGTGCTGGTTGATGGTTGCGTCCGTATTGGTCAGCACCTTTAGCCCCACGCCCATCTGTGCCTCGGCCGGCTCCGTCACCATAAAGGCAATGCGTGCCACCTCGCGGTCGTCGTCGTTCTCGTCGTAGATGGTCAGCAGGTAGTTGCCCGACCGCTTCATCGCACACTGTCCGTTGGGCAGCGTCAGTCGATAGTGGGTGTAGAGCGTGTTGGTGAGGATGCTCTCCTGCACGTCGTCGATGGTGTTGCCCGAGGCGAAGCCGTCGCAGTAGTCGCTCTCGAAGAGTGCTTCCGAGGGCTTCCAGTTGGCCTCGCAATGCGTCAGCCGGTAGGCGTAGCGGTGGTATTCGTGTGTGAGGTCGTCGAAACTGACGGACAGTTGCCCCCCACGGAGGCCGATGATGGGCATCCGTCTCCAGTCGTTGTCGGCAATGACCTGCAGCGACCGAATGTTGGGGTCGAGGATTTCGTGGCGCTGGGCCGTGGCGGCTATGTTGCCGAGGGTCAGCGCGGAAAGCCCGAGGGCCAGTCGCTTAGCAATGTTCATCCATCAACTGGTTGAAGAAATGGTCCAAGTCCTCGTCCAGTCCGTCCATCAGGTCGCCGCCCACGATGATCGTGTCGTCGTCCACGACGTAGAGCTCTGCGATACTGTCCTTGTCGTCATCTTCGAGCACATAGCTGTAGGGCTTCATCACGCCAAGACCTTCCACCACCTGGCTCATCGCCTTCATCTGCTGGCGGAGCTGACTGGTCACCTTGTCGTAGAAGTCGTCCTCCTTGTTGTCTATCCAAGGCTCTACGACACAACGGGTTATTTCGTTCTCGTCGTCGTCGAACGCCATCACGTCGCCGCTTTCCTGCGACACTCTGACGTGAATGTCGCTCATCAGCGACGGTTCGTCACATGAGGGTAACTTTTGGGCAATCTTGTTGAAAAACCGCTCCAACGACTGTTTTGTCTGCTCTGTAGCTGTCATGGTTTTGCTTTCTTATTCTTGGGTTATGCTGTGTATAGCATATCTTACCGCAAAGATAGCCACAAAATCCGAGATTGAAGCCAATAAAAACATTATTTTTTGGGTATTTCTGTTTTTTAACCCAAAACGGCTTCGTCCGAAATGAACGACCCGCTTGTTATGGTCGTTTCATTGTGCCCTGCTCTAAGGGAAAAGCTTCAATCACACGCTTCACCATGTACCCACCACGTATCGTCCTCCCTTCCAGCATATA
>ULYL01044303.1_pt1 | contig 18506 bp, 19 predicted proteins | sample 1962211 | NCBI WGS metagenome assembly ULYL01 (sample SAMEA4835864, study PRJEB28245) | human gut metagenome | biome: gut microbiome; material: fecal sample | place: Denmark | collected 2008
CCTTCATCATGAGATGGAGCGTGGCTGCAAATTATCCGGTGTGAAGAAAATCAGAATCCATGGTCTAAGGCATTCGCACATTTCACATCTGATCGACCTCAGGTTTTCCGCAGTTGCAATAGCTGACAGGGTTGGTCATGAGAGCATTGATATCACATATCGTTATTCGCATCTGTTTCCGTCAAAGCAGGTGGCGATGGCGGACAGACTTGATGCTGTCAATGCAAGCTTTGAGGATTGCGAAGATCAGGATGATGATGTAGAAATCATGCAGACAGAGGAAACAGCACCTATGATTGATATGGATGCGGCTGCGGAAAAAATTATAAGCATTGATAAGTACAAGGCAGTCTGATAATGCCTATGTAAAACATTATGAATCATGCCGGTACAAGTTTTGCTGGATATATGCAGCAGAAATTAAAAGAATAGATTTTATATCGGAAGGAGCAGATTATTATGAGCGAGAAAAGGCTGGATGCCAAGAACAGATGGAGAAATGTTGTAGTAGCGTTTCGTATGTCACCGGAGGAAGCACAGGAGCTGAATGTGAAGGTTTCACTCAGCGGACTTTCAAAACAGGATTATATCATCCAATGTCTTCTGAAGCATGAAATCAGGGTTGTTGGTGTAATGAAGGTGGCAAAGAAAGTACAGGTGCATCTTGATACGATACTGGAAGAATTACAGACATTAGATGAATCTGACAGAGGTATAGATGTTGAAGAACTGCTGGTTCAATTAAAGCATGTGCTTGATATTCTGCAGAGTGATGAGAAAGGCGGTAATCATTATGAGTAAGACAACATTTGAAAAGCTAGGTATCCCATATGAAGAAAGGGATGGAATCTTTTATCCGGTGCTTGTCGCAGGAACAGAGAAGGCAGATATAGATGTAGGAAAGTATGGGCGTATGTGGATTAAATATATCAAGGAAGAATATCCAATGAGATATAAGAGTCTGGTGCGGTTCGGTGAGCTTGAAGAGAGAGCGGATGAAGTCAATGATACAGCATATGAGCTGCTCGATGATATTGAAGCTAAGTGGCTGAAAAAGCATAAGCCAAAGAATCCAAATTCCTTTACAGAACAGTTACAGCTAAGAACACAGACCAGGATGATGGCAGAGGAAATCGTTATTATGGATGTGGTAATGCAGTTTCATTAGTGTGGGGGCAAAAAGCGCCGTCAAAACATGAAAATGGGGGCAAAAAGCGCCCCAAAAACCACAAAGTGGGGGCAGAAAGCGCCCCCGCACAAATTAGAGCTGAAAAAAGTGTGGGGGCAAAAAGTGCCGTCAAAATGCAAAAGTGGGGGCAAAAAGCGCCGTCAAAACAGCAAAGTGACGGCAAAAAGCGCCACCACTCAGATAAGCGAGAAAAAAGCCATGGTGGCGGAAAGTGCCATCAAAATGGAAAAGTGGTGGCGGAAAATGCCACTAAAACAGTAAAGTGATGGCAAAAAGTGCCACCATATCAGTAATTGTGGTGGTACATTAACCACCACATATTATATACAGGGTGCAGGTGCTCCTGCCAAGACGAAAAATTATGTAAACGCTGATGGCGTTTATATTTTTTCGGGAAAAGGTCCGACCTTTTCCGCATCTTGCAAAACCTATAAGCAGAACTTTTGGAAAGGATGAAAAAAGCAATGGTACAGATAAAAAGAGATTGGTTTGATACAGCATTAGAAAACTACGAAAGGGGAGAAACGTATGGCAGATGGAAAGCGAAGATACAAGTCTGACAGGAAAGATCATAAGGTATCTGTGAAGCTGTCGGAGAAAGATATGGATATTCTAAAAGCGGCACTTAACCGGACGGGAATGACAGCAAGTGCCTATATAAGAGAATTGATCCGGACGGGCGGCAACATAGATACAAGTTATCCTGAGGACAGGGCAAAAGCAATCCGTATCATAGCAGGTATTGCAAATAATATTAATCAGACGGTAAAGCTTGGCAATTCACAGGGGAGATTGTATTACAGCGATATTGATAAATTGCAGAACAGTCTGGATGATGTAAAGAAAACATTCGGGGAGGTGCTGGAAGTATGGCGATTACAAAGATCTTAAATATACAGGAGTCAGATGGCAGAAATCCGGCATCACACCTGAAGAATGCTTTGGAATATATACAGAATCCGGATAAGACAGAAGAATGTGTACTGGTGGGCAGTATTAACTGCCTGCCGGATACGGCATTTGAGCAGATGGAGGAGACGAAGAATATATTTCATAAGACAGGTAAAAGGCAGGGCTATCATGTGATCATATCATTTTCACCGGAAGAAAAAGTGACGGCAGAGCAGGCAATGTATGTGCTGGAGCACTTTGCAAAGGATGTGCTTGGTAATGATTATGAGGCTGTGTATGCAGTTCATACTGACAGGGAACATATGCATGGGCATCTGATCTGGAATAGTGTGAGTATGACAACCGGCAAGAAGTATAATTCACCTAAAGGCAATTGGAAGAATCATCTGCAGCCGATTACAAATAAATATTGTGATGAGCTTGGACTTTCCATAATGCCGGCAGAGTACAGCAAGAATCCAAAGAATATCAGCAGGGACAAGTGGGAAAAGGAAATGTCCATGAAAGAGGTAATTCTCAGGGATGCCAAGATGTGTGCATATGCAGCCGGGAATGTGGAGCATTTTAAATATCTGATGAAACGGCTTGGATATGTATTCAAGAAAGACGCGTGGATGGAAGTGCAGGCACCGGGATTTCGATATTATCATAAACTGGCAAAGCTGGACGAGATGTTTTCAGAAGATATGTTACGGCATTATGTGGATATGCCCTGGATGGCAAAGCCTTACTTTTATTCGTCGGATATCAGAGGATTGCACAGGGCGAAGCTGTCACCATTCCAGAAGAAGTTTTATGCAAAGCTGTACAGGTTAAGGATTGTAGAGCAGAAGCGTTTTGCAGTCGGTGGAGCAAAGTATACAGAGGATTTGAAGCGGTTTCATCAGTTACAGGACGAATATCTGCTGATTGTAAATAATGACATCAAAAGTGTTGTGGATCTTGTGGATTTCATAAATGAGCAGGAAGAAAAGATTCAGCAGATTGAGGACAGACAGCATGAGATATACAGAGAAAGCTCTAGTCGGAAACGCAGTATAAAGAATGAAGAGCAGTACCGGGAATATCAGATATGGCATATGGAAGTGCAGGAAGAACTGGATGAGCTTAAGCAGGAGAAAAGGGGAATTAAGATGAAGATACAGCTTGCTGATGACATTATAAAAGAAGATTTGTATACGGCTTATTATGCGGTGTCGGGGAAAGAAGAAATCGTTGCAGACAGGGATGTTGAGATACCGGTGATGGAAAAGGAGGCTGTGTCAGAGAAAGATGTGGCTGTTGAGCCGGGGACGAATGTTGTGGTAATAAATCCAGACAATAATCAGAATGAAATAGGCAGACAGAAAGAGCCAACTGATGGAGTTAGAAAACAACAGACTGATTTAGATGGCATAGGAACACCAGAGATTCTTGATTTGGCTGATGTGAATTTGGCAAGAATGGACGAAAGTATAACTGATGTAACAGATAAAAGTGAATATGTGGAAACTAGAGAGAATGAATCTGTGGACAAAGCTGGCTGGATTGTTAGTAGAATATTAGAGCTTGGTGGTTATGAGAATGTCAGTGATTCTGTTAAGGCAGATGTATTTCGATTTGATATAGCTGATGTGAGTGGAAGCATAAGACTGTTCTCAGATGTAATGAAAAGGCTGGGGATAAAACTGGATGGAGATGAGCTTTATGAGGAGTTTCAGAGGATTTATGATGAGAGAGTTAGTAGAGATACTAATACAGAAAAAGCAAAAGACAAGATATGGGATATGCGGAGATAAAACATTGCGAGATGTATGTAGGTACATCTCGCAATTGGAAAATTACTGATTTTCTTTTTCAATAAATTTTTTGTAGTGTATCTGCATGTATGCCTTCATTCGATCATTCATAGAAATTCTGGCGGATTTAGAAAGATTTAAGGCATTTCGCTGATCATCGTCAATTGATGCTGAAATGCAGATATTTCCTGTATTAGGTTCAAAAGATATTAGATGTCTGTCGAATAGGGCATCGTGATTAGCGCATAAAAGCAAACCATTGTTTGCATCTATACGTTCTTCTTTGGAGGATTCAGCCCATTCTTTAATATGGCTTGCGCGTAATACAGATGTGGTGGAAATATCGCAAAGATTACAGTGATGACGTTCAAGAAGTAACAGTCTGCGGAAAGAGCCTTGCGAAACACGGGTTTTTACAATCTTTTCAACATCTGTACCGGCACATGGGTTATTATTTAGAGTGCGTTGCAAAGTCATGGCTTCAACATCATCGCAACTTACATCATTTGAAATAATATTATACTGGATCTGATGTGCTAATACTGGGTTATATGAAGGATTCATTGCTACATAATTTACATTATGGGTACCATGTGTGTTTGTAATAGAGTACAGGTTGTTACATAATTCACACGGAATGAGAATAGCAACATATCTCAAGTAATCATATCTTAGCATAACAAGAGCATCATCCTGGAATGCAAATCTCTGAAGCTGGGTAAAAGCCTCTTCAGAATCTGGGATGTTTATTTGTACCTGGTCACCAGTATGACCATATTTTTTATATGCAGAACTGTGAAGAGCAAAATTGAAATCTGTTAAATATTGTGGCAGATTGATATTGGAACGTACATAGTAAGTGTTTCCGTTTAAATCCATCCTGCCAGAGGGCTGGTCGATTTCATGAAGGTATCTGAAATTGTTATCGTATATATCAATATCAATGCTTTGTACGGAGGTTGTTGCATTATTCAGTTCTTCAAAGAAAAATAACATGCCTTGTTTACCAGTAACATCAATATGTGTCTGGTTTACCGTTGAAGAAGTATCCCCGGCATTAATTCTTCGCTTATCTTTTATAATATTCTGGTTTGAAAGTTTCTTTACCAATATTCCTTGAAAAGCATCTGGATTAAGTGGTGTGCCAGGGATATGTATGTAATTTAGAAATTGGTTTAATGTATCAATGATTTGTCTGTACATGTAATTGTATTCCCTTCTGTAGATTTATATTTATTATATCAAGCAGAAAAGAAAGTGTATATATAAATTTTAATAAAGAATGTATTTACACCCTGATAAAAACATTATATAATATGTTTATTAAACGGAGGAGAATGCAATGACTAATAAAAAGAAAAGTAATTGTGGAAGACCGGCAGGTAGAATAAAAACTGCAAAAATAGAAATTTCAATTGAACCGGCAGTAAAAGATGAATTTATGACATTATTGCGTAATGAAGGGAAAACTGCCTCTGTGGAAATTGGATTGTGGATCAGAGATTACATAAAAAATAATAAGCTTGAGGAGGAAAAATAAATGAAAGTAGTTTCATTCTTCAGTGGGCTTGGTGGACTTGATAAAGGGTTTGTAGATACAGGCTATGATATAATATGGGCAAATGATTTTGATAAATATGCTGTGCAGACATATAAGGCTAATTTTGGAGAACATATTGTTCTTGGAGATATAAATGAAATTCCATTAGAGGAGATACCAGACTGCGATATACTGATAGGTGGTTTTCCGTGCCAGCCGTTTAGTATGATGGGGCAGCAAAAAGGGTTTGAAGATGCAAGAGGAACATTGTTTTTCAGAATAGCAGAGATTGTGGATGATAAAATAAAAAAAGGAAAGAAACCGAAGGCAATTATTCTTGAAAATGTAAGGTCCTTGAGAACACATAATAATGGAGAAACATATAAAGAAATATACAGAATATTACATGATGTGCTTGGATATAATGTGTTCTGTGACATATTAAATTCAGCTGATTATGGAGTACCTCAGACACGAAACAGAACATATATTGTATGTTTTGATAATCAGAATGCAAGATTTGAATTTCCAGAAAAGAAAAAACTTAATAAAACATTGCAGGATTTACTGGAACCAGAAGTTGATGATAAATATTTCCTGTCAGATAGAATATTGCCTACAATATTATCAGATGGAACTGGTGGATATAAGGCAAAATCGGAAATAGATCTGAAGATTGCAAGACCTTTGTGTGCAACTATGGCGAAGATGCACAGAGCATGCCAGGATAACTATGTAACCCAGAATGGAAGGGTAAGAAGACTTACTCCGCGTGAGTGTGCAAGATTGCAGGGATTTCAGGATTCATTCGTAATCCCGGTATCTGACAGTCAGGCATATAAACAGTTTGGAAATGCAGTTACAGTTAATGTATCAAAAGCTGTTGCCCAATCGGTAAAGGCAACATTAATAAATCTTGGAGAGTGGAAAGACTGATATGGAATACAAAAATGATAAAGGTGAATTTATATCTTTTATAAAGGCTGGATTGGGCGATAAGGAGAATAATCATGTAGATGTCTGCCTAAAAAGAGTTACAAAGCCTGTAACAGAGAAATTCCTTAATGACAGGGCAGATCTATATAAGACTGATGTGGATAATGATTCGGAACTTATGGAAGCATTTAGAAGACTGGCTTTTATATGCAATGAAAAAGAACAGGAATGCTATGAGTGTCCTGTAAGTAAATATTGTAATACATATATTGAAAATGCCAGAAAAAATGTAAGTGATGATTCGTTAAAGATGTTAGATCTGTTTTGCGGGGCTGGTGGTTTGTCATTAGGTTTTACACAGGAAGGATTTGTGACAAGTCTGGCAAATGATATACAGGACTGTTGTGTGGACACATATGCTCACAATCATCCGGAGACACCAAGAGATCACATAGTGCTAGGTGATATAAAAGATGTGGTAAAAAATCTTGATGAGCTACTGGCAGGCAGGAACGTTGATATTGTTGTTGGTGGACCACCATGTCAGGGATTTAGTATGGCTAACAGACAGAGATTGATAGATGATCCTAGAAATCATCTGTATAAGAGCTATGTTGAAGTTGTAAAAAAAGTACATCCTAAATTTTTTGTTATGGAAAATGTTAAAGGAATGTTATCTGTAGCTGAACAGGTAAAAGAAGATTTTCGTGCCATCGGATATTCGGTAGAATGCCATATATTAAATGCCAAGAATTTTGGGGTTCCACAGAACAGGGAAAGACTTATATATATAGGAAATTGCATGGGAGTAGATAACGAACAAATTTTTAATGAAATATTTGCACTAAGTGAAAATATACCAGAACATAATCTTGGAGACGCGCTATTTGCACTTAGGGAACTGGAGGCTTCAAGAGTAAAAAATTCTACAGAAAGTGGTTCAATAGAGAGCGGATACAAAATAGAAAAAAATAATATTACAGAAACCAATGATTATATTTCATATATTAATCAGGATAAGGTGGTTAATGTAGTATCAAATCATAAAGCGAGATATAATAATGATCGTGATATAGAAATTTATGGCCGCATGGAGCCGGGAGACCGCTCAGATGATCCAAAAATTGCAGATATTATGCCATATGCCAGAAGAAATGGTATTTTTAAAGATAAATATTTTAAACTTGAAAATGACAAGGTTTGCAAAACAATAACCGCACATATGAAGTTCGATTGTAATATGTATATTCATCCAACACAGGCAAGAGGACTCACACCAAGGGAGGCAGCAAGGGTGCAGTCTTATCCTGATGATTATTTTTTCAGAGGTGCATATACAAAGACTTATATGCAGATAGGAAATTCTGTTCCCCCACTTCTGGGAAGAGCGATAGCACATGTGATAAAAAGCTATATGAAAGGTGGTAATGACTGATGGAGTTTACAGAGGCAATAGAGATAATAAAGAACATAGTTCCAGAGAGTTCAGCAAATGAATATGATGGAATAATAGTAAAAAGACTGGAAGCATCTAATACATTGGATGAAGGCAGAACAACGAATCAGACCCATATAGCAATATCAGGAGAACAGATGAATATGTTCCCTTACCTTATGGCAGATGGCTATTTTAAGTGTGATTATAATGACAGGGATGAGCAGCTAAAAAAATATTTCATAACACAGATACCTCTTTATATTTACAAGGATAATGTCATGTATCTTGCGGATGGTGAAGAGAGTGGTATCAGCTTTGGTAATGAAAAAAGCAGATGTGTGCGTGCGAGTATAGTGAGAAGTAGAAGAAAAGAGCAGGCAGATCAGGTACAGCTGTCATTGACTACAATAGATGATCCGGCATTTGTCAGCTTCAGAAGATTATTGCATACAGGAGATTATCTGGTGATTTTGAAGCATAAAGAAAAGCTGGTTTATGATTGTATAGGCATTAAAGCCAATGATGAAACTCGTGGAGAGTATAATATTTCAGCACTTAATAATAAATTTTATAAGCTGCCGACAAATACAAAAGTAGATATAAAGGAACTTATTGAAATTAAAAATACAGAAATAGAAAACAAGAAATTCACAGTTGATGAATTGGGGACTATTCTTAAAGAAATGTATGGCAATGCAGAAGATAAAATGCAGGTAGCATCTATACATATTTTTGGAATAAAATATGGCAGAAATATAATCGAAAATGAATTCAAGGCTCCAGATATTATCAAAGCAGCAGGATTGAATGAATCATACTCCACAGAATTACAGAAGGCTTTGAATATATACAGGTGTCTCAATAAAAATACATACGGAATCTCTATTTCTGGAGGTGATAATGCACTGGAAGAAAATAAAGAATCTGTTAAGCGTAAAACAGGAGCAGAAAATATTCTTCTTTATGGTGTTCCAGGTGCTGGAAAAAGTCATGAAATAAAGACAAAATATTGTGATGATGAAAAATACATGGAGAGAGTGGTCTTTCATCCGGATTATACATATTCAGATTTTGTGGGACAAATATTGCCGAGAGTGGAAAAGGATAAAGATGGCAATGATAAGTTGAAATATGTATTTACTCCGGGACCATTTACTAAGTTGCTTAAGAATGCACAAAATGATCCTGGTAACTACTATTATCTTGTCATAGAAGAATTAAACAGAGGTAATGCTCCTGCAATATTTGGAGAAGTATTCCAGTTGCTTGACAGAAAAGATGAAGAGGATTTTCCTCTTGAAGAAGTGGGCGAAAGTGAATATGGAATTTCAAATTATGAGGTTGCAAAGGAAGTCTACGGGGATGAAAAACATCAGGTAAGAATACCATCAAATATGTATGTTCTGGCTACGATGAATACAGCAGATCAGAATGTATTTACATTGGACACTGCTTTTCAGCGTAGGTGGAATATGAGACAGATAGAGAATAATTTTGATAAGTCTGAACATTCAAAAGATATAATTGCGGGTACAAAAGTAAGCTGGGGAGCATTTGCTACAGTAATCAATGATATGGTCATTGATATCAATGTTGATATGGCAAGCTCTGAGGATAAGCGGCTTGGAACATATTTTGCCAGAAAGAAAGAGCTGGAGGCGGGCAGATTTTCTGAAAAGGTACTTAAATATTTATGGGATGATGCTTTTAAAATGGACAAGACAGCTATATTTAATGAAAATTGTAAGTCTCTTGAAGATGTGGTTATTACATATGAGACTGCAACATCAGATAAACTGGCAGCGGTATTGAGAATGAGCGTTTATGAGAAAATGCTTTCAAAAATGCAACAAAAGAATACAGATAATAATGAAAACTAGGTGGTGATTTTTTGAGGAAAGTTGATATTCGAAGTAAATGCAGAGTGAATTCTAATCGTGAAATGGATACATTTGTAGGGTTAAGATGTAATGATGGTGACATAAGTATCAATTTTCCGCTTGGATATCATATATCTGAAGATGACAATGAGCTTCGCAAGGATATAATGCTCTTACTTACAACACTTTCAGCTAACACAGAACGAAAAGAGTCAGAAATTCTTAAGCAAGGTAATGCTTTTGATGAAGTAGAATTTCCATTGCAGTCATATATGTATCTTATAAAGGATTTTTTTGTACGAGGTTATTATAAGGAGCAGGAAGTTTTATATAAAGTTGCTAAATCGGGAAAGATCAATTGGAACAGGACAATAAAAACCCAGAAACCATATGTACAGGATATGGACGTGTTTTATCTTGATTTCGTTACAAAGAAGAATAGTGTAAAAGAGAATGAACTGATTACATTAATACATGAGTATTGTGTATATGAAAGCTTTGAACGGATAGGCTGGCTCTATACGGAAATGATGCCGAAGAAACCAGTAATTGTTAAACAGGAAAGGTTATTCCGTTCTGTTCTTAAAGATAAAATTGCCAATACATTTAATGATAAAAACAGAATGCTATTCCGACATATGCTTGCAATTATTGATTTTGTAGGAGATAAAGATTCTGATAAAAATTACAGATATGGAACATATCGTTTTGAATATATATGGGAGAAAATGATTGATAAGGTATTTGGCGTTGAAAACAAGGCAGATTATTTCCCCAAAACAACGTGGTATGTTAATGGAAGTAAATATGATAATGCTTCACTTGAACCAGATACGATTATGTTGTATGGAACAGATGTATATGTACTTGATGCAAAATATTATAAATATGGAGTAACAGGAAAGACCTGGGATCTGCCAGAATCTACATCAATAAACAAACAGATTACATATGGTGAATATATAGCAAAAGAGGATAAATTTAAGAAAAAGCATGGAGAAAATATGAAAGTATATAATGCTTTTCTTATGCCTTTTGATTCGTTAAAAAGTAAGTATCCAGATAATGCAAATATGCTCAAAGTGGGTGAAGCAGTAAGTAACTGGAAAGATAATACTGAGGAATATCAGAAAATTCAAGGGATTCTTATTGATGTAAAGACTCTTATGAGTATAAATGTCAGACAGGAAATGAAAGAGATAGAAAAACTGGCAAAGTTGATTGAAAACTGATTGTTGAGGTGATTTTGTGGCAGATGTTTTAACAAAAGAACAGCGGCATAAGAATATGAAAAATATTCATGGAAAGGATACCAAAATAGAAGTTATATTAAGAAAGGCTTTATGGAGCAAAGGATACCGGTATCGTAAGAATTATAAAAAATTGCCGGGCAGCCCGGATATTGCACTGACAAAGTATAAGATTGCAATTTTCTGTGATGGAGAATTCTTTCATGGGAAAGATTGGGATACTTTAAAGAAGAGACTGGAAAAGAGCAACAACAGTGAGTTTTGGATTAATAAAATTTCCCGTAACATAGAGCGGGATGATGAGATAAATAAAAAATTGGACTTTGAGGGCTGGACAGTAATCCGGTTCTGGGGTGAAGATATAAAGAAACATACGGATGAGTGTGTTAAGGTTGTGGAAGAGACGATTTTTGATTCGTTAATAGAATAATAATGATAGAGGAGCAGGAAAGATGTTTACTAGCAATTATAAATATAATTTTATCGATGTGTTTTCGGGAGCTGGAGGTTTATCCGAAGGGTTTTTCAATTGTAATTTCAATCCAATAGCTCACGTTGAGATGAACAAATACGCATCCGAAACATTAAAAACTCGCTCTTGTTATTATTATTTTAAGAAGATAAATAACTTAGAATTTTATTATGAATATTTAAGAGGTAATGTTTCTAAAGAAAGGTTGTATGCTGAAGTCCCAGAAGATGTCCTGTCATCAGTAATTAATGAAGAAATATCTGATAAAACATATAAAAAAATATTTGAAATGATAGATAGGATAATGCAACGTGATAGAATTAACGAGGTGGATGTATTAATAGGAGGTCCTCCTTGTCAAGCGTATTCATTAGTTGGTCGGGCTTCGGCACCTGGCGGAATGGAAGATGATCCTAGAAATGACTTGTATATTCAATATGCACGATTTCTTAATAAATATAAACCTAAAATGTTTGTGTTTGAGAATGTACCGGGAATACTTACTGCTAAAGGAGGCGTGATATGGAAAAGGGTAAAGCAGAGATTGAGAACGGTTGGATATAATATAGAATATAGACTTGTTAATGCACATGATTTTGGAGTGCTACAAAACAGAAAACGAGTAATTATTATAGGTTGGCGTAAGAATTTAAATTTACATTATCCAGTTTTCACAAGAGTACAGGTAGATGCAGTTGTACAAGACTTGTTAAGTGATTTGCCGTATTTGAATCCAGGAGAAGAATGTAATGAATATGCAGGGGCTCCAAATGCATATTTGGAGAGTACTGGAATAAGATGTACACAGGATGTTCTGACAGAACACCAAACAAGAAATATAAGAGAGGTTGATAGAGACATCTATCGTATTGCGATTGGTATGTGGAACGATAATCATAGAAGGCTTCATTATACGGATTTGCCGAATGATTTACAGTTTCATAATAATAACACATCTTTTTTGGATAGATTTAAAGTGGTTGAAGGAGATATGGAAAGTGCACATACGATGTTGGCACACATATCAAAAGATGGTCATTACTATATACATCCGGATATAGAACAGGCAAGATCTTTGTCGGTAAGAGAGGCTGCGAGAATTCAGTCTTTCCCAGATAATTATTATTTTGAAGGACCACGAACAGCAAAGTTTGTTCAAATAGGGAATGCAGTTCCACCATTGATGGCAAATGGGATAGCGAATAGTATTCAAAGAGAATTAGATGAATTGGAGAATAAGAATGGATAGGAATATTGATATATATGAAATTGAAAAACGCTTGGATGAAATACAAAACGAAAAATTATATTTATTAGAGCAAGCATCTAAATTAAAGGGGCAATACTTGAGTGCTTATGAAATAAGACCTGCAGGAAGACATATATTAACAATTGGTGAGGAACTTATACAAGATCAATATGCAGCAATTGTGGAATTAGTAAAAAATTGTTATGATGCAGATTCAAAATATGCTCAAATTACTTTTAAGAAGATTCCAGAGAAGGATTGTTTGGAAATTAAAATTGAAGATAATGGTCACGGAATGTCACCGGAAGATGTGATTAATAAATGGCTAGTACCATCAACAGATGATAAACTAAGAAAAAAAAGAAGTCCAATGGGAAGAGTTTTGCAAGGACGTAAAGGTATTGGACGATATGCAGCAAGCATTTTAGGAGATGACCTAAAACTTGATACGATTGATAAAAATGGCAATGAAACATCCATTTATGTAAAATGGAGTGATTTATTAAAGTATGAGCATTTAGATCAAATTAAAGTGCCCATAAAAACACAAAAAACCTATAATTCATCGGGAACAATGTTGGTAATATGTTCAAAAATTAGCCAGAATAATTATTGGACGCAAGATGCATTTAAAAAACTGCGATTTGAGTTAAAAAAATTAGTACCTCCTACCAATGTTGAAAATTATGATGATACATTTCAAATAGAATTGGGATTTGATGATTTTTTTGATGATAAAGAATTAAATATTGTAGAAACAATAAAACCATATCCTATTTTAAATTTATATGATTATCGAATAAGTGGTACAATTTTATCAGATGGAAAGGGAATTCTTAAATATGAAAATCAAAAGATAACAAATGGTGAAGTTGAAGAATTCCAATATGATTGTGGCCCGACAAATTGTGGTGCATTAACAGTGGATATTCGAGTATATGATCGTGATAAATACGCTATTGATGAGTTAATAGCAAGGGGATTGAAAGATGAAAGAGGGGAATTTGTATCCAAAATACAGGCTAGACAATTATTGAATGATGTCAATGGAATAGGTGTATATAGAAATGGTTTTAGAATAAGGCCATTAGGCGATGCGGATTTTGATTGGTTAAAATTAAATGAACAACGAGTACAAAATCCCTCAATGAAAATAGGTAGTAACCAAGTGGTTGGTTATGTACATGTTGAATCAGAGGAAAAATCTGGATTGGAAGAAAAAAGTGCTAGAGATGGATTGAAAAACAATGCTGCTTATGCTTCATTAAAGAAAATAACTTGTAATATAATTAATGAATTGGAACAACGACGATATATTTTTAGAAGAAAAATGCAGTTAGCAATACCAGCCAAAAAAATTGAGGCACAATTGGAAGGACTGTATGATTATCAACCTTTAAAAAAATCGGTATCATCAACATTGAAGAGAGCGGGAGCAAACGAAGGGGTTATCGAAGAAGTTACGGATATAATAACTAAAGAGCAAAATAAGAGGAATGATGTAATAGAAGAAATCAAAAAGACAGTTGCAATTTATCAAGGACAAGCAACATTGGGAAAGATAATTAATATTGTTCTTCATGAAGGAAGAAGACCTCTAAATTATTTAAAGAACGAAATCCCTAATTTAAAATATTATGGTAATTATTTTTTGGATAATAAAGATGCTGAATCATATAAAGAAATAGTATATTTACTGGATGGAATTTCAGAGAAAACCCAAATATTCACAGGCCTATTTGGAAGATTGGATCCATTGGCAGCAAGAAAGAGAGATACAAAACAAAATTTTAATCTAAAACAGGCAATAGAAGGAGCTGTATCGGTTTTTGAGAAAGAGGCTTCTGAAAAAAATATATTAATAAATACATATTGCGATGATAAAATCTATCTTTTAGGCTGGAAGCAGGATATGTATACCATTATGGCGAATTTATTGGATAATAGTATTTTTTGGATAGAAGAAAAAAAATGCTCAGAAAGGAATATATCTATAAAAGTGTCAGCTGATGAGGAGAACATAGTAATTGATTATACAGATTCGGGACCAGGAATCAGTAATACATTACTTGAAAGTGGTGTAATCTTTGAACCGGAGTTTACTACAAAAATTGATGGTACAGGACTTGGATTAGCAATTGCAGGTGAGGCGGCAAGCAGAAATGGATTATCACTTAAAGCAATTCAAGCAGATAAAGGAGCACATTTTACATTACAGAAGGAGAAATAAAATGTATAAATTTTTGTTGATAGAGGATTCAGAATCGGATTCGAGATCATTTTTAGATACGATAAAAAGGCTGAATTTTGGGAAAAAGGAAACAATATATAATATGGAAGTTGCGTCAACTTATGATATGGGTATACAGTTGCTGAATTCAGATTATAATGGCGTTATAATTGACATAAAATTAGATAATGGAAAAAATGGTAACGATATAATTGAAAAAATTTTTGAAAAGTATAGATTACCTATAGCGATTTTTACAGGTACACCAGATGTAAGCGTAAATCAAGATATACCAGTGGCCGTGTATATAAAAGGTGAAACTTCTCATGAAAGTATAATAAATGATTTATGTGAGATTTCTGATACAGGAATATATCAAGTGTTGAGTGGTACAGGTATATTGGAAGAAATAATGACAAAGATCTTTTGGAGAAATCTATATCCGCAAATGACTGTTTGGAGGGAAAAAAAGCAACAAGGAATAGAAACTGAAAAAATACTATTGCGTTACACAATTTCACATATTCAAGAATTGATAGATAATGATATTCCGGCATATGTGACAGAGGAAATGTACATTAAGCCTCCAATTTCTAAAGATATTAAAACAGGAGATATTTATAAGGACGAGAATATAGGAGAGTATTTTATTGTCTTATCTCCACCTTGTGATTTGGCGGTGCATAATGGAAAAATAAAGACAGATCGTATACTGGTATGTGAAATAGAAAACCACGATGAAATTAATAAAATCTTAATTCAAAAAGGAACAAATGCAGACAAAAAAAGAGAATTGATTCGTAATAGTATAAATAATAATTTTACTGATTATTATCATTGGCTTCCATCAAACAGTTTGTTTGATGGAGGATACATAAATTTCAGAAAGGTAATAACATATGAACCAGACAAATTTAGAGATAAATTTGGTAATGCAAAGTTAAAAGTTCAAGATTATTTCGTTAAAAGTATAATGAATAGATTTTCAGCTTACTATGCGAGACAGGGACAACCAGATTTTGATTTTAAAAAAGAAACAAAGCTTATTTATGATAAGGTATCTGTTGGGAATTCTGTAGAAACAAATGTTATAAACAAATGATTGTATAAACTTTTGGAAATTCATATATAAACGGAAATGAGATAAAGTTTTCTTTTTGTTATTAATAAGTGCAATACTAAGTTATACGGGCAGTTTTGTCACACTATTACAGATAGAAACGGATTTTGTCTATTCAGCCGTTTAAAATATATGGAGCGTAGAGGTAGTGGATTTAAGAAGATATTGGCAGATTATGAGGGACAAGTAGAATTTGATGAGACCAAGATGCCAGTCTTTGAGGCAGATAATGATGATTTTACATTGACTTTGTATAATCTGAATTATGGCACTAATTATGCAACACAGGTGAATGAAAATGTCATAGAAAATGTCATAGAAATTTCGGAAGAAAAAATGAAGCAGTTAATGCCAGAGTATTCTAAGAAGAAGCTTACTAAAGCATGTGAGATCCTAAAAATGATTTCCGAAAATCCGAATATTTCTATTGATGAATTAAGAATAGCCTTAGATGTCACAGATAGAACAATTGCTAGATATATATCAGAATTAAAGGATAAAGGTATCATAGAACGAAAAGGTCCAGATAATGGTGGTAAATGGAAAATTAAGTAAGTGAATGACAGTAAATATGGCACTCAATGTGACATCCAATGTGACACCAAAACTTTTACTCAAGAATATTCCGAAGTTAGTCTCAACGAAGTCTCACTAGATTTGAGACTGAGTGAGACTCTATGATATAGCAAAATGCGATAAAACCGGGATTTGCAGGTAAATTATAAAGTTGTAGTCTCAAGACAGTCTCATTTTTGAAATCGTTTGTTGAGACTAACACGAGACTGAGGAGGTTCAAAATCATGGACATAAGTAAAAAAGATTGGAAGCTATTTCGAGAAAGATTATCAAGCTGGCAGGAAAATTAAATGGAAGGTCTTGTTAAAGAGTATGCAAATTTTCTGAATGATGATAAAAAGCCTGCATCAGAGAAATTCTGGGAACTTGAAAAACGGATAAAAGAAGATAAACGTCATCCGGGAGTTGTCATGGAACTGAAAAAATCAGAGGTAATATGGGATATTGTTCGTCTTATTAGACTGAAAGTAATTACATATAATGATTTATCAGACTTTAGTGATGAATTACAGAATGAAGTAAAAAGAATACTTGAGATGAGCAGGTGATACATATGGAGATTGGTGCAACAAAAGCAGTTCAAGATCGACTAAAAACAACAAAGATTGAAGAAAGCAAAGGTGCTTCACTTGTGTTCTGCTGGGACACACATTTGACGAAAATAAAAGGAAGAAATGTCTTGTTTATTGTGAATGCCAGTAATCGTTATACAATAGCAATGACAGATATTGAACCAAGAAACTGGAATTACTATACAATGTATATCCGCAGTGTGATTCATGGCATGATGCAGGAAATGGGATATGCCGAGGAGCAGATAGGGCTGTATTTTAAAATGTCAGGCGATACAACTATAACCAAAACTCATGGTAGGAAATCGGTTGGTGGCATTAACAGAATGGTAATGGATGCACAGTATTTTGGTAAGAAGCTGGAGAAAGAAGCAAAGTATCAATGGGAACTTAGTGAGTATCTGAACAGATATATTTGCCAGCCAGAGGGATTTGATGCATATGGATATCCGAGTGAACTTTTTAAATTAGACATGGAACGACTAGGGATAGCTGCTAAGAGAAAGCCGGCAAAGGTAATTGATTTTACCAAGTACATAGATACTAATCGCAGTAATAACCATTAGCGCAAAAGAATTGTAAAAGCAATTGTTTGGGCATAAGAAGTTAGTTTGCAATGACAAAAAGCAAGATATATAAAATAATTCGTCGCTAAAAAGGCGACGAAAAAAGCGACGGAAAAGGAGAACATTCATGAGCATAACATTTGAAATAGTCAAATTTAAAAAGCCAACAAAAGATGATTTGTCTAATTTACATATGCTTAATCCTTATGGTTCTATTCCGATATTAGATGATGATGGCGATAGCACGGGATGGAATATTTATATGTTCAGGGCTGATGATAAGGGTATACAGAATATTATAAATAGCAGTTATGCAGTCATAATGGAACTCCCAGAATGCATTACAGATTATGATAGTTTTTTTGAAGATTTGGGATTCCCTAAAGAGGTAGTAAGGAATGGAGATGTTCGCATTATAAAATCCAATTCCAGATATATTACTATTTCTTATGGTGATAAATCAAAGGAGATAGAAAAAAGCAGGCTTGAAAAATATAAGGTGATGGTTCGAACAAAATGTGTTGTTTTGAAGATTAAGGCTTTATGGAACAGCAGTGAAAATAATCTATATGGTATAGATAAAAAGAAAGCTATAAAGTGTATACCAGATATTGAAAATTATGAATATGTTCCAGTTAATAATAGTATGCTGGCAAAAGCAGAAATTCCCTTCTTGATATTTGAAAGAAACCGGGGAAAATGTTTTATAGAGATGTATTGATAGAATCTAGAGAAAGGAATGCGTTTATGAGCAAAGAATTACAGATAAGAAATAGCACTGTGGATTTTCTAGTTTTT
>ULYL01002924.1_pt1 | contig 18322 bp, 10 predicted proteins | sample 1962211 | NCBI WGS metagenome assembly ULYL01 (sample SAMEA4835864, study PRJEB28245) | human gut metagenome | biome: gut microbiome; material: fecal sample | place: Denmark | collected 2008
GAGGGTATCAACGCTGCTATGAAGGCTGCTTCTAACGAGAGCTTCGGTTACAACGAGGATCTGATTGTATCTTCTGATATCATCGGTATGCGTTATGGTTCTCTCTTCGATGCTACTCAGACAATGGTTAGCAAGATCGACGACGATACATATCAGGTACAGGTTGTTTCTTGGTACGACAATGAGAACTCTTATACTTCTCAGATGGTTCGTACTATCAAGTACCTCGCTGAGTTGAAGTAATACCGCAGTAGCGATATTCAACAATATTATAGGCCTGGCATTGCAAAATGCCAGGCTTTTTTGCGTTTAACACCCGTATGAAACCTTATTTCGGGTCTTTAAGTGATGCTAAACTTCTTTTTTTCGCTTTCTTTGTTTACCTATATCAGAAATTTTTGTATCTTTGCCACCATGAAACAGACGATGATAACGATATTGGGTCCTACGGCAAGCGGAAAGACAAGTCTTGCTGCTGCCTTGGCTGCTGCCTTTCCTTCGCGTATGGACGGGATGGAAGCCGAGATTATCAGTGCCGACAGCCGACAGGTGTATCGCGGAATGGATATAGGAACGGGTAAGGATCTGGCCGACTATACTGTAGGGGACAAGCAGATTCCCTATCATCTCATAGATATCTGCGAGCCAGGAACCAAGTACAACCTCTTTCAGTATCAGCAAGACTTCTATGATGCCTATCAGGATGTTCTTAGAAGGGGAAGGTTGCCCATCCTTTGTGGCGGAACGGGACTTTATATTGAGTCCGTACTCAAGGGCTATCACCTCTCGCCTGTGCCTCAGAACCCTGTGCTTCGTGAGCGTCTTGCCGACAAGAGCCTGGCTGAGCTTACAGAGATGCTGCAACAGCTCAAGGCAAGGAACGGCTCGCATATGCACAACCGCACCGATGTCGACACAGCCCAGCGTGCCATTCGTGCCATAGAGATTGAGACTTATAATGCCGAGCATCCCATGCCCGAGAGGGAGCTGCCATCGGTTGACTCTTTGATTATCGGTGTGAGCATCGACCGTGAGGCTCGTCGTGAGAAGATTACACGCCGACTGAGGCAACGCCTTGATGAAGGTATGGTCGATGAAATCAGATCGCTTCTCGACAGGGGCATTCCTGCAGAAGACTTGATATACTACGGCTTGGAATACAAGTTTGTCACAGAATATGCGACAGGTAAGACATCCTACGACGAGATGTTCCGAGGCTTGGAGATAGCCATACATCAGTTTGCCAAGCGACAGATGACATGGTTCCGCGGCATGGAGCGCAGAGGCTTTACCATACATTGGGTGGACGCCTTGCAGCCCATGGCAGATAAGGTGGAACAGATATTCGAGTTGACAGGCGATGTGGACAGGTAAATCTTGAAATATAAAAAACAAAATATAGATCATGGCGGTTAATGAAAACAAGTGGGGATTGCTCTATTGCCCCCGTAACGGGTGGCGTGAAGGAAAACGCTGGCTCAAGATAGAGAAGGTGTTGCGCCAGCAGCATATCGACTACGACTTTGTGCAGAGTGAGAACCAGAAAAGTGTGGAACGGTTGGTGAAGATGTTTATCAACAATGGCTATAAGACAATAGTCATTGTGGGAGGCGACTCTGCACTCAATGATGCCGTCAACTGTCTGATGCAGGTAGACAAGGCTACTCGTGAAGGGATAGCCCTTGGTGTAATCCCTCATGGCATGATGAACGACTTCGCCCATTTCTGGGGATTCTCCGACAGCGATTATGAGCAGACCATCAAATGGCTGAAACAGCGCCGTATCAGGAAAATCGACTTGGGCTGTATCCGTTATACGAACAAGCGCGACGAGAAGTGCCATCGTTACTTCCTGAACTGCATCAACGTGGGCTTGATTGCCGCTATCATGAATCTGCGCCGCAAGACCCATCACTTCCTGGGTTCCCGCACACTTTCGTTCATCTCTTCTTTTGTGCTCATGATTTTCCAGCGCCTCGACTACAAGATGCATGTCAAGATCAATGAGGATGAGATACAGCGCAGGGTGATGACCATGTGCATAGGCAATGCCTCAGGATATGGGCAGACACCTAACGCCGTGCCCTATAACGGACTGCTCGATGTGTCGGTGGTGTATCATCCGCAGATCACACAGCTCTTCGAGGGATTCTATCTCTTTGTGCGTGGTAAGTTTCTCAACCATCGCAGTGTGCATCCTTACCGTACCCGTGAGGTGGAGGTGAAGGAGGCTTCGCATGCCCTCATCGGTGTGGATGGCCGTCTGATGAACACCCCTAACGGTAGCTATAAGATAACGGTAGAGCAGGAGGTCATCAATTTCCTGATTCCTGCCTGATAAGAGGAGCGGGCAACTTGCTCCTCTTTTTTCGTATAAAGTGGTTGACGGCTGCCAGTCTGGGTGTTGTCAACATGCTGTTTTGCTCAAAAAGTAAGTTGATTTGGCTAAAAAAACATGATAAAACAAAATTTCAACTATTTTTATCCCAAAAAACTTTGTTATACAACAAAAAATCGTTACCTTTGAACCAATCTAAAGTAATGTATTAAAAACTAAAACCTTAATATAGATCTATGAGTTATCTAAAATTCGAAAAGGCCCTGATGACTAACCTTCAAGAGTCATTGCCCAAGGAGTTGTTGCGTACCAACCGCTCTGGTGCTTATTCGTGCTCTACGATTGTGGACTGTAATACCCGCAAGTATCATGGTCTATTGGTTGTGCCGGTTCCAGAACTGGACGATGACAACCATGTGCTCCTGAGCTCGCTCGATGTTACGGTGATTCAGCATGGCGCTGAATTCAATCTTGGACTGCACAAGTATCAAGGCAACAACTACAATCCGATGGGACACAAGTACATCCGTGAATTCGATTGCGATAAGGTTCCTACCACGTTGTATCGTGTGGGAGGCGTCATTCTGAAGAAGGAAGTGGTGTTCCAGCATTATGAGAATCGTATTTTGTTGCGTTACACCTTAGTGGATGGACATTCTGCCACTACACTGAGGTTCCGTCCTTTCCTTGCATTCCGCAGCGTGAGACAGTTTACTCACGAGAATGCGACTGCTTCAAGAGATTATGCTGAGGTCGACAATGGCATCAAGACATGTATGTATGCCGGTTATCCTGACCTGTTCATGCAGTTCTCCAAGAAGAATAATTTCATCTTCCAGCCCGACTGGTATCGTGGTGTGGAGTATCCCAAGGAGCAGGAGCGCGGCTATGCTTCCAATGAGGACCTCTATGTTCCCGGCTATTTCGAGATGAACATCAAGAAGGGTGAGACCATCGTCTTTGCCGCTTCCACATCCGAAATCAAATCGCGCAGTCTGAAGGCACTCTTCGACAAGGAAGTGAATGAGCGTGCGCCACGCGACAATTTCTTCCATTGTCTGGTCAATGCAGCCCATCAGTTCCATCGTCGCGAAAGTAACGACGACCGATACATCATTGCCGGTTATCCTTGGTTCAAGTGCCGTGCCCGCGACACGTTCATTTCTTTGCCTGGTCTGACACTCTCCATCGAGGAAGACGACTACTTCGAGTTGGTCATGAAGACCGCTATGAAGGGTTATTACGAGTTCATGGAGGGCAAGCCTGTCACCGTACATATTGCAGAGATTGACCAGCCCGATGTGCCTTTGTGGGCAGTATGGGCTTTGCAGCAGTATGCCAAGGAGAAAGGAAAAGAAGCTTGCCTCAAGAAGTACGGCAAGTTTATCAAGGACGTAGTGATGTACGTGAAGTGCAATCATCACCCCAACCTGAAGCTGATGCCCAACGGACTTCTTTACACCGACGGCAAGGACAAGGCTGTGACATGGATGAACTCCACTGCCAACGGGCATCCTGTTGTTCCTCGTACGGGATACATCGTCGAGTTTAATGCCTTGTGGTATAATGCCCTTTGCTTCTGTGCCTCTCTGTGCGAGTTGGCAGGCAAGGAGAAAGATCAGCAGCAGCTCCTCGAGGCAGCCGAACTTGCTAAGCAGTCGTTCCTCGACACTTTCCTCAACGAGTATGGTTATCTCTACGACTATGTTGACGGCAAGATGATCGACTGGAGTGTTCGTCCCAATATGATATTCCCTGTAGCCTTCGACTACTCTCCATTGTCGCAGGACCAGAAGAAGCGTGTGCTCGACATCTGTACCCGAGAGCTTCTTACACCTAAGGGCCTGCGTTCACTCTCACCAAAGAGTGGCGGATACAACCCTGTCTATGTAGGTCCGCAGAGCCAGCGCGACTATGCTTATCATCAGGGTACAGCATGGCCATGGCTGGGTGGCTTCTATATGGAGGCAAGTCTGAAGATGTATAAGCGTACACGTCTGAGCTTCATTGAACGCCAGATGGTGGGCTATGACGATGAGATGTCATGCCATTGTTTGGGCACTATCAGCGAGCTCTTCGATGGCAACCCTCCATTTACTGGGCGAGGTGCTATTTCCTTTGCCATGAATGTGGCAGAGATTCTGCGTGCGCTCGAACTACTTGAAAAATATCAATATTAAATAAGGAGGACTGCAATATGAAAGTATTAATGTTTGGATGGGAGTATCCTCCTCATGTATTTGGTGGCTTGGCTACTGCCAATTTTGGTATCTCACAGGGCTTACATGCCCAGGGCGATGTGGATATCACTCTCTGTCTGCCTCATCCTTTTGGTGATGAAGACCGCAGTGCCGCTAAAATTGTAGCCATGAACTGTGTGCCTATAGCCTGGCGCGATGTCAACTATGACTATGTGAAGCAGCGTGTGGGCAACATCATGGACCCTAATGACTATTTCCGTTATCGTGATCATATCTATGCCGACTTCAATTATATGAATGTCAATGACCTCGGCTGTATGGGCTTTGCTGGTGGATATCCTTCCAACCTTCACGACGAAATCAATAACTATTCTGTCATTGCAGGAGTGGTGGCTCGTTCTGAGGAGTTCGACATCATTCATGCTCACGACTGGCTTACCTTCCCCGCAGGTATCCACGCCAAGAAGGTGAGTGGAAAGCCTCTGTGCATCCACGTGCATGCCACCGACTTCGACCGAAGCCGTGGCAAGGTTAACCCTACTGTTTATTCTATCGAGAAGGATGGTATGGACAATGCCGATTGTATCATGTGTGTGTCAGAGCTTACCCGTCAGACAGTCATCAATCAGTATCATCAGGACCCACGCAAGTGTTTTGCCATGCACAATGCTGTTTATCCATTGAAGCAGGAGTGGCAGGACATTCCTCGTCCCGACCATAAGGGCAAGGAGAAGGTGGTAACCTTCTTGGGACGTATCACTATGCAGAAAGGTCCGGAATACTTTGTCGAGGCTGCCAATATGGTGTTGCATCGTACTCGCAATGTGCGTTTCTGTATGGCTGGTTCCGGCGATATGATGAATCAGATGATTTATCTCGCTGCAGAGCGTGGCATTGCCGACCGTTTCCACTTCCCAGGATTCATGCGTGGCAAGCAGGTGTATGAGTGCCTGAAAGACTCTGATGTCTATGTCATGCCTTCGGTGAGCGAGCCTTTTGGTATCTCTCCTTTGGAGGCCATGCAGTGTGGCACGCCTACGATTATCTCCAAGCAGAGTGGTTGTGGTGAAATCCTGACCAACTGTATCAAGGTAGACTACTGGGACATTCATGCTCTGGCTGATGCCATCTATAGCATTTGCCACAACGAGAGTCTCTTCGACTATCTGTCTGTGGAAGGCAAAAATGAGGTCGACCAGATAACCTGGGAGAAGGTGGGAGCACGCATCAAGGACCTTTACCTCAAGACACTGGGGTGGAAGTAGGTGTGAAGTGAAGAGTGAAGTTAAACGTTCAAATTTTAATTTTTTATGAAGACAATTTGTTTATATTTCGAAATACATCAGATCATCCATCTGAAGAGGTATCGTTTCTTCGATATCGGTACCGACCATTATTACTACGATGACTATGAGAACGAGCGTAGTATCAGTGATATTGCTGAGCGTTCTTATATGCCTGCCCTCACAGCTCTTGAGGATATGATCAAGGCCAACGGACAGTATTTCAAGGTGGCTTTCTCTATCTCTGGTGTGGGTATGGAGCAGTTGGAACTTCATGCACCACAGGTGTTGGAGAAGTTGCAGGACCTCAACAAGACAGGTTGCGTAGAGTTCCTTGCCGAACCTTATTCTCATGGCTTGGCATCTCTCGTCAACGAGGAGAGCTTTAAAGCCGAAGTACAGCGTCAGGTTGCCAAGATGGAGGAGTACTTTGGCAAGAAGCCACAGGTGTTGCGCAACTCTTCACTCATCTATAGCGATGATATCGGTTTGCAGGCTTCACAGATGGGTTTTGCCGGCATGCTTACCGAGGGTGCCAAGCATGTGTTGGGATGGAAGTCTCCTCACTATGTTTACAACTGCGCCCTGGCTCCAAAGCTCAAGCTCTTGCTGCGTGATGTGCGCCTGAGCGATGATGTCTCTCTGCGTTTCAACAACAGCAACTGGGACGGCTATCCTCTCTTCGCCGACAACTATATCAATCAGATTGCTGCCCTGCCTCAAGAGGAGCAGGTAATCAATATCTTCATGGAGCTGTCTGCTCTCGGTATTGCCCAGCCCTTGTCAAGCAACATTCTGGAGTTCCTGAAGGCTCTGCCAGCTTGCGCCAAGGAGAAGGGCATCACCTTCTCTACTCCTATCGAGATTTGCAAGAAGATGAAATCGGTAGGCGAGTTGAATGTTCCTGATACCCTGAGTTGGGTAGACGAGGAGCGCGATGTCAGCACATGGTTGGGTAACTCTATGCAGCGTGAGGCTTTCAACAAACTTTATAGTGTTGCCGACCGTGTCCGCATTGCCAACGATCCACGTATCAATCAGGACTGGGATTACCTGCAGGCAAGTAACAACTTCCGCTTTATGACCACCAAACCAAGCAATGTAGGTCTTGACCGTGGTATCTACAGCGATCCTTTCGATGCTTTCACCAACTATATGAATATTCTTGGCGACTTCCTCAATCGTGTCAACGACTTGTATCCTTCTGATGTGGATAACGATCAGCTGGAGGGCCTTCTCACCACCATCAAGAATCAGGATGAGGAAATCGAGGTAAAGGACAAGGAGATTGTCCGTCTGCAGGCTAAGCTCGAGAAGATAGAGAAAGAGGCAGAAAAACTCCGTGCCGAGAAGAAGCCTGCTGCCAAGAAGACTGCTACTGCAGCCAAGGCTCCTGCCAAGAAGACAGCTACTAAGGCTTCTGCTGCAGCCAAGAAGGCTCCTGCAAAGAAAGCTGCCACTAAGGAAGAAACTACAGAAAAGAAATAAGAGTATAATCCTATAAACATAAAAAAGGCAATCTGCTGTTTGACAGATTGCCTTTTTTGTTTGTTCTATATTGACTGGTGATGAGCCTGTAGTGAACAGTGCTGGTTATTTCACAACGAATTTCTTGTTGTTGAAGATATAGATACCTTTCTTCAGACCTTCGTAACCTTTTTGTGCTACAACACGGCCGCTGAGGTCATAGATGTTGGTGTCTGCCATAAGCTTATTATCCACCGTGATACCAGCTATAGAGCTTGTGGCGTCAGTGTAAAGAGTAAATGCCAAGATGCATTGTTTTACTTTCGGTGTGAAGGTCAACGTGTGCTCTACAGGAGAATCAAACTCTACAGTATATTTCTTTACGCTCTTGTCCTTAGGGAAGATATAAGTAGTAGCATCGTAGCTCTTGCCGTTAATCTCACCAATGTATGCGTCTGCATCTGTATAATTGTCATTGCCCTCTATATCCATCTTGACAATCTTGATGCCATCAGGAATGATGATGGTATATTGATTGGCACTGTACTTGATATAGTTAGTTCCTGAGCCAACATCATATTTCTTGCCTTTCTCGTTAGAGATAGAGAAGCCATTATTGAAAGTACCTGCTACCTTGTCAGTCAGAGTTTTATTATTCAAAGTATAAACTCCATTAGGATCTGTTTCTATAGTACCTGTCGATGTGGCGTTGCACTGATCCTCGTAGGTGGAGTCAAACTTCTTCAGCCACATAGCACCACTACTTACTGTAATCTTTGATCCATTCTTGAACACGAGATTATCTACGAAGCGGATGTCTATACCCTTCTTGGCTGATATCTGTACGTTGTCGAGTGTCACGTTCTTGATGTGGCTCTCAGGGCGACCAACAAAGAAGATAGCGTTGCCATCGCAAACATCTGTTGTCTTCACATTCTGCAGATAAATACCATTATAGGTTGGGGTAGTGCTATCCAATGCTCTTGCGTTAGCCTTGTCTACCGCAGGATCGCTATTGTAGTTTTTGTCGTAGAAGCAGTCGATAGAGAGTGGGTTCTTAACCTTGGTCATAGTGAAGTTAGTAAACTTCCAGTCTTCCTCACCACCGCCACGGAGAGTACCATCACTATTGATACCAGTCTTCATACGGATACCAGCTGTGGTACCATTCATGGTGATGTTATCGAACCATACATGCTTGATGTTCTTAGTATAGCTACCGATAGAAGCACCATGGCCTGTTCCGAAGTCGCAGTTCCAGACATGGATGTACTGTGCATCGTCATCGCAGACTACATTATCGTCACCATTGCTGATATTACAGTTGTAGATGTTGACGTATGGACCCCAGATAGAGACACCATCCGTGTTATGAGATGCCTTGCCCTTTCCTGCTTCTGAAGCAGGTTCGCTGATGGTTACGTCATGAATAGTAGCATGACTTGCCTTGCCACTGTTACTGATGGTGATGTTCACACCTGGAGTATTCTGAATTTTGAAGTTGCGGAGCAAGAAACGCTTACCCTGTTCGAAGCGTATCATCGCACCAGGGTTGAAGGTCTCGCTTTGCTCTTTTGCCAGCCACCAGCGTGCACCTTGTCCATCGATGATAGATGTTTCGCCTTCACCCTCGATAACAACATCGGTAACATTCTTGCCCTTGTTCTTACAACCGATGAATACTGTCTTGTTGTTAGGAGCCTTGCCGTATTCTACGAGCTTCAGGGTGGCACCTGCGCAAAGGTGGAGTACGGTTTTTGACTTGATGCTGAGAACTTCGGTCTTACTTGTCATCTGGTCTGTGCTGCCAAACATCCATGTACCAACAGGAATTACGACCATACCGCCAGTAGTAGGAACAGCATCAAGGGCTTTCTGAATAGCCTTGGTGTTATCTGTTGCCGATGTGGAGGCACCATAGTCTTTGATGTTAAACGTATTTGCTGATGTGATGGCTGGCAATTGTGGTAATGCTACTGCTGTCCATCCCTCAGGAGTGTTCTGAGCATTTTGCTCAGCGGTGATTCCCGCAAAAGTCTGTGCCTTTGCGAGTACGGGTAATGTCATAAGTGCTGCAAGCACCATGTTTTTGAAAAAAGTCTTGTTCATAAATTAGGCTTATATTTAATATATTGCAAAATTACAATTATTCTATATATAATAAGGTGTAAACCTCAGAAAAATACACGAAAACGATTACGTATATGGAATTGAACTTTCACAAGTTTTGCCCCACACGCCCTGAAGGGGCTAAGAGCTTTTGGGCCTTCAGCCCGTACATAAATCACTTGCGAAACTTGAGTTCACTTTCTCTTCGATGAATCTACGAATTCTGTCTTGTTCTTTGGAAGTAGGGTAGTGGTAATGAAATAAAAAAGTGCAATGCCCGATGTGAGCATTGCACTTCCTATGCGCTTATGATTTTAATTTCTTGATTTCCTCTATAGATAAACCTGTGGATTGGAAAATGATGTCAATTGGTGTATTTAAAGCAAGAAGTTTGAGGGCGATTTCTTCAGCTTTTTCTTTTTTACCTTCAGCTCTTCCTTTTGCTTCTCCTTTTATTATTCCTTTTTCCTCTGCATGCTTATATACTGCATAATTGTCCCACATGACCATCATGCTGTTGTCGTATTTCTCCTGCTCTTCTTTTGTCAGGGTCTTTGAGTCTGCTATTTCTGCCAGTCTCTTGAATATTTTGTGCTGAGCCTCGAAAGGCATTTTCTCTAAAGTCTCCATATGCTTCAAATTATAAATCCAACAATCTAAAAACGTATTACACTCCTCTTCTTTCTTTTTGAAAAGGGGCATCACCAAGTAGATGAAACGGATTTTGTTAGAATAAACTTCTCCGCTTTCTTTGTCTGCCAGCACAACGTCTGTTCTAAACTTCTTAGGTGTATTTTCGTCTACATCGAAGTTCATGAAGCAGATTACGTAAACAGGCGTAAGATGGTAGTCCCATTGTCCTTTTACGCCTTGGTCAACTATCGTCTTAGAAGCATAAAACAGAGAGCGGTCTATGAAATAAGCCTGACTTTTGTTTTGCATCTCAACGATAATGTGCTCGCCAGTGTCAGTTGTACAAAAGACATCGTATATGATTCCTCTTTGGTCTTTTGTTTCCGGCAACATCTCCTTGTCCTTAAATTTGACATTAGTAATGTGTTGTTCTCCTAAGAGAAGTTGGTTTAAGAATTCTATCAGCAAGTCTTTGCTGTATTCTTGACCGAAGATTCTCTTGAACGACCAGTCTGAGAAAGGGTTGATGTATCTTGCCATATCTTTACTATTTTAATACCTCGCTGCAAAGATACATTTTTCTTTTGTAACTTCCAAGTGAAACAACAAAAAAAGTGCAACGCCCGGTGTGGGCATTGCACTTCCTTTATAGTTTGTTATAGCGAAGCATCTTGTGGATGCTTGCTATTTGCTTATTCTGCTTTGTACCAGCGTGGGTCACCGATGCGGTTGTCAATCTTCATGGTGAAGTTGTGGTTGGCAGGATCAGTGAAGATCTCATCTGATGTCAAGCTGCCTGCAGCGAACTCCTTGATGTCGTTAGAACCGTAAACACAATCCTTTGCACGCATAGATTCGTTGATAACAATAGAACCTGTAGTGCGGACACCTCTTGCTGCTGCATCCATGGACATACCAAGAACAGTTCTGATGATAGTCAGGTTGGTGCTCAACTTGTTGGAATCCATGAAATACTTACTACCGGAAACGTTGTTGTAGAAGGTACAGTCGCTGATAGTCACGCCGCCAGAGATAGCAGCCTTCAACTGGATGAAGTTGTGGCTTGTAGTATCGAATGTAGAATTCTTCAACTCCAACTGACCAATAGTGGTAGTGGTTGAACCGATATAGAATACAGGATAACCGCCACCAGTAGACATGTTGGTCATCACACAGTTGTCAACCAAAATCTTATCAACGCTAACTACACCACCCTTTGTACGGAATACAGAACTTTCGAAGCCAGAGAATGTACAATCTGTGAATGACAATTCACCTACTGCAGCATCTTTATCCTGGTTGATGAGGTACTGGCAACCAGTATCCTTCATACTTACGTTCTGGAAACGGATGTAAGCGTGTGAGCCTGCGATGTCGAGGCACTTCTTCCAGTTCAAAACAGGTTTGCTGTCGCCAGCCAAGCCGAAGAATGTAACTGAAGCACCCTCAGGAATCTTCACGTTGGCATCAGTGCCATCCTCAGCAGCAGAAACCATGGTATAAGTCTGGTTAGGCTGCAAACCGATGGTAATAGCAACATTGGTCTTGCCAGTCTTCTCCTGAGCAGCAGTTACGATGTTTGCAATCACGTCGTTGTTGATGGTTGTGATAGATGGGTCCAACTCTACCTTCTCGTCACCAGCAGGCATAGCTGCAGCAGTGCTTGCTGTAACAGAACCACGCTTTGTGTCATTGTAATAGATGTTGATGGTGTAATTGGTTGAAGGTGTCAAACCTGTAATGGTATAGCGACCTGCAGCCTTAGCCTCGTCATCCAACTCGATGGTGCGTGGCTCCTGTCCTTCCTCTTCTGTACCATCTGATACAGTCAACTTGTTAACGGCCTTGCTTGCATCCCAAGATACGGTGATGTAGTCTTCACCACGATCAGCGTTTGTTACAGCATTCATGATCTGCTCAGACTTGGTCTTGAAGGTAGTCTTTGTGCTTGAAGCATAGTGTACCCAATGGCTGGCAGTCTTCTGAGAAGAGAGCGCACGCATACGGAGTGAGTACTCTGTATCGCCAATAAGACCAGTGATGGTATAAGGACTGTTATCAGTCTCGAAGGTAAGCACCTCGTTAGAATTGTCCCATGCCTCATCGTCTTCTAAAGTAGCAGTAGTCACTTGAATCTCAAATTTCTCTGCACCATTTGCCTTCATCATGCCGGCATCGAAAGTAACTTCAGCCTCAGTGTCTGTAGGATCTACTGACAGAGATGTTGCGCTAAAGCAACGGTCTAAGGTAGGGTCGATGTCCCAGTCCATCTTGTCAGTACAAGAGACCAATGTTGCAGCGAGCAACATGATGGCCCAAACTGAATATTTTATTGTTTTCATTGTTGTCTTTTGTTAATGATTAGAAACCATAAGAGTTTGCCAAAGCGTTTCTTGAGTCGGCAATAGTCTTGGTGTAGATAGGCAAGATGTAACGGTTCTTCACACCATGGTCAGGTGTTTCTAATGTACCATCGATACTTGTACCTACAAGACCTGCACTGATGGTCTTCAGGTTTTTAGTATACTCAGAGTCAGACTTGTCTCTTGCCTCTTCGTCTTTAAAACCACAACCTGTAGCTTTGTTATCATAGTCAGTCTCGGTCTTGCCATTCTCTAAGCCATACCAAGCGATAGAACTCTCGTCGATGCGAGTCTTGGTGGCATCTGTATAGTTGAAGTAGATAGTGGTAGGCCACTCCATACATTTCTGAGCATACTCAGCCTTAGCTTCTGCTATTTTGCTTGCCAGCATACCCCAACGTACGAGATCCCACTTACGTGCACATTCGCCAGTCAACTCCCAAGCATTCTCCTGAGCGATATCGTTCAAGAACTGCTCCTTGTTGTGGTTGGCAGCAGCCTGCAGGAAGTCACCTTCGATAGAAGTGTCGTTGTTGCTTTCCTTCACACCACGGTTATGAACCATTGCCAAAGCCTGAAGTGCTGTCATGCCAGCATCGCCTTGGTAGTTGCCATTGGCACCAGCCAACTCGTTCATTACCTCAGCATACATCAACAGAACCTGTGAGTAGCGCATCTTTACAACGTTAACACCAGTGGTTACCTTTTCTGTAGATGCCTTAGCTGCAGCCTTCCACTCTTCGCCCATCCACTCAGGACGCCACTTACCAATAGTGATACCAAATGGCTTCACACTCTGCTTGTCTGGTTTTACATCTCCAAAACCTTCTACTGTTTGGCCATTTAATTCTCCATACTGTATAGGGCAGCATGTTACGTTGCGGCGTGTGTCATCCTTCTCGTAAGAGTAGAGGAGGGTAGCAGTGGTGTTCAACTTACCAGAAGAGTTTCCTTTCTTACCAAATTCTGATGTAGAATTTTTGATACGCTTACCTACTGTATAACCAAGCTCACCTGTAACATTCAGCAACATAGGAATCTCGAAGATATTCTCTCGGTAAGTCTGATCGAGTTTACGCGCATTGAGAAGCTGCCACTCGTTCTTGAAACTTGGGTTCATGCTGTGCTTGCCACTCTTGATAATCTCAGTCAACTTAGCCAAAGCCTTCTCGTAGAATACCTTACGGGTAGCCTCGTCAGGACGCTGTGTAGGATAAGTAGGATCAGAGAACTCTGGGAGATTCTCGTAACCTTCCTTAGCACTTTCACGGATAGCATAGCCTGCACGTGTCAGAGCTACCTGTGCATAGAGAGCATCAGCATAACCCTTAGTAGCATGCTCTGTAGTATAGTTGCCAGTACCTGCCCATGGGAGCAAGTTAGAAGCCTCTTCCAAGTCTTCGAGCAGACCATCGAGAATTATATCGCGGTCGGTCTTTCCCTCGTAGGCATCGCTCAAGTCAGGCTTGGTAGCAGATGTCTTGTAAGGCACATCACCCCAAAGGCGAACCAAGTCGAGGTAGAGCATAGCACGAAGAGTCAGTACTTCGCCTAAGTAGCGTTTCATGGCTGTTTCTTCAGCGATAGTGCTATTGCGGATACCCTCAATGGCTTTGTTGCAATATTCGATACAGCCATAGATGTTGGTCCATGTTGTACCCAAGTTAGCCCATCCGCCTGCAGTACCATTGTAGTTCATGTAACCACGTTCGTTAGAAGATGTTGAGGTTGATCCCAAACCATCGATTAACTCGGTATCTGTATTGGCACCGTAAGAGATGGTCATACGGTTGGCATACATATTATCCTGTCCGAAATCACCATAAATCTTGTTGATTTCAAGACCTGTGAAATAGCTTGAGTTGAACACGTTCTCCTGGTCCAGAGCTGAGTCAGCTTTCTGATCAAGGAAGTCGGAGCAACTTGTCAGCATGACACCCATTGAGAGTGCTGCTATTCCTAATATCTTTTTCATATTTTGTTTTCTCCTTTGTCTAAGTTAGAATGTCACGTTAATACCAGCTACGAAAGAACGGCTCTTAGGATAAGCAGCGTAGTCGATACCTGGTGTCATAGGATTGCCCTTAGAAGATGTGTCCACCTCTGGGTCGTAACCACTGTAGTTGGTGAAGCAATATACGTTGTAAGCAGTGAAGTATACACGTACGCTCTCAAGCCATGCTTTCTTTACCCAGTTCTTAGGCAATGTGTAACCTACGGTAATGTTGTTGATGCGCAAGAATGAAGCATCCTCCAAGTAGGTATCCAAGATCACCATATTGCTGTTGGCTGCTGGGTTCCATACTGTAGCATTGGCGTTGATCTCGTTCAGACGGCTCATCAAGCCTTCTACACCGCCATAAGCAGTTACTGTAGAGCTTGAAGGACGACCGAGGTTCAAACCATTAGTAGGGTCTACCCATGTGTAACGATTGTTAGAGTTGTAATCATTGATAATGTTCCAACCTGCAGAAGTACCGCTGTAGAAAGAAGCACCCTGTGCTGTAGCATTGTAGATCTTGTTGCCCAAAGAATAGTTACAGAAGATGTTGAAGTCGAAGTTACCGAAGTTGGTCTTCCACATACCATCGAATCCGAAACCACCAGTTACTTCAGGAACGGTATTGCCCAAGCGCTGGAAGACAGGATCACCATTCTCATCACATTCTACCTTGGCACCACCAGGATAGAGAGAACCACCAAACTTAGAGTAAGATTTGTTATTTACGTCACCACCTACATGACCGTCAGCCTCTGTAGCCAAGCGCCACTTGGCACCATCATAGATAAGGTCGCCTGTGCCTGTTGCAGGGTCGAATACGGTATAGAAACCTTGCTGCTTGTAGCCCCAAAGTTCACCCAGGCGGCCACCTTCCTCAAGCAGGAAGTCACCATTGCCTTTGGTTACCTTGGTACCACCCCAGCTTGATGTCTCAAAGTGTTCGCCACCTTCCAACTTGTCAATCTTGTTCTTGTTGTAAGAGATGTTGAAGTTGAAGTTGAGGTTAAACTTCTTGCTGTCTACGATAGCAGCATTCAGTGCCCACTCAATACCCTTGTTAGAGGTAGTACCTACGTTCTGGTACTGACGCTCATAACCTGTTGCTGAAGGCAAAGTCTGAAGCATCAACAAGTTCTTGGTTGTATTCCAATAGAAGTCCAAAGTACCATAGATGCGGCCACGGAGGAAACCATAGTCGATACCGAAGTTACGAGTTGTAGTGGTTTCCCACTTCAAGTTAGGATTGTAGAGAACGGTCTTGCCGTTAGCCTTATAGGTCTCAAGCATACCAGTGTTCACCTCGTTGAAGCCTGGGTGCTTGCCAGCAGCATCAGCCACGCCATAAGTAGGAGAAAGCATACCTGAAGGAATGCGGTTGTTACCGGCTGTACCCAAAGAAAGACGAAGCTTCAAGTTAGAGAGCCACTTGTCGGCCCCCTTCATGAATTTCTCGTCAGACATACGCCAAGCCAAAGCCAATGATGGGAACAAGCCCCAACGATTGCCCTTACCAAACTTAGAAGAACCATCCTCACGCAGAGTGAAGGTCATCAAGTACTTGTCTGCCAAGGTGTAGTTGATACGACCGAAGAAAGAAAGCATATTGTCCTTAGCCTTGATGTCAACCTCGTTGCCAAGAGTGCTTTCTGCAGTATTGGTGAAAGAAAGAATTTGATCGATAGTGAAATCAACAGGGAAGTCTACTGATGTGCTGGTACGTGTAGTCTGCATATCAGAGCTCCACTCATGACCAATCAATACGTTCAGGTGATCACGGCCACCGAAGAGCTTATTGTTGTCATAAGTCAAAGTGTTGGCGTTGCGCCATGACTTGTATGTGTCGCGTACGAACTGAGCCTGAGGACGACCATTGTGACCAAACTTAGAGTTGTTAACAGCCAAAGCTGTCCATGCCTGGTCGGTGTCATAGTATTTCCAGCCATAGCCAAACTCGGTCTTGGCAGTCCAGTGCTTGAATGGTTTCCATGTCAGAGCAGCATTGTAGTTCTGCTGGAAACGTGTCTGTAATTTGTAAGTACCATCCAGACGCTCCATTGGTGAGCGGCGAGAAGAAGATGAGTTTTCCTCGTCTTCATCAGCAGATACCAACTCCTGGATAGGAGCGAAGGTGATGGTCTGTGCTACGGTTGAGTTAGCAGCATTGCTATCGTTGGTGTCAGCACCACCGCTAAGACCCTTAATCTTCTGATATGCCATACGAGCATTGAAGTCAAAGGTCAGCCACTTGTTGAGCTTAGCCTGCAACTTGGCACCGATATTGTCCTTGTTGTAGCCAGACTTCTCCATGATGCTGTTCTCCTGATTGTGAGCATAGCTTACATTGTACTTGAAGTCCTTGCTACCACCACTTACGTTGGCATTGTAGATAGCCTGTGTACCTGTACGACCGAATACCTCATCCTGGAAGTTGTGACCTGTTCTTGATTTCCAGATGTCATAGTCTGCATAGTTACCATAGTTGCTACCACCCAGGTTTGATGGGTTGTTGCTGGCGCTTGCAGTTTCGTACTGGTAGAGTACGAATTCATAAGGATTGAGAACTTCGATTTCCTTAGCGTTCTTCTTCCAGCCGTAAGATGCGTTGAAGTTTACCTGAGTCTTACCTTCAGAACCACTCTTGGTAGTGATGATGATAACACCATTAGCACCACGGGCACCATAAATAGCAGTAGAAGAGGCATCCTTCAAAACGTCGATGGTTGCAATTTCGCTGGGAGCGATATCGCTGATAGAGCTTACAGGGAAGCCATCGACAATATAAAGAGGAGAGTTGTCCTGTGACAAAGAACCACCACCACGTACACGAATCTTTACCTCTGCGTCAGGTGAACCTTCGGTTGTGGTGATGTTTACACCAGCCAACTTACCAGTCATTGCCTCGCTGACGTTAGAAACAGGAACGTTGGCGATTTCCTTAGAAGAAATGGAAGACACAGAACCAGTCAAGTCCTTCTTCTTTACTGTACCATAACCGATAACGACAACGTCGTTAAGGCTGTTGGACTCGTCCTCGAGCTTAACGGAAACGGTTGATTTACCTGCAACATTTACGATCTGAGTCTTCATACCGATGTATGAAATCTTCAGTTTCTTACTGTTGCCTTTCAATGTTAAGGTGAAATTACCATCAATATCGGTAGCAACGCCATTGCTCTGCACACCCTGCTCGAAGACAGAGGCGCCGATTACTGGCTCGCCCGTATTGTCGATAACTGTACCCTTTACGGTTTGCGCAGATAGGCTTGCTGCAAAAAACAGCATGATGCTAACCAACGCAATTCTAATTTGTTTTAAATTACCAGACATACATTTATTTGGTTAGATTAGTAAAAAAATATATTTCTTCGCTGCAAAGATACTATCTTTTTTGGTTTTTTAATAAATATGGTGTGTTAAAATCTACGTAAACGTTTCCGTTATTTACGTAAAATCGGTAAGGTTTTCTGTAAAAAAGATAAGAGGGTGTGTCATAAGTTCATGACACACCCTCTCTCTCTTAGTAGATAGTATTCTTTTGTCACCTGATATAATCAAGGTGTAAAATGAGGCATTGATTACTTCAGTACCACTTTGCTGGTCTTCTTGCTGCCGTCAGTCATGGTCTTTACGACGATGTTGATGCCACGCTGCAACTTGCTTACCTGAACACCGTCGGCAGAGTATATTTTGGTGCTCAAAACATCGGAAGAAGTTGCGATGTTCTCAATGCCGGTGCTGGTGCTTGCTATTGTAGCTTCGCCCAGACCACCCATCTCGTTGGCTGCACGAACACTCCATGTTGCTGAAGCATCATCTACCTTGTAAGAAGGCTCAACGGTGAAGTCAACCACCTTGCCGTCCTTGCATACTGCCCAGAGCAGAGCATAGTTGCTGTTGTCCCATGTCAGGTTGTTACCAGCAATCTT
>ULYL01020620.1_pt1 | contig 18269 bp, 25 predicted proteins | sample 1962211 | NCBI WGS metagenome assembly ULYL01 (sample SAMEA4835864, study PRJEB28245) | human gut metagenome | biome: gut microbiome; material: fecal sample | place: Denmark | collected 2008
TGAAAGACGAAGTTATATATTTGCTTACAGTTTTTTGCGGCTTTTTTCCGTGCTTTTTTCCTTTAAGGTTTAAGGCCTGAATTTCGGTTCAAGTCCGGAAGTAGGAACAAGTAATAACACAATTAAATTTTTATCGATATGGAAAATATGAATACATGGCGCTTGTCTTTGTATATTGACAATAGCCGCGAAATCTATTCTATTACTGAATCCCTTTCTAATTCTTTGGCAAAGAAAATCAAGAAGGGCGTTAATCTTAGTGCTGAAACTTTGGCAAACTGCAGCACGATGAATCGTATTGTTTCGATGGTTGCAAAGATGGTCAAAGAATACGACGGCGCAACTGTCAGCACGAAGGAGCGCAAAGAAGCAGCATTAAAGCACGCGGAATATATTATAGATTGCGCGGAGTATAAAGCTAACGAGAAGTAAATAACAAAAGATATGAAAAAAATTAACTGGTTCAATTTGAAGGCGGGGAAAGAAATTAGGGTGCAAACTCTGATACAGGCGGGTTTTAATTTAGAGGCGGATTTTTTTAGCCTCAGCAGTTCCAAAACTGGTATTTTGTGCGAGTGCATGAAAGCTGATGGGTACAAATACGATTCCCCCCTGGGGCGTTCTCGTCTGCGCTCTTACTGGTATAGCTTGCAACGCGTTTATTCTAAAATGAATAACAACTAACACGCCTTTAGCCCCTTCCACCTGGTAGGGGCAAAGGTTTTTTACCAACAATCAAATATAACACGATATGAAAAAGAATTTAAATAAATACGTTTGGTACACTATATTAGCACTTATGCTGATAGGTTTTGCCGTGTTATCTGTAGGCTTTTTGCTTAATAGTTATTCGGCGTTCGCAATAGGCATTTTCTTCTTGTGCTTTTCGCCGTGGTTTGCTGTAGCACTAATTTTGGACAAATGAATATAACGGGGTTTATTTTAACGGCGCTTGCCTTCTATCTTATTGGGATAGCAGTTGGCCGTAATTGGGACGAGTTTACAAAGGAATGATTATTAACCAGCCGCCGGGGGTTAACCTGGTGGCACAAAATTTTGAATTATGCGTAAAATAGAGGAAAACATGCTTAGTGCTGTTAAGTCTAATAAAAACGCCGTTTTAGGTAATACGACGGTTAAGAGTAACGACAAAGGTGTTTTTGTGTATTTGTACGATACAATAATATTTGCAAAGGTTCGCGGCCGGGTTTACTATTCAGATGGCGGACACAATACCCGTACTACTTCGCGCCGTCTAAAAGCTTTAGGGGCGGACTATTCAACCAACTATGAGAAAAGCAATTGCAGGCTTGAGGATCAAAGAACAATGATCCGCTTAATGTGTTTAGGAAAGAAGTAAGATTAACGATATAAGCCCTATTTAGGGCTCCAGGCGCGACGGATAGGCCGTTAACGGGTGATCGTTCCACCCCGCGCCACAATAACCAATAAAGCAAAAGAAAATGGAAGCGCATACGAAAAACGAACTGGTGTCCGAATATAAACGACGGATGAACTACTACAAAGGGAATGAAATTCAGCGTAATTTTAGCAAATACGCTGAAATGTTTTGGATTTTGTTTAATGATGGAACTAACCCGTATATGTGGGCGGTTAACACCCTTCTCGGGTGGTTTCCTGAATGCAACAAAGAAGAATTAGAAAAAGAATTGGATCGGTATATTTAAATCGAAAGAAATGGAGACTACAATTATTTATGAGGTGTCAGGGCTCAAAGTGTCAGCCAAAATGCGAAAAGGTATTGAGAAGTTAGAACGAAAGTTCGGGAAACTCAATAAGCGTTTTTTTGTCGAGCGTAACAAAGAGGTACGTGTCGGCCGTGGCTTTTATGATGGTTGCAAGCTAACATGTAGTATTATTCAAAGTTTAGATTTTGTCGTCGCACATGATGGCACAATAAGTTAACCAGGTAGCCGCCGGCCTTCCTGGTTAGGTGGCTATCTAAATACTTTAGATTTATGAAATATCAAACTTTGCAAAATAGCTGTTGCGCCGTCTTTAAAATGCTCGGGGGCTGTTGGCTCCTATCTGGTGGCGTGGTGGGCCGTGATGCTTTCAGGAACGCCGAAAGCGGCGCGGTGCTTTATGTTTTCAGTAACGAATACATAAAGGGATACGGGAACGAGAAGTACGGAAAAATACTTTGCCCGTCGTGTTAATTTGAGTGGTAATAATTGATTGTGCGCCTTTATCTTTTCCTATTGGTGTACTTTACCAAGTGGGAAAAGATAGGGCTATAGAGAGTAAATAAACGGCTAAATTTATAAAGATATGGTTTACCAGCAAGTAACAAATAACAAATGGTTTTCATTTTGGGTAAATTGGTACAATAAACACGGATGGAAAACCGAAAGCAAAAACGAAAATAGAGCAGTTGTTAGTAAGAATTTTAAAGGTATTAAAAGATACACTACATTATACATACACTAATTATAGATAGAAAGATATGAATATTGCTTAAAAGTTACTATTGCCGTGTGTGGTTAACGTCCACCTCCTGGCCCGTGATCAGGCACGGCACAAATTTAAAGATAGGAGAAAAGAAAATGATAACTACAGATAAAATTAGATATAACATTGGCGAGTACCTTTGGAATTTCTGGCAGAATAATAACGATATAGAATCTATTAAAAATGCCGAGAAGATTCTAAGAAGTGAGATTGAAGATGGATTAAGAAGACGATTTCAGGACTTTTGCGAGTATCAGCTACTTTGCAACAAGTTGGGTATTGAAAATAAACTTAATCTTGAATCGGAGGAAAGGAAATGAAGTACTACAAAGTTAGCAAAGGTATGTTATGTTACGCGGCCGGGAGCAATAAGGAAAAGCTTTTGAAATTTGCTTCCGAAAAGGGTAAAGGCTATAAAGTCACAGAAATTAGTGAATCGTCCATGATTTTATTTGCTGCGAGTTTTAGAAGCGAGCAAATTTTCAACTAAGTAGATATTAAAGCGTGAAACAAATAGATTTGATAGAAGCAAAGAATATGAAAAAATATAGTATTACTATAGCCTCCAGGGCTGTTGCGGATTCGCTGAATAACAAAATAGCTATTGATAGCCTATTTGAAAATGGCGAATCAATAACGGGCGAATCTTTGCACCCTGGAGTTAACTATACAGACGACAAACGGGTATATGATAGCGCAAATGAGTATGCAAAGGACCATAAGGGCGTCAGGGTTGAGATGATGCCATACGGCAAAAAGTATGTACTATCTTGCGAGTTTAACAAGTTTCGTTTTGTGGACGGGTTTAGCGTATTTTTGGAAGAAGAAAGCGAGTATTACACCCTTACTTTGTACTATCAAAATACGGAACTTGTTAGTATCACCTTTGATGACGGATTAAAGGATCCGGGCAAAAAGTATATGGTTTATGTTAACCAACCATATTATGAAAACGGGAAAAGTACTTTTGTTGTACGTCAAAAAGAAACGGATAAACAGTACATTTTCCTTGAAACCGGCTCCGCAAAGGTGGCCTTTAATATGGTTAATAGAATAGTTTCAGGTATGCGTTATCCAAAAGCAAAGAAGATTTGGTAACTAAAAGATATAAGACGTAATTATGAACGAGAAGGATAAAAATTTTGCCATATTAAGCAAACTATATGAGCTTGCGGATGAGATTTGGGAAAATGTGGAGGATAAACGGGCCGGAGTTTTCACGGCCTCAGAGATAGCGCGATCCATCAAATCATGTAAGGATGTAATAGTCTGTTTTGGGGATTTAGGTGACGAGCAAATAACGGTCGAGGTGGATTCTTTTAAGTGCTCTATCCAGAAAAGCCGTATCTTTGAATATATCCGCATCTTTGAACGTTTGGCCGGTGTCAGTGACAAGAAGGCGAAGACGTTTGTTTGCGAGGAGGAGAAGGGGGACGTATTAGGCAGCTGCAAGTTTGAATTTACGAAAGATTTTGCCGATTTGGCAAAATTCGTATCAAAAGACGAGTTGCGGCCCTCACTTATGAACGTTGCCCTAAACGTCGATTTGTCGTGCCTGGTTGCATCAGATGGCAAAGTACTAAAAGCCTATCCCGTGCGTATTATCGAAGCGTCAGGGGATATGAGCGACTTTCAGATACAGGGGACAATGTTTTCAAAACTTTGCAAAAGATTGGGCGCCAGAGAAACGTATATTGCAGAATGCACAAATTACGGCGGTTCTGGCTGCATAGAAAACTGTGTGTTTAGCTGTGGCGGCCTATCTATTACGACGGGATATAGTGGGCGCTATCCTAACGTTAAAGGCGTCATACGGGACGTTAGGGAGGCCGGGCGAATGATCCTTTGCCCTGATGCCTGGAAGGACGCAACCAAGTTCTTTAAAAGCTCAAAGGGCCAAACGGTCAAAATAACTGCAAATGTGGGCGAAGACTTCGCCGTATTGTCTAACGAGGATGGCAGCGAGTGTGTTATTAAGACGTTGCAGAATCCCGCCCAGAATGTGGAAAGCACACATAAAGCGGATTCTTTGCGCCTGTTTGGAAATGTGTGCGAAATATTCTTTAATGGCCAAAATTGTCCCCTCACCTTCATTAGTGGTGATGCCTCGATGGGATTAGTCATGCCATGTTATAGCGAGCAGTATTACGAGTTAGGCGAAAGCGAGCGGCACAATCCGATAGAGCTTGCAAAAGCGGCCCGTATCGACAAGAAAGCGGCAAAGGTAATAAGTAGTCGGCCCGCAAAGGAAAAGGCCCGCAAAACGCCTCCTACGGCCTCAGACGGGAAAGAACAGGTAAGCGCGGCCCGCGGGAAAAGATTCAGCTTCGAAGCCGTCGGCGTGAATGTTGGCGATGTGCTGTCGTTTATTGATGGCACGGAAGTGGTGGCCGTCGCTGGCAATAAGGTGGAGTTTTGCGGCGAAGTATTTACTTTGTCCGGATTCTGCAAGGAGTTCATGCCCGACGACAAACGGACAAAAAGCAACTCGTACCGCGGTTGTAACTTCTTCTTCCTGGATGGTGTGTGCCTTGGGAAGATATTCCGTGAAGTTATGGAGGCAGCACCCGACGTACCACCCGTAATCGAGGAGGTAGAGTCCGTTACCCTGGATATTCAGCGGACGGACGGGATCCCTGAAAATGGCCATATTAGACATGAGGCGAATAACTTTGAGCACAAAGAATGCGAAGAAAAGCCGAATAAGGGCCAAACGGGCCGCTCTGACGGCAAAACAGCTCTTCACCCTACAGTTACCCCGCTTATTGCGAGAAAACACAATACGGGCCGTTTTTGGCCGTTATTTGGACGTGTGGGGGCGATGGAGGCCACCGCGGCCCGTCGTGTGCGTGCAAAGGTATTGCGCCGTCGTGCTCCCACATTTGTGGCTGGCAGGGTTAGGCCACCACCATATTACGCGCATAACGAGGGGCGGATGAATAGTTTTAGGTTTTACAACAATTTCAAAATATCAAAAGAATGAGAAAGAAGACGATTGAGATGATGGTGCATCAGCGTGACCGGATTTTTAACATGTGCCATGATGGCAGATACGACCATCTGCCGAAGGAGGAACGCGAAGCGAAAGTGGGCGCTATCCTCCAGCGTGCGGGCGACTTGGTAAACAAATATAGCAACCTTCTGTTTGATAACCTGGCGATCAACCTTGGTGATGCCAGCCATGAGGCAATTACCTTTGTCGTGTGCAACTATCACGCCAGCAGGGAGGAGTACATGAAGCGCAATGGCTGCCGACAGGAGTATGTGGCCGTGCTGGTAGTCCGCCACCATCCGAAGAAGGTCCTACAATGTGGCCGTATGCGCCATAGTGAGGCAATAGCCTGGGGCGCGGGTGCTTCTACCATGGCGAGTACGCAATACACAAAAGCGTCCATCGTGATCTACATTAAAGACGGATCACTCGGGTATAGCTTTGTGGCCGACTTCGAGCATCAGATAGGCGACTGGGCGCCCAAATATGTGACAAGCGCCCAAATGGAAAGTATTATCAAGGCCACCACCAAGGCTGAGGAAAAATCCACAAAAAAATAAACGATTCCTGGAGATATGAGTATGAATAAGAATGAATTTAATTCTGTCTTAGAAGAACAGTCCTTTCAACTTGTCGAAATAATGGGCGCCCTTAACGGGCTGTTGGTCGCCGAAGGCGTGACCAGTTTCGAGCAGGATGCCATAAGTAATTTGCGTGACCAGATATTGCAGGCGGATGACGCGATCGAAACATTGTACCGAGAGTGAATTATTTTTCCCAAATGTGGCAATATGTGTTGCTAAACTACGTTATATCTATATAGGAGGTTATGAAAGTAATTATCTACAGTCGTGTTTCGACCGACAAACAAACGTTTGCTCAGCAGGAGCGGACGGTCAACGAATGGTTGTCTTGCCACGGCCTGACTGCCACCGACGAAGTGAGTGAGGCGGGTGTCAGCGGTAAGGTGTCGTACAAGTCGCGAAACCTTGGCCGCGTCGTCCTCCCCATGCTTGAACGTGGCGACATTCTTATCGTGTCTGAGGTGAGCCGTATTGGCCGTTCTATGTGCGATATTAACAAGTTCGTGAATGACGAGCTCAAACCAAGGGGCGTGCGCCTGGTGATCGTGCAAATGGGCCTTGATATAGATTGTGCCAACTTGAAGGCCATCGACGAGATGTTGCTGTTCTCCTTTTCCTTTGCGGCTCAGCTCGAAAGGGAATTGATTCAGGAGCGCACACAGTCGGCCATTGAGGTCTTGAAGCGGAAGCTCAAGAACGACGGCCAGTTCGTGTCGAAGAAAGGCCGGGTATGTCACGCACTTGGGCGCCCGAAGGAGACTGACACCACGGTGGCCACTACAGAATCGGCCATCAATCGGAAGGAGGAGGCCCGCCAAAAGCCCTACAATAAGGCCATCTGGCAGGTGTTGAAGGCATGTACGGAGAATTTCTCGGTCCTGGGATCTGACCGGTTTGACAAAGGGGTAGAGATACTCAACGGTATGGGCGTGAAGTCGGCCACGGGCAAGGAGTTTACCCGTGCCAGGCTTCGTAGTGCTTACTATAACCTTCGGTCAGTATTCACGGACTATCGGCCCATCAGGAAGGATAGCGCCGTCTATCGCAATATGGTAGAGCAGGGCGAGGATTCGCGTACTGGTTGGCGTGAATATAGGCAAGAAAATGGGATTTAGAACAAACAAATATCACTCGGAAATATAAGACAAGATGGCAAAAGTTGTTCCTATAAACAAGAAAGAGAGGAAACTTTGGAAAAAATGGGAAAGACAAGGTTTCTCAGAACAGCAACGGAGGCGTTTCTTGAACCAAGAGAGACGATTTCAACGAAAGATGGAAGAACGCAAAGCTCGCCTGCCGGAGCTTTATAAACAGGGAAAGGCGAGTGCAGAAGAGCTTCTGCTATATTACGAGGAGACAGACCCAAAGACGCAAAGGGCGAACGACATATTTGTTGCGTGCATTCTTGCCATACCCGTCCTCCTCATTGTCCTGGTGGTCTTCTTCTTTGTCAGTCAGCCCATGATATTGATGTGTATCTGCTGGGCAATAGGCATGTTGCTGGCAATGGCCTTCGGACGATGAATCCCCCACACATATTGCAGAATCAATCAATCTAACCATATAAGTTAAGTCAGTATATATGAAGAAGTTTGGAGTTTATTACAAGACGAATGTAGAGAGTTTCATGATTGCAGAGTTTGATACGCTGGCCGAGGCCAAGGAGTATTGCACGAATGAGACCAAGGGCTGCATCCCGGTGTCTGAGGATGATACCCGCGTTGACAATCACAATATCAGCTTTTATTACGAGGTCTATGATGGTGACCCCCTGGTCGTGGACGAGGACGGGGATGTGACCGGACTAAAGGATCCCGTCTATGAGACGGATACATTCTATAGCGAAGACTGACTATTGATAGTTCAATCGCATAGCAGTAACCGCATTCTCTTTTCCAAAATCAAGAATAGAAATCTGAAAAGGAATAGAGAAAAGGAATAGAGAAAAGCGAAGTAATTGATTATTAAAAGATTACTCGTTTCCATAGTCAAGAATAGAATCCAGATATGGAATAGAGAATCTGATAATTCATTCATCAAATAACAACCAATTAAAAACTAAAGTTATGAAGAAATTTTTATCGGTAATGGCAATTATGTTTGCCGTGGTGTTGCAAACAAATGCACAGGCAGAGTTCACAGGTTTTACAATAACTACAGATGGTTATTATCGTGCTCCTGACGGTAAAGATTATATCATCTATCCGTTTGAGGGTAAATCCGCAAATGAGATATATTCTTTAATTTGCACCAATGTTGCAAAGGTGTACAACTCTCCTCAAAGAGTGATGAGTGCTGTAGAGAATACATCGGTATCTATCCATGCTTTTGCTGATGATATTCTTTACCAGAAGTCATTTCTTGGTCTCACGTTCTTTTACGAAGGGACATACAATCTTTTAATAGAAATAAAAGACGGACGAGTTAAAGTAAATGCTCCTACATTCGGAATGCAAACAGGAAAATCGGAAACTATTAACCGTAAAACCGCAGAGAAGATACTATCTGATTTCTTTGACAAAAAGGGAAGATTAAAAGAAAATCGTACCATTTGGAAGCTTCATGCAGAACAAATAATAAATAGCATATACAAAACCTTGTTAGGAATAGATAGTACTTGTAAAACAAGCAACGACTGGTAATTATTCACCAACATATATAACATCATGTTTTTAACATTAGTCATTGGTCTTGCTTGTACGGCTTAGTCCATATATTAAAGGGCAAGTAGAAGTTGGCTGGCTTATTTGTTTGGGTCAGCCTATTTTGTGGAATATGGGGAAAAAAACAAATTGATCGAAGAATTATAACTGCCAAAAGTTAAAGTTTGCTTAAAGTCCGCTTGGTTACACGAATGGAAGAAAAGCAGTAGCCGATCACGTTGATGGTGAGGTTTACATCACATACACAAATATCGTCTTGAATGGCGACGAAATGAGTGGTACAATGAGTGACAATAGTACGTCTATAAACTTCAAGGCGAAACGACAATAGTTTACTTGGACACAGAGACTTTTCCCCACTTGCTTTTGCAGGTGGGGATTTTTAATCGTCGTGCCTCATCATCCCGAAGGAATCCCGAGACCATCCCGAAGGATGAAAAACGTGAAAGTTTCATTTCCCAAACTTTCTTTCATCTTTCAGAAGCGGCCATACCTTTTTATTGGCATCAATAAAATGGTTTCCCCTATGGTGTGTTAAAGTTTTGTTAAATCTAACCAGGGGCGAGTAATGTTTGGGGGATTGTTCGTAACTTTGTTGCGTCTAATAAATCTTAGCGGTATGATTGCCGCATCTTCTGCAAAGGAGGTGCGTTTATTGTACCAGCATCTTTCGAATATAAAGTAATTTATATAGAGATTACTGCGCCGTGTCGATGGATAGGAAACTTCCATCGGGGTTTGCTAAGAGCCTTAGACAACACGTAGCGCAGTTTTTTCGTGTCTAAAACTTAGCGATATGAATACAAACGTTATTCTATCAAAGGATAGTAATCCAAGCGACATTGAGCGTTACTTCCGTGGCGTGTTGGAATTAGACCAACAAGAAAAAGTGTTTTCCGTATTTCTTGATGATGTTTGGATGCTTGCATACTCACGCAAGGATGCTGCTGTCAGAGCATTAAAGGCAAACTTTATGGAGAATGTGGACTTTATAGTTATCCACCAAGATGTGGAAAACGCAAAGGATGGCAGGCCGATTGATAACTACTATCTTACTTCCGCTTGCTTGGAGTACTTTGTAGCTCGCAAAGTTCGCCCAGTGTTCGAGGTTTACCGCAGAGTGTTCCATCATGTAGCAAATTCTTTTCAGCAGCCTAACCTCCAGGAACAAGTGAATGCGAAGATAACGTTCGCCGACTGGAGCGCAAAGTTCCTCAACCTGAATGATGCAAGCAAGCTGGGTATCGCAAAGCGTATTGGCAAAATGGTGGGCCTTGAAGACACCTTGCCAATGGCCGTGAATGCGGGCACGGAGAAGCCCGTGACGCACGCCTCCCGCGATCTTCTTCTTTCTCATGGTGTGGGAATATCCACACAGGCTTTCAACAAGGTTTTGGAGATAAAGGGAATTGTCAAACAGGCCACACGCCCTGGACGTGGCGGGAAAGTGCATAAATGGATGGTATTGCAGCCCGCATTTGACAAGTACGGACAAAACCAGCAGCATCCCAACTACCAGCAGCAGACGCAGATAAGATGGTATGATGCTACTTTTGCCGAGTTGCTTACCATTGTCGGCCTCAACAAACAAACGTCGCTCTCCATGCAATAGTGTGCGCGATAACACAAAAATGAAACGGAGGAAATCAATTTTTACATATCAATTATAATAAACAATGGAAAAAACCGTTATGAATGAGAGTGCAAAGAACAGAGTGTTGAACCCGAAGCTGGCCAAGGTGCTTGTCAGCCTCCACGCCGTCTATAAGGACTTCACGGAAGAGACCGATCGGGCGCAGGGCGAATACGGCGTCCACCTAAGCAGCCGGGTAGATGACTTTGTGGAGCACTACAATGCCATGTGCGACGACATAACCGACGCTATGGGCAAGATCATGGCCGTGGAGGTCAATAGCATAGAAGAGGACGACGAGAGCGGTCACCAGGAAGAGGAGGCCACTACTTCAAGCCTCGAATAGAATAGGGAAAGAGTTTTTGATTATTATATAAATCCATTTCCTGCTGGTTCGTGAGAATAGGCAGGTTTTCCCTTCAAGCCAAGAAGACATAGAACCTCGGATGACCCAGGGAGGGAGGCGCGCGGGCAATGTGCTCCCGCCTCCTCTTCCTTTCCTTTGGACAGGATAAACTTTTCCCTTCAAACCAAAAAGAGATACAGGTTCTGGTAAAACCCGTGGGGGCGTGCGGGTCAGGTGTGCGTCCCCATCCTTTTTCCTTTGAACCGGACAAACTCAGATGCTTTTAGTACTGGTTAGTTTTTAGTTAATTGTGTTATTCCATAACAAACCGTTCGCAAGAATAGTTAGTTCTTTTGTTTATGGTTAATTGAAAGTGTTCAGAGTTGGTTGCCCGCGAGGGTAGCCAACTTCTTTCAACGAGACTTCAACTGTTGCAGACCTACGATATACTCATAGTTAATACACATAGAAAGGTTTTGTTTTTTAGTTTCGAGTGAATATTTTGCGGGGATGGCCGTCCGTGAGGATAGCAGCCCCTTTCATTAGTCTTACGAATGATAATATTTGTACATCCCCAGCGGGGGGAATGCCATTATTCAATATAGTGTGGCTTTATTCACATTTTTGTGTGTCTTTTTTCCCTGTCGTCCGTGAGGATAGCAGGGTTTTTCTTTTCCTTCAAACCTACCCTACACTTAGAATCATCTGTAATGATGAGGTGTTTGGCCGTACCGAGCCCGCAAGGGCGTACTGGATGGGAGAGGGCACGTTCCTTTCCCATCCGCTTTTTCTGACCGTCAGGCATCCCAAAATCATTCCTCCATGATATGGCAATCGTGCCAATATGGCCTCAACAATGGCCGTCGCCCTGCCCTTCCTGGCTCCCCACCGATTCATGTAACTATGTGGACGGAAGACGGGATGGCGATAGGCGCAAAAAGTAACTATCCGTAAGTAGCACTTCGCCCAAAATCTGCAAGGCAAACCGTATTGCAACTGTTTCATAACTGTTGCAGAACCGTTTACAAGGCGTTTCAACACCTTTGTAAATTGTTGTGTTTTAGAAAGTTACAAGCCGATTACTGTTGCACAACTGTTTCAAACTGTTTGTAACTGTTTGCGAACCGTTTACGGGTGTGTTTTTGGGCAGGATTGCTTACAGACCAATAGTTAAGCAATATTGCCATTTTTGCGTTAATCTGTTAGTTTTCTCCCGTCTTCTTGGCGTGTAACCACCATGTAACTGCGGGAAAAGCCGAGAACTGATATACAAACTTTAACACTTGTGTTATTATTGTACTTATAACTCGGGGCAATATCCAATGTGTGTCGTAGCCTTAACTTTTGTTATTATACTTATAAACGAAGCGTAACACGTTGAGCATCAAATATTTACGGCGTTTTTATTTGGGAGTTTGGTGTCAAAACGCTTATCTTTGCACCGACAATTCTTTTCATTAAGTCCTGCTTGGGGTTGCGGCGGAGGAGATCACCCGCTGCTTCCCAAGGCCCTGCCAAGTGGATTTGGTGCATCCTTCGTGGAGGGTAGCGGGTTCGACTCCCGCCAGAGCCGCCAGGACAAAGTGAGAGAATAACTTGGAAGTCGCGCTCCATGTCTCAAATAGGATTAAGTCCATCTTTATAGGTAACACTATATATGCCCCTATCCTGAGTTCGTTGTGCGCGACACGAGCAAAGGATGGGGGATTTTCGTCTCATGAATTTAGGATGTATTTTCCAGTAACTAAGTTATGCATTTTTCCTGCTGGTTCGCGAGAATAGGCGGGTTTTCCAAAAGAATACAACATTAAACAAAATATAGAACGAAATGAAAAGAATGACAAGAAAAGAAGCTGCCGAGTATCTCGGCGTTTCAATCAGCACTATCTCCAACTACATGGCAGAGGGTGTTCTTGGTGGTTTCAAGGATCACAAAAACCTCATCTATGTGAATGCTGATGACGTGGAGAAGTATGCAAAGCAATACCGCATGATTCCTGCCAGCGAGAAACTGCTCCAGGAGAAGATTGACGAGCTGGAACGGTTGCGCAATGAGGTGAAAGAAGAGATTGCCGAGTTGCGGAAAGGATTCCTTGGCCCTACTTTGTCTCGTTTCAATCATCCAGCCATGGGATGGGCCATAACGACCTTGATCGAGATTGTAGGAGACATCCATATTCCGCGTAGAGAAGAAAGTGTGTTGCATGGAGTGCTCATAGGTGAAGATTTGACCGAGCTTGCCGAAGAAAAAGGCGTGACGATAGAACGCATACGGCAGATAACGATCAGCGCCTGCCGACACCTCTGCGACAAAGATCAAGAGTTAAGGAAAGACTTAAAGAGCAATGCCAGGCTATTGAAGGAGAATGAGGCCCTTTGCCATGATATAATCGTTCTCCAAGAATTTATCAAAAACATACCCGGCGTAAAATTTGAACGGGAGCTCCTTACGCCTCCTGCCTTGTTCTACAAGAAAATATCTAATTGTGGATTCAGCGTCCGAGTAACAAATAGTCTGACCTTCGGAGGTATTGAGACCGTAGGCGACATGATAACGAAATTCAACAGCTTTCAGCACATGTTGGACATGAGTGGGCTTGGCCGGGTAAGCCTCCGTGAGATTGAAGCCTTCATGAAGGAGAACCATCTGGTGTTCCGAAGAAAAAACGAAGGCTACAAGGAATACTTTGCCCGATTGACCAAATACGGAAAGTATAAGAAATGCTGATAGAGACAATTTGAAATGGTTCAACTGAACAGACGACAATAACATGATAGAGCTTAACAAAATATACAACGAAGATTGCCTGGAAGGAATGAAAAAGATTCCGGGCGGGAGCGTGGATTGCATTGTGTGCGATTTGCCGTATGAGGTGTTGAACAAGAACAATGCCAATGTGCAATGGGATAGAATTATTCCATTTGAGCCGTTATGGGGACAATACGAGCGTATAGTCAAGGATAATGCTGCTATTATACTCTTTGGGCAAGGTATGTTTACCGCCAAAATGATGCTGTCGAACTCGAAGTTATGGAGGTATAATCTGATTTGGGATAAGGTTGCCAAAAGCGGATTTCTTAATTCAAAACGTATGCCGTTAAGACAACACGAGGACATTTGTGTGTTCTACAAGCAGTTACCAACTTATAACCCGCAAATGGTAAAATGCGAGCCTCATAAAAGAAACCATACAAAAGGCAATGGCAAACATCCGCAAAAGAATAGTTGCTATGGAACATTTGTTGAAGTACCAACGATTGTTTCTGATGAGAAATATCCTACGTCTATAATATCCGTTTCAAAAGAGCACACGACTGGACATTTCTTTCATCCCACCCAAAAGCCCGTAGCTCTTATTCAGTACCTCATCCGTACCTACTCCAACGAGGGCGACACCATCTTAGACAACTGCATGGGCAGCGGAACCACCGCCATAGCGGCCATCCGCGAGAAACGCAACTTTATCGGCTTTGAACTCAACAACGAGTATTACGACAAGGCTTGCAAGCGCATCCGCTTGGAAATGGCGCAACAGACATTGTTTTGATTAACAAACAGTAGTAACTAATATGAAATGCAAGGCAGAAGGTGTTAAGGCGGATCCAGCCCAACTTGTTCGTTTGATACGAAAGGCGGGCCATTATAAACAACGAAACAACATAAGACAATGAAAGTAAGATTAGCAAAGAAACTGGCGCTCAGGCCGATGCGCAAACTGTCAACACGATGGATCATGCGGTTCTTCAACAATGACGCGAGGTTTGACAAAGCGTTTAGGATGATTAAGCGAAAGCGCAAATGACCAATATAAGCGTGTCTGTGCATCCAATAAGTCACCATGTGGAATGGAGTGGATGGGGGGCAGTCTCTCCTGCCCTTCGTGCCACGGACTACAAGTGTCCTCATTGTGTGTTGATAGAGTATGAGTAGCGACAAAACATACCACCACGCCAAGAAGGTTATGTGTGTGGTGGGGGGGGTATATACGAGTGTGTCCGCAAAGTTCAATCGTGGAAGCCTTGTGGGACTGAGCCGATGTCTAAAATCTACTACGAATGATGCGGGGATAATGATTGAGTATGAGTAAAGACGATAGTATCATATATAAGCGTGGAACTATCCGCAAGGATGGCAAGCTGTATGGCCGCTATCCCGACGGTTCGCTCTATCGCATCTACTCCACCAGCGACCGGCCCTTCCTTCAGCTGGTGGACATTGGAGGGGAGACATTTCTTCGCATACGCCAAGCCACCGAACAAGGATACACCGACTGTCCCTGTCCTGGAGCCGCCGACCTCAGCTATCCGTCCTCGGCTTTGAGGCGCAGTCGCACAGTCGGCGGGGGTAAGATCACGAACACTCTGACCGCTGCAAGTGGCGGAATCTGCGTGTTTGTTGAATTATAAAATTTTGATAGAGATGGATTTTACGGACTATGATCCCCGCAAGGGTCTCCGATGTGAATCATACTTTTGTAAAGATTTACGATAAACAAAGAAATACAACGATATGACAGAAGAATATTTGAAAAGGAAATATGAAGAGCTTGAATCAATGAAAGATGAGCAAAGAACGGACTGCACGGTGATACTGCTTTTGTGTGTACTTTTGCTATTGCAAATGCTTTTTCTATTGCTTTTCGCCTTTGCTTGAATATAAAAATGTATGACATATATCAAAGGCCTCGTGGTTACAACAAGGGTGGACGTTTGCGGACGGACGTCTGCCCAACTATCACGGAATCTGATTGGCAACAGAACTGCTTCCTTATAGAGGAATTTTCATAACTAAATATATCATCAACTATGATAACAAAAATAAACTTCGAAGATAGAACCATTAAGAGCTATGCCATACGCAAGTTTACGCCATTTGAGTGTTTCCGCCTGATGGGCGTGCGTGACGACGTTATCAAAGCCATGCAGAGCAACAATGCCCGGGCCGCAGAGATTGTTCCCGAGTACAAGGGGATGGGAAAGCCCGAAGACATGGCCATATCTGCCAGCCAGCAATACAAAATGGCGGGCAATAGTATCGTCGTAGATGTGCTTGCGGCCATATATGAGCAGCTGTGGTTTCCAAAGGCAACAAAGGCCAAGGGCGTGCAGTTGTCACTCTTCGAAGAAGAGACATTGCCCGACACTCCAGTAGAGGCCGATTCCGCCAACAAAGAGAAAGTCTTCCTGACCCTATTCTCTGGCTATGATTCGCAACTCATGGCAGCAGACGTTCTCCGCAAGCGCCATCCCGAGTTCAAATGGACGTGCGCAGGATGGAGCGACATTGACAAATACGCCTGCATGATGCACAACCTCGTATTTCCTCAGTATGCCGACAAAGCATTGGGAGACATTACGAAGATAGATTGGCGAAAAGTGAAGAATACCTTAGCGGGGAGGCAAATTGTAGATATGCTCACTTACAGTAGTCCGTGTTTCGTCGCAGGAACGTTGGTTCAAACTTCCGACGGCCTCAAAAAGATAGAAAGGGTAACTGCGTCCGATTATGTAATAACTCACAAGCGAGAGTATCATCGAGTATTGCGTGTCGGGAGTAAAAAGGCAAATGAAATAATCAGAATAAAAGGAATGTGCATTGATGAAATTCTTTGTACGCCAAATCACCCTTTCTACGTTAGAGAAATGTATAGGTGTGGTAGCAAATGGCAGCGAGCATTTCGTGATCCAAAATGGAAAGAGGCGGGATGCTTGACCAAGGCCGACTACCTCGGAATTGCAATAGATGGTTCCAGCAAACTGCCTAATTGGGAAGGAACAATTCTTAATTACGGGGGACGCAATAATTATCGGGTAAACAAAATTCGTGACATGTTTGAGTTGCCGAATTTTTGGTATATTATCGGACGTTATGTTGGTGACGGCTGGACCCGTGACGATTCTTTACAAAAGCAAGTATTCATTTGCTGCTCCGACAGAAACGAAGATTTGTTAAAGAACGCTCTTTGTTCATTAGGTTTCAACGTAACCGTAACGGACAAGGACAAGAAATGTAGGAGATATACCATAAGCAGCAAAGAGCTAATGGAATTTGTTGGGAGATATGGTCATGGCGCAGCAAACAAGCGAATTGATACAGAAACCATCCAATTGCCAGTAGGTATCCTTAGAGAGTTTTTACGGGGATATACTGATAGTGATGGGTGTTGGATTCAAAAAACAAAAGAGCACAAAATTACAACGGTAAGCCGCGAGCTCGCCTACGGTATCGTACAGGTCGTCGCAAAGGTGCATCATCGGCCAGCGAGATTATACAAAGTAGTCATGCCAAAAACAACCATCATAGAGGGTCGCAAGGTTAATCAGCGTGACTTTTATCAAGTCGTATGGCATACAGAAGTGCGCAAACAAGATAAGGCGTTTTACGAAGACGGATATATTTGGTATCCGTGCACTGGGGTAGAGAAAACAGAATTTCACGAATTGGTGTATAATATGGAGGTGGATTCTGACAACTCTTACATGGCTAACGGAACGATAGTGCACAACTGCCAGGATATTTCACAATGTGGCAAACAAATGGGGTTGAAGGAAGGATCCGGCACTCGTTCTGCCCTATTGTGGAACGTGGTGGACGCAATAGAGGTGTTGCGCCCCAAGTATCTGTTGCAGGAGAATGTGGCCGCATTGGTGAGCAAGAAGTTCATGCCCGACTTCCAGCGGTGGCTTGATAAACTCTCTTCGCTCGGATATGTGTCAAAATGGGCACGGCTCAATGCGCGATACTATGGCGTACCACAAAACAGAGACAGAGTGTTTTGCTTAAGCATGCGAAAAGAAGTTGCCTTCAACTACCAGTTCCCAGAACCCATAGCACTTCAACGAAGATTGGAGGACGTACTTGAAGAGGAGGTGGCCGACCGATATTTTCTCAAAGATGATGCCGTAGGGAAGTTCCTTGAGGCCAACAACTCGGACAACGCCCTATTCGTTCAGTTTGACCTTCCACCAACACACGAGGAAGCAATGTTTCTCAAGACATGGCTCACCATGTGGATGCAATCAGCCGATGGTTGGGAAATGACATCCGTAAGTCTTCAACGCGCCCTTTGCTCCGCAAAGCAGGAAATGGAGTTGTCTTATTCCGTATTCAAGGACAAGGGGGTGACCGCATTAGGCGAAGAGTTTGAACGACTATTCTCGGAGAATATGGAGAGGAAGAATGATGGAGTGTAGGATTACCCGCGTCTCGCCAGTATTTCCGCTTTCGGGTGGGGTAAACGGGCAAATGGTGAATGTGACGGACGGCCATTGTTCGACCACCATAACAACAAGATACGAGGCGATAGGCCCTACCAATATCATCACGCTCGCCCACTATCCCATGACAGTAGTATTGTATGAGTTTGAATAAAAGAACGTATATCCCTATATACGCCCAAGTTCTGTTGCTTGGCTCTCTCCAACAGCATTGCGTAAAGCAGCCAGTTCGGGGTGGGTATAGTTCGACTTTAGGAACGACTGACTTAGGGCTTCCAAAGATAGTGATTGAATATAAATAAAAAATAACGACAAAATGGTATTTATCCTTAATTCCGCAACACTATAGTTTAACATTATT
>ULYL01031697.1_pt1 | contig 18263 bp, 8 predicted proteins | sample 1962211 | NCBI WGS metagenome assembly ULYL01 (sample SAMEA4835864, study PRJEB28245) | human gut metagenome | biome: gut microbiome; material: fecal sample | place: Denmark | collected 2008
GGTGATCACGTCGCAAAGCTCGGTGTATACGTGAATGCGATAATTTTCGTAAAACACAACCTCTGTCGATTTCCTTAGCAAATTGTTTTTATATTCTTCGAATTCTTTTGCAACCCGCGCGATCACCCGCTCTTTCGGCGTTAAATCTTTCTTTGACGTTTTCTCTGCGTTTTCATCTGCTTTTTGCGCTTCTTCACTTCTTATATCCATTGCATATTTTTTCAATTCCTCGTCGGATATATTTTTCGCCAACGCCGAATAAACGCCGTTGTTATTCCACCCGTAATATTCGAAAAGAATATCTAACGGAAAACGCTTATAATACCTTTCAAGAAGCGGCTTCAAATATGGTTTTGCTTCTTCACTCGAAGCAAACTCGCCGTTAAGCGTCTTTTCTATCGCTTCCCGTTCTTCAAAGAAAATATTGGAAAGCGAATCGGCATACGCGCCGTCAAGATAACTCATTTCTTCGTTCACGACTTTGCTCGCGCTTTCAACAACGCCGTGCCAAGCCGTCAGATACGCTTTCCCTTCTTCCGAATTTACAAACGCTTCCCATGCGGGCTTTTCTACGCCGTATAAACTCTCGGTATCTTCGAAATCCCCGTTTTCAACTTTCCCTTCCGTATCGTTTTTACCAAGCCGATAAACTTCTACGCCCGCGCCCGAAAGTACTCTTGCCATACCGATTCTTACGGGCAACATTCCGTTCCACGAATAACCGTATTCGTGCATTTGTTCCTGCGTTACGGTATAATCGGGAAGCACGCCGTTTTGTTCCGCGGCTTCCGAGGGCGATTCATACCATTCTTCTGTCAACATAATCTCGTTTTCACTTGTTTCTGCTCCTTTCGACTGCAACGATTTTTCTTCTTCGGGTTCGTCAAAAAATGCGATTTTTAAGCCCGCGCTTATAAAGGCGCTCGCAAATTCCTTGAATAGCTTTTCGTCTATTGTCAAAGTTTTTACTTCCCTTTCGCCCGCTTTAATATATGAAGGTGGAAATTTCGACAACGCCATCAATTCTTCTGTCGTATCATCGAAGCAAGTGTAATCTCCGTCCTTTACGGCAAACACCATCGCGCCGGGGTTCTGCGCTTCGGTTTGCTTGTACATTTTATATAATTCTTCTGTCAACATAGTTTTGTTTTCCCTTGTTTTTGTTCGTTTCGGCGGCAATGATTTATATTGCCGTTCTTCCGCTTCGTTCGCCGCCGCTTCATCGCGCGAATCGCCGTCGTCCATCGCCACGATGTCCTGTCGGTCGAGATCGAGTTCCGAATTGATTGTAGATAATTCTTCGCCGATTTTTTCGATTGCCGCCGCGTGTTCGAACGGCAATTTTACTTGTTCTTCCGTGATTGCGAGATCCTCTTCCGTCCGCTTTATCTCGGATTCTATTACATCCTGCCGCTTCGGAAAATCTTTAAGGAAATTTTCAAGCCGAATCAGATTTCCGCTTTCACTTTCTCCGATTTCCATTTCGTATTCCCCTACCCCGCTCAGCGTTACACTCCGATTTAATAATAGGTTTTGCATAAGGTTCATTCGGATCTTAAAGCCGCAATATTTCGCTACCGTAGTCCCCGTAGGTTTGCTTCGAAGTGCTTCCATCAACGCTCTGCCGCCTTCCTTCTTATCGGTATACGTTACGCCGAGTACGTTGATTTCGAAATTTTCCGGATCGTAAACCGTCTGCACGGTTTTTATATCCGTTTGTATATTTTCCGCTTGTTTTCTCAGCCGTGCGAGCTTTTCGGGGTAGCCGCGCCGCAATTTATCCTGCATCGAATATAAATTCGTATTGTATTCTCCTTCAAGAATTTTCAGCCGCCCCAATTCCGTTTCCAATTCCATTTTCCGCTTAATTTTCGGGTTTGCGGATGTGATTGCCTTGATTTCCGCGTAAGATAGCGTTGCTTCGTCGATATCAGCCGCTTCGCGCACCGTTAAATCGCCCCGATCGATCTGCGATATAAACCGCTGTTTGTTTTCAAGGATCTGATACGAATAACTATCGAACGTTCTTTCCGTTGCATACGTGTAAATATGTATTTTTTTATTCCGATTGCCCTGACGAATACCGCGCCCGTTCCGTTGAATAAGGTCGCGCGGGCGGTACGGCGCGTCTAAGTGGTGCAACGCGACAAGCCGCTCCTGCACGTTTGTTCCCGCGCCGCATTTTTCCGTACTCCCTATAAGCACTCGTACCGTTCCCGCATTGATTGCGTTGAATAAATCTTGCTTCTGCTTATCCGTATTCGCTTCGTGAATATACGCGATTTCCTTTTCGGGGATTCCGTATTCCACGAGCTTATACTTCAAATCGTTGTAGGCGTCGAAATCTTTTCCGTATTCGTAATCTTCATACGCCTTTTTCGGCGTGGATAAATCGCAGAATACAAGTTGTGTTCCCTTGATTTCTCTCGAATTTTTCCATTCTGCATACACATACCCCGCGCACACGCTCAATTTGTTAGGTCTTTCGTCCGGTAAATTCGGATCGAAAGTTCGCGCGTCCAAAGCAAGCCGCTTTCCGTCGCCCGTTACTTTCAACATATTATCTTCGTGCGGATCAACGCCGCCGGCATAGATACGTTCCGCGCGCAGCGCGATTTCTTCCGTCAGCATTTGTATCGTTTCCGTCGGCTTGATTGTAATTGTTCTCCTTTCCGCTTCCGGTACGTCCAGCTTTACCATATCGCTCGTCTGTACGTCGGCAAACGTTCGGTATAATTTCAAGAGTTCCGGCAAATTCGTAAATTTAGAAAATCGCGTTCGTGTACGATACCCTTGCCCGCTCGGACTTAATTCGAGTGCCGTTACCGTTTCGCCGAAATCTGCCGCCCAGTTATCGAAAAACGTTATTCCCAATTTTTCAAGCGTGCGCTTTTGCAAATACGTCTGCATTATGTACATTTCCGCCATACTGTTCGAAATCGGCGTTCCCGTTGCAAACACAATACCTTTATCTCCGCCGCGAAGTTCCGTTATGTATTCCGTTTTCAGTTGCATATCGCTCGCTCGCGCGCTCGCCGCTTTCGATATGCCTGCTACGTTATTCATCTTCGTGAACATAAACAGGTTTTTGTATGCGTCCGCTTCGTCTACGAAAAGATAATCCACGCCCAATTTTTCAAACGTAAGCACGTTGTCTTTGCCTTTATCGTCCAAAAGCTTTTTTAACGCCGCTTCCTGCATTTTTTTAGACCTTTCAAGTCCTTTAATCGAGGCGCGCGAGGCAAAATTATTAATCTGATATTCGATTGTTTCTTCTACTTGCCGGATTTGTTCTTCGATCTTTTCTTGTTGCCGCTCTTTCGATATATTGATTTTCGCGAACGCGCTCTGCGATATGATAATCGCGTTCCAATCGCCCATCGCCGCTTTCGAAATAAATCTTTCGCGGTGCTTTTTATCGATATCGTCTTTCGTCGTCGTTAATATTCTCGCGGACGGATATAATTTCAAATATTCGTTCCGCCATTGTTCCACAAGGTGATTCGGCACGACGATCATCGCTTTTTTGCACGTGCCGAGCCGACGCATTGTTTCTATCGCCGCAATCATCGTATACGTTTTTCCGCTTCCCACCACGTGATGTAAAAGCGTGTTTCTGCCCGTGGATATTCGCGCTACGGCGTTTTTTTGGTGCGGGCGCAATTCTATTTCCGGATTCATTCCCGGAAATTTCAGATAGCTTCCGTCATACATCGGCAATCGAATACGGTTAAACAATCTGTTATACGTTGTTTCCAAGTCATCTCGTCTTACGGGATCTCGGAAAATCCAATTTTGAAACGCCGCTTTGATTTTATTTTGCTTTTCGCGTGCTTTTACCGTTTCCTTTTGATTAAGTACCTGCTTTTCTCTGTTGTCTTCCTCCACGGTATCGTATATCTGCGTAGAACGTTGGTTTAAGCAATCTTCAAACAATCTGAACGCGGTTGCCCGCCCCGTACCGTATACCTGCTCTACATTCGCCACCGATGCGCCGCCGTAATAGTTTGATTTTTCTACTTTCCAGCTTGAATCGAACGGATTGTAATTTATATGAAGTATTTGCCTATAATACGTATTATTGATTCCGAGCAAATCGCATAAAAATTCCTTGTAATACTCTACGTCTACCCACGACGAGCCTAATCTTACGCCGATTTCGCTTGCTTTTACTTTTTCCGGTTGCGCCGCTCGCAACGCCGCTATGTTCGTTTCATAATCGATTAGCCCCGGATTCGTTTGTTGCATCCGCTCTGCCGTTTGCAATTTTTCCGTTACTTCGCCCGACAAATATTCTTCTGCCGTTTCAAAACCAGAATATTTATCGTTCGGATCTACCGTTTCGGGGTTTCGGAATACCGTGTTGCCGAGTTCCGATACCACCGTTTCGTAATTCTTGCCCGTGAGTTCTTCGATATACGATATATCCGCTTTACCGCAATCGTTCTTCGAGATTTGCAACGCGTCCAAGCAGTTTTCGGTTTTCACCGCCGCTTCATACGGACGGATCGTTCGCTTCGTGAATATATCCGCTTTTTTCACGCTCTTTCGGTTTTCCGTCATTTCTTCGCAAGCGAATAACAACGCGCTATCTCCGTCTTCACGGAATAAGCGTTCGTTCGTGGAGCTGTTTATATAGCCGTATTTTTTCACAAAACCGTCGTACAGCTTGCCGAGTTTTTCTTGCGCTTTCGCCAGCGTTTCATCATCGCAATTTTTTGTCTGTATTTCGATGATTTCTCGTAATGCCGTGCGCAAACCGATCATTTTTTCTATTCGTTCGTATGCGTCTTTCGGCTGATGAGGGATTTCTTCTTCCTTCATTTCATCGCCTACGCGACGATACAATTTCCCATTTTCTGCCTTATAATTCATCTGTCGCACCGAATAATCTACTTCGATTGCGTGATTTTTTTGCGTTTCCGCTTCTTCCGTGGGTTCGGGATTGACGTAAAAATCTTGCGGTAATCGACTTATAGCCTCATTTATCGCTTCCGATAAATCTCTGCCGTCTGGTTTTACGGTTATATCTTCCGCCCCGTAAAGTCCCGTTTCTTTGGCAAGCGTACCGAGTACCATTTCAGGGTGATCGATATAATAGTTGTTTATCTCGTACCCTTCTTCGGTCTTACCCGTTGAAAGCCATTCGGTGTTTTCGATAGTCGCGTTTATTTTTTCTTCCCGCTTACGGAAAAACAGAATATCCGTTACCACTTCGGTATTCGCCGTCTGCTTGAACGCCGTATTCGGTAGCCTTACCGCGCCCACAAGTTCGGCTCTGTCCGCGATATACTTGCGGATAGACGGATTTTGCTTATCCATCGTGCCTTTGCTTGTGATAACCGCCATTAAGCCGTTCGGTTTGATTTTGTCGATACCTTTGGCGATAAAATAATCGTGAATATAGAAGTTATACTTGTTGTAGTCGGGATCGAAAACCGTATAACCGCCAAACGGAACGTTTGTAACCATCAGGTCGAACGAGTTGTCTGCGAACGACGTTTCTTCAAAGCCTTTTATTTGAATTTTCGCTTGCGGGTACAGTTTCGTTGCGATTTTACCCGTAACTCTATCGAGTTCTACACCGTAAAGTTTTGCGCCGCTTGCTACCTCTTGCGGCATAAAGCCGAAGAAATTGCCCGTTCCCATTGCAGGCTCTAAAATGCGGTTATTGCCTTTTACGCCGAAACGTTCAAGTGCATCGTAAATACCGTCGATTACGGTTTTGCTTGTGTAGTGAGCGTTCAGAACGCTGCCTTTTGCCGCCGCGTATTCTTCTACACTTAGAACGTCTTTCAGTTCCTCATATTCGTTTTGCCAAGCGACATTATGTTCGTCGAACGCTTGCGCCAAACCGCCCCACCCGACATACTTTGCAAGCACTTTCCGTTCTTCGTCGGTTGCTTCTTTTTGCGTGTTTACAAGCCTATTGACTAACTTTATGGCTTCGACGTTGTTTTTGAAACGCTGTTTTGCCCCGCCGAGTTCGCTTTGTTCAAACCCGATTTTCGTAAGATCGGTATTATTTTCTTTTTTGGCTTCGTCGGTAGGCTCTATCGGCGTTATCTCGCCGCTTTCGATTTGGTTTTCAAGTTCTTCCTCTTCTTTCGTCTTTATGCCTACGATAAACGGTATCTCTTTCGCCTCGCTCGGTTTATCGGTGATGTATTTGTCATCTTCAATGCAATCGCATACCTTTTCCGCAAATTGCACCCACGAAAGATTAACGCGCCTTTGAGTATTTCCGCTTCCATCGTATTCGGCAAGCCACACGCCGTTTGCGTCGTATCGCGCTAAATATTCGCCTGTACCCTCGGTTGAAACTCCGTACTCGACTTTCAGAAAATCGGCAAACTCTATAACTTCCGTTGTTTGCGCATACTCGTCGAGAATTCGTTGTTTTCTCGGAAGATTTGTTCCGCAAATCACTTTGTATAAAAATGCTGTCTTTGCCTTTTCTTCCTCTTCCCGCTCGTGTTTAAGTCGTTCTTGTTCTTTCCGATACGCGGGATATGCGCTCGCTTCCTTTTCCGTGAAATACTTATCTTCGTCGATTAAATCGGCAATGTCGTAAGCCGCCTGTTCCCATTTCAAAAACAGCTCTGTCTTTTGTCCGGTTGTTTCGTCCTTATGGGCAAGCTTTAAGCCTTTGCCGTCCGACCATATTTCATACCCCGAAGAACTCATCCCGCCTATGCCGTATTCGTGTTTCAGAAATGCGGCGAACTCTTTGTCCGTGGGATTTGTCTGATACTTCTCGTAAATGCGATACTTCCCGTATTCAAATCCGCTTCCGTTTTTCAAGCCCCATTCTTTGAGTTTTTCTTCGGGCGTTTGCTCGTCAAACGAATCGAACAACGACGTCTGCCGACTCGGACGATTTTTACGTTCCCAAATCGGCTTGCCCTTTTTTTCGGGTTTCGATGCCTTTTTCGGCTTCTCGCTTTCTTCGACGTCGTAATCTTCCGCTTCTTCGTCTGCTTCATCGGTAATTTCTTCTTCGTCCGTTTCTTCTTCGGCTAACTCATCCTCGCCGCTTTCCTCGTCGGTGTTCGGCTCAACGGTATCCGTGTCATCTGCAAAATCGGACTGTATTTCGGCTGTTTCTTCCGTTTCGTCCGCTTCTTCGGATTCAAACGCTTCCTTGAAATCTTCTTCTGTCGGCTCGTCCGATTCTTCCTGCTCGGATATAATACCGTCGATTTCCGCGCTTTCGTCGGGCGATAAATCGGGCAAAACCATATTTTTTCTCGCTTCTTCGCGCGAAAGAAGTATATAAGGCTCTGCGGGCGGCTCTGCTACCACTACACTTACCGACTCAATGATTTTCGAAAAATATCTATCCGCGATGTGATACGGGAAACCGCACATCGGTACTCTTTCGGGCAAGCCTACGTTCCGTCCCGTAAGCGTTAAATCGAGAATGTTTGCAGCTTGCTCTGCCTTTTCGCCCATGATCTCGTAAAAATCGCCTAATCGGTACGCCACTATGCAATCGGGATTTTCCTTTTGAAGCTTTGAATATTCCTCGTAATAAGGCGAAACCGTAGGCTTTTCTTCTACCGCCGCGGGCGGTTCGTCCGATTTCGGAAGCATAGGCTCGTCCGAAACGAAATCTTCCTCGGTGTCGTCAATCACGGGTATTTCGTTGACTTTTCTCAAATAGGCTTCATCGATTCCCTCGCGGACATAATTCGTCCACTCGAAAATTTCTTTAAGCATCAGGGCATTTTCTTTATCGCTATACGGATAGCCGTGAAGCAAAATTCCGTTGTCTTTCGGAAACGCCGTCGCGCTGTATAAACTGTATGCTATGCCCTCAGCGTACAATCGTAATTTCTTCTCGTTCGCATAAAAATTTTCGTTGCGCTCCAAATACGTTTTTACGCCGAAATAAATATTATTATACGCACCGCGATTGCTTTCTGACTGATTTGTTCCGTTCAGCTCGTCTAAGCCTTGCAAAATCTTGTTTAACGGCATAATCCGGCGGCGATACCGTTCTTTTCCATAAGTATCGGCAACATCGAATACATAACGTTTGTTACCGTCGGTATCGTAATATCCGATGCCGTGGCAACCCGCTTTAATTCGCCGCCCTTGCTCGTTCCATTCTTGTAAAGAATAGCACACGCCCGCAGTTGGTCTTATTAAAACAATTTGGCACGTTTCACGTAAATCGATATGCGGATTTTGCGAAACAAAACGATATAAATTTCGTATCTCGTTACCGTTGGCGAGCAAATCATATATCGTTCGTCTATGTTCATATCTTGTGTTTATTTCTCTTTCTGTCATAGTTTGTCCTTTTCTTTTTTACGTGATAGTTTTGTTTATGATAAGGATATTGCGTTCCGAAAATATCATAATAAGTTTGATTGCGATCTTCCGTCGTTGGAAAATATACGCTGTAAAATGCCCATTCCGCGCCCATTAAATAAGATAAAACACCGATTTCGTCTTTGGTAAATTTTTTCCTTTTCTCTAACCTTTCATTAAATTCTTGTTTGGTGATATGTAAAGCGTAAGCTATCATTTTTTGCGTATAGCCGTATTCGTATATCCATTTTCTTATGATACTCTTTTTTAACGCATACCCCTCGTTATTATTTTCCGACATTATGTATTCCTTTCTTTAACTTTCTTATTTTTCTTATAATTACGTGTTTTTCTTCACCCGATTTTTCTTTAAGGGCGTCTACCGCATACTCTATTTCTTCATCCGTCAGGGCGTCCGCGCTCGGAAGCAACCGCACCCCACCATATCGCCCTTCATAGGTTGTGATTTGGTAACAAAACGATAAATCGATTAAATGCCTTTGAATCGTTGAAATATTTACTTCGATTTTCTTTGCCATTTCACGCATTGTATGTAGCCTATTGTCCTCTAATATTTTCATTATCATATTTTGTATGTATCGGCTTTTCATCTTTTCCCTCTAATGCACGCCTATCTTACAATGTTAACTCAATGGTGGTTTGCCCGATTTAAAAAGTTTTTTTCAATTTTTCTATATTATTCCTTTCTTTTTTCTGTTTTTTCGCAAGAAAAAACAGCCGCACGAATCCTGCTTTCACAGAAATCGTGCGACCTTAATTCTACAAATTTACTCTTTATTTTACTTTCAACAAATAAATAGTTGCCCTTATTTGTCCTCCCGTAAATTTATTTTTATCATTTCAAAAAAACTTTTGTACATTTTTTATCCTCTACTAAAAACATCGCCCTGCCGTTTTTCCACATTTTGCAATTTATCAGTTTAATTCTTTCTTGACTTGCGACTTCGCCGATATTGCCGACGTTAAACAATGAAAATTGCTTCCACTATATTTTCATTTTTTTAAACATTGCCGCTTCGTAAGGTTGTAAAAATACCTGCCCTTGCGCCGTTCTTCCGTTCATAAGATTGATAAACCCTCCTTCCAGATCAACAAACCCTTCTTTGTTTTCTGTTTCCACGGCAGAAAATCCGACTTGCTTTGTACCGTTTTCAGCGAAATATTCGGTTAAAATTACGTTATCGCTCGCTTCTGCCAAAGGTAAAACGCCTGCTTCGCTTTCCAGTAGTTTCCGTAAATCTTCCCCACCGATCACGCTGCCGACAAGTATTATCTTGCCTTTACCGAGTTTCCGACGAGTGATTACAAATTCTTCACGATCTTCATATTTCGCAATACCTTCCGTTCCATCGCACAAAACATAAGAATCGTAACAATCGCTTAACGGCAACTGCTCTCCCGCATATTTTCCGTTTATCCACGTTGCCGATGTTATTTCGTTTCCTACGGGATTACAATCCGTCGTATACACGCCTGCTATCTTTTCAAGTATACCATAAGGACTATATGTAAATCTGCTCATATTTTCATCGAAAATATCGCTCATCGGTCCTACGATCCATACGCCGCCGTCTTGTACCCACGCCGAGATTTTATCTGCCGTTTCTTCATCAAGCGTAGCTACAAACGGCGAAATCAATACGGCGTATCCGGTTAAATCGTGCGGCAGATCGATTACGTCAACGTTATAATGTCTGAGCGCGGCGTGATATTTCTTGCGTAGTGTTTCCCGATAATTGAATTTTTCTAATATCGGCGCAAACGAAAACATATTTGCGGCTTCGGACGAATAAAGCAAGGCAACGCGGCTTTTAATTTTCGCAGCCGACAAAAATTCTTTGCATTTTTCCAGAGCATTGCTTGCAACTTTAATTTCTTCCGTTACCCGATACGCTCTGCCCGCCGAAGAATACAATGCGCCGTGCGCTACCTCGTGTCCGCTCCTTTGCGCGCGAAACAACCAATACATATTCATTTCCGCGCCCTTAAAAAACGGAAGCAATGTATTGATATAACAGTTTTTCTGCGGACGATACCCGAACCACGTTTCAACCGCGCCGTTCCATCCTGCCTGCGTTTCCGTTACCCAAAACGGTTTATCTTTTACGCACCGCAAAAAATCGTAAGAAAACGTGGTGTAAGGCAAATCGATTGCACGATCGTAATGATTAAACTGCACTACGTCTAAATTTTTCGCAACTTTATAATAACTTAAAGTATTGTTCGGCATCATATCCGTTCCGACGATCCGAACGCCGTGTTTATGCAAAATTTCCGCTTGCTCATCAAGATACGAACAAATTTGTTCGCATTGAAAATCAAGCCAAGCCTTTTGCAAAGACGGATGATTCCAGTCGGTATCGTAAGGCGGCTCTATCTCGGAAAAATCGTTGAACGACAGCGACCAACGCTCCATTCCCCAAGCCGCATTTAACCGAGCGACCGATCCGAATTTCTTGTGTAACCGCTCACGGAAAGCCTTTTTACATTGCGCGCAAAAACAACCGCCGCCGTATGGGAAAATTTCGTTATCGAGCTGCCACCCGATCACGCCTTCCGTATTCGCAAACGCTTCTGCAAGTTTTTTTGTAACAAGCGCGTTTTTTTGCCGCATAATTTCAGATGTCTTGCAAGTATGGCAACGCGAAGCTACCCTTGATCGCTTTCCCGACTGTTCCACCCGCAAAGTTTCGGGATATTTTTGATACAACCAACGAGGCGGCGTTGCCGTAGGCGTGCAAAGCACCGTATCTATCTCTGCCGCGTGTAGTTTTTCGATAACTCTTTTCAGCCATTCCGTGTGAAATTCGCCTTCGACGGGTTCGATTTTCCCCCACGCAAATTCACCGATCCGCAACACGTTGATCCCGATTTCTTTACACCGTGCGATGTCGGCATCAATTTCGCTTTCCGCCCACAATTCGGGATAATAAGCCGCACCTAAATACAATTTATCCATAGAATTTTTCCTCGCTAAATCTTTTTCACTTTCAACCGCCCGTCTGCATCGATAAGCAATTCGCAAATACGAGCCGTATTATAACTTTACGCCGATGTTTTTTACCGCTTCGATAAGGCGTTCGGCGTAAAACGCAAAGCCTTCATCCGATGGATGCAACCTCGTGTCGCTGAATACTTTTTCATCGTGCGGAACGAAATCGTAGCAGTCGATAACGTACATATTCTTATACTTCGCCGCAGCCGCGATAACGTCCTTGATTCTGCGGAAATCGCCAAACCTTTGCACGGCTTCGGTTTTATCCAAATCCCTACGCCAAATCGGACAAAGCGCGAATATGGGTACGGTAGGATAATTTTCGTGAAGCACGGCGTAGAACTCCCCCGCGCGTTTCTCGACGTATTCGCGAGTATACACATTCCAATCGTTTGTACCGTAGGCGACGAATATTGCCGCGGGAATGTAGGTTTCCTTGATCTTCGCGATTTCGGGTTTGAAAAAATCGCCTCCGACCGCTTTGTTGTGTTCGTTCGCCCCGAACGCTTCCGCAACAAGCGTGGCGTACTTTTTAGAAGTAAACATCGCGTCATATCCGTGCGTGATTGAATCGCCAAAGAACAAAAATGTTTTCTCACGTTGTGCAGGCATAGCGAAAGTCGCGCCCTTGAACTCAACTTCGGCAATATCGATGACAACAGACCACGGAAGATAAATTCTAACGGTTTTCTCACCCGTCGGAAGCGCAAACTCGCCGCGAAAATCGCCGACTTTTCGGCATATTTCTGGATAAAAAGCGTGTGGCATATCGCCTGCGTGGTTGGTGATACTTCCCACACCTTTGCCGTCCGCCGTGATGTCGATTGAAAAGTAAGTACGCGAACTACCTTCGCTCGCGGTAAATGCTATTGCCACCGCCGTCGCATCGGTTTTGGCGGAAAAGCAAACTCCCGCCGCGCAATCAAGTTGGCAAACATAAACTGTGCCGTCGTAGGCATGCGCCTGCTCCGGCGTGAAACGATGCGGACGTGCTTTACCATTCGAAACCGTTACGTAAGCCGCGCCGCTTATGTATTTTTCTATTTCGTTTGCGTTAATTTCCATCGTTCATTTATCCTTTTACAAATTCCATGCTTTACTATCGGATAAAATCGCATTATGCAAATCCCTTCTTACACGATATGTATCCATAAAATCGAAACCTTGAAAATTATTCCGTATGTTATTATATCTTGTCGCATTGGTAAGAATAATCACATACATATTCATACGCCGATTGAAAAATAACGATACTCCGGTCCAACCGGTGTGGCCAAAAGTCGTTCCGTCGGCCGGAAATAAATTTCCGACATTGATGTTACTCTCGTTTACTATCTGCCAACCAAGTCCTCGGTCGTCAAAATATTCATTACGAATGCACCCAGATGTATAATCGCGCTCGGAAAGTCTATAAATTTCGGACGCAAATACAGCATCGCTTTTACTCATTATACCGTCCGCAAATTTTTCTATATCTGCAATACACCAAAAAGAAGCGCCGCTCCCGGCTATACCACCCATATTATAAACATTACAATCGTCTACACGTAGATTTCCAACATCCTTGCGCTCAAAGCATTCGGCAGCATTCGGTTCATCTATCGCAATGTTAAAACGGCTTCTTTCAAGTGAAAGCGGAGTCTTGATAAATTTTTCAAAAAGCTTATCAAGTGTTAACCCGTATATAAGTTCGGCAATATACCCGAGTAAAATCGTACCATTACACGAATATCTGACTTCCGTAGACGGCGAAAAAGCAAGCGGCTCTGCCAAAATATGTTTTATAACCGCATCTCTCCCTTTCGCACCTATTTCTTTCGGTATATAGTTCCGCACTATACCTGATGTGTGTGTCAGCAATTGTTGAATAGTGATACTTTGCTTTATTGCGCAATCTTCCGAAAAAAACGATTTATCGAAAAACTTTCCGATTTTTGTATCAAGAGTCAACTTTCTCTCGCCTAATGCCTTGAAAATAAGTGGCGCGGTAACAAGTACCTTTCCGCAACTTGCAACATCAAAATAGGTAAATCTATCTGTATCTCCGCCGAAAGTCTCAATCAATTCGTCATCGCGCTTGATCGCTACTGCTACGTTTCCGAAACGCTTATTTTCCACCCCTTGCTTAATACATTTTTTAAGATTTAGAATATTCATATTCGTTATCACACCTTCTCTTATAATATAAATACTTAGTTTTTTGCGAGAAAACTAAGAAAAACCTTAAATACAATCTGAAGAAACTTTACACTCTTTTTATTCTCAATTTTCCGTCGTCGCCGATTAAAAGTTCGCAAATACGCGCCGTTCTGTCATCGGATGTCAACGCAGAATTTTTATCTCTGCCGTGATATACCAGATATATTTTTCCGTTCTCTTCGATCACGCTGTTATGCCCCGTGCAAATTTCCGTATCGTCCGCACATAAAAGAGGCTCAAACTTATCGGCAGAATTTTTGATAAAATCGATTTTGTTTAATTCATCCGAGATGTCTTTTGAATACGCATACCCTAAATGATATTCCGCTTTCAGATAAGAATTTGCGCTGTAAATACAGTAATGCACCCCGTTTTTCTTGAAATAACACGCACCTTCTATCGTGTACCAGTCCTGCCCTTTTTTAAAGCGATCCTTTTCGTATATTTCTTCTTTCAGCGAAGGACGTACCACGTCTTTGGGTTCGTTTTTAACGTGGAATTCGTCAATCATCTTATCCGCCACAATATACGTTCCGGCTTTTTCCGCTTCGTAGTCGTTTACGGAATAGAAAATGTATAGTCCCGATTGGTTTTCGGCAAGATGCGCGTCAATCGAAAACGGCGGCAACAAATCCGCGACGAACGAAAAGTTCCCGTCCGCACGATCGCTTACCGCTACTTTCAGATTTTCCCGATGCACATCCGTTTCACATTCGGGCATTGACGAATAATACATAAAAAATTTGCCGTTGCGTTCGATTACGCAGGGCGCCCAGTACTCTTTTTGCAACTCAACGCGTAAAACTACACCGAGATGCCGCCATACGCCGAACAAGCTCTCGCTTTCGTAGCAATGAACCCCGTCTACTCCCGTGCAATATACATAATACTTGTTTCCGCTTTTTAAAATATACGGATCGGGCTGACTCAGCCCTTCAATATCAATCAATTTCATAGTCAACTTCTCTATATTCAGATTTCTTTTCGTAAAAATTTAATCAGATTTTCCGCATACATATAATGTCCGAGGGCATTCGGATGCAACTCGCCGTCGTCGAAAAATCTTTCGTCGTGCGGCACTAATTTATTGCCCTCTATCAGCGTAAAGCCGCTTTCCGAAATCACCGTTTTCAATTTTCCGCAGTATTCGGAAAAATTCTCTCCGCCCGATAATTTTTTATCGGTTTTGCGCCAAATCGGCGAAATACAAAACAATTTTTTATTCCGATAATTTTCCGAAACAAGCCGTAAAAATATCTCGGCTTTCTCTTTAATCGTGCCGAAATTTTCGTTATTCGAAAAATCGTTTGTGCCAAACGCGACGATAACTATATCTGGCTGAAAGTCTGTTTTTTCAAAAAACGCGGGCAAAAAATATCCGCCGCCGACGCCCGTAATAAACCGCTCCGCGTTAAATGCCCTTGCCGTGATATTCGGATATGAAGCTCCCGCATAATGAGAACAGCCACCGTTTGTGATACTATCGCCGATAAACAAAATTCTACGTTCGTATTTATGTTTCTCTATCGCGGCTTTATCGGATACGGCAAAATTTCTCACCGCACCTTGTCCCGGTAAATAGCAAACGATATGCCGCATTTTCCTGAAATTATCCGACGAAAAATTACACTTCACTTCGATTACATTGCTATAATCGGCGAAAAACAAACCGTCAACCCAAATTTCCGCATTTGACTTTTCCGAAATCGTAAAGGAAAAATATTCCGAATCAGTATCGAAATCAAGAATCACCCCTTCGCCGGACAATACGATTTTATTAAACCATTCGCTCTCTTTTTTCCACGTTTCCGCCTGCGTTTCGCTTAATCGGGAATACTTCAATCCGTCCGGAGTATCCCACACGCGCGCCGCACCGATAATCAAAGTTTTTATAACCGAATTTTCTAATTTCATAGTCTTAAACTTTCTTTAATTTCAATGTTTTGATTTCATACGGGCGGAAAGAAAGCGTAAGTTTACCGCCGGCGACGTCAAGCGATTTTTCCTTGTTTTCAGCCATATCGCAAAGCATTGCCGCGCCGATATTTTCGGGCAATTTCATCTCCGTTACGCCGCCGAACCCGCCGTCGTCGGTAAGTCGAACGATAATCCCGTCGCCGTCCGCCGCTGTTTTAATACGCGTGATACGCGCTTTTCCAAGCTTCACCGACGGTAACTTTGCCAAATACGGCTTATTTTCAAGTCGCAAAACGGGATGCGCAAATGCATCCGCCTCATTGCTAAGCGTAAATGCGTCGAATTTTTCATACGAACAAAACGCAAGAGAAAACGAATGTCTGCCGTTATCACGCATACCGTCCCACGCTTTCATCGTGTAACTTTTCGGTTCGTGTAAATAAGTCGGTACGGTGGGCGAACGCAACAACGAAACAAACATTGTATCGTTGCCGCTGTTTTTCTCGATTTTAAAGCACGGCGTCCCCGCATTGAACACCGCAGCGCCGCAGTTTTTACCCGTGACTGCCGCAAAACGATAAGCGGGATAATCCCCCGTTGCGCCCGACCACGAAAAATACGGCTCGTATTTCTCACAAGGAATTACCGCCCCCGGCGCGGTATATTTCGCCTCCCCAGCAAACGGCAACGGAAACGCCACTTTCAGCCGACGATTGAAATTATGCCATTCCACGTCGGAAAAATATAAAATTTCGTCAAGTCCGTCAATAAGTTCCACCCGCCAGGCTACGGAATTTTCGTTTGATTCTCCGCATAACGCGTTGGGAATTTCCGTAAGAAATTCAACCCACGTACAGTCTTTTTCTTCCGCTATATCAACAAGACGGGTATATTTCGCAAGTCCCGTTTTTGCAAAGTAGTTTTCAAGAGTCGTCCAAGGCGAACCGATATCCGTTTCCAGAACGTGTTCAAACGGTAAAAATTCACCGTCGCCCGCACAACATACCGTTTTTGAAAGTTTCTTATCGTAAATTTCTTCTATGCCGTTATTCGACACGGTTAAACGATAACGTTTATTTTCTACCGTTCGTTTGCCGCCTTTTTCAAAAATACTGCCTTCGTCCGCGCCGTTGAGCACCGCGCCTTTAAACGCCTGACCGCCGTTTTCGCCCGCAATCGCCGCTTCTTTGCCGAAACTTTCAGCCTTTTCTCGTTTTATATAAACTTCCCGTACCTCGAACGGTTGCATTCTCTCTAACAGCAATACAGCCTCTGCGCCGTTTTCGCAGATCAGTTTCGCGCCGTCGATTTCCATCCGCTCGCCGGCGGAAACGGGAATTTTCACGCGTGCCGTGCGCACGATCGGCAACGAATTGAAATAATAGATTTTCCCTTCTTCCGACTTTTCTGCTTTCGTTAATTCTTTTCGTAATGCGGCGGTTTTCGCTTCGAGATCGTCGTAGTTATCCATAATTTCTTCATAGCCTGCGTCAATCATCGTTCCCGCTACGCTATCGTGAAACGCCCCGAAAAGATATTGCTTGTAAATTTCGGACATATCGGAATTTTTCGCCGTAGCAAGATAGCGAAGCGCGTTCAGAACGTCCAGATCGAACACTTCGTTTTCGGCTTGAATTAACCGCTGTTTCGTGCGGATACGCGATACATAGCACCCCGTATTATTGAAATTCAGCTGACAACTCGGATGCAACGAAAGTCCGCCGAGATCGCCGCGCGCTATTTTATCGTTAATATTCTCGATATACGGCAAATAGTCCTCATTAAACGCAAATTCTACGGGATATTGCTCTTTCAGCTCGTTTACATCGTTTACAAGCTTTTCTTCGGGAATCAATTCTTCACAGCCGATCACAAGCGAGCCGACTCCGTCCGCTTTCGTTCTGTCATCGTAAACGGTAAGATTCCACCAATCTTTTTTGGCTTTTTCTCTGTTTACGCCTGTACCGCCGCACGCAGAGCAACCTTTCCCTTTGCATTTTTCACACGGCGCGAATTTCATCCATCCGCCCGCGCCGCCGGCAAACGGCGGTTGCTTTACGCACACCGCGCTTTTATCTATACCTTGCCAAACGTCGCCTTTCGCCGTTGAATATGAAATAGCTATCACCGATTTTTTATGCAGACTTTTGAAAACCTGCGGCAACTGCGCACTGTTTCCGAACGCGTCGCGGCGGGTAACTACAGGCGATATTTCGCCGAAAAGTTCCTTAAAAAATCTGTCGCTCAATAAAAAATTCGTTATAAATGATTCAATAGAAATCATATTCGAATCGGTGATATAATATCCCGAATCGCACACGCGAAGCTGACGTTTTTTGTATAATTCCCGCAAAATATCTTTTTTTTCGGGGTTGTTTTTTATGTATGTATCTACCACCACCGCCGTTTCTATCTGAAATTTAAACTCGGGGTGTTTTTGCGCGATTTCTATACATCGATCTATGTACATTTTCTCGATTTTTTCGTAGGGAATATAAGTATTGCCGTCATTTTCAAAATCACGTTTAAAACAACGCCGCCATACCTGATCGAAGTGGTTTTCTAAAATTGCAAGGATCTTTTCCATAATTTTTACATCCTATAAACGTTCTTTTTCTGTTTTTTTAAGAATAAAGCGTAGAAAAAGGGCATCCGTATCCAGCTGAATACGGATACCCCGCTTCTATAATTCAATTAAAATTATAATTTTTTACTCTGCCGTAACGCCGAGTACCGAGAGAGAAGTGCCTACGCGGATATCGGAATACTCGCAATCAAAACGATTTTCAGTTTTATTATCCCAATATCCCGC